>WNGE01002437.1_pt1 | contig 22750 bp, 20 predicted proteins | sample 5400651 | NCBI WGS metagenome assembly WNGE01 (sample SAMN13153370, study PRJNA577476) | soil metagenome | isolation source: 60 cm soil or saprolite under grassland replicate 2 | place: USA:California | collected 2016-06-15
GAGAACGGAGTTCTTGGGACGGCGAGCTGGGGTCGGGTATTCTTTGGACGAAACCGGATCGATAGAAACGCGCAGACCGACCAAATCCAAAATTTGTTCCGCAAATTCGTGCCAGGTGCAGGCCCCGTCATTTGTCAGATGAACAATGCCGTCGGCGCCCGCCTCAACGAGACCGACTAAAGCCGTCGCGGCGTCGCGCGTGTAAGTGGGCGACATTCGCACGTCGTTGACGATCCTTAGCGGTTCGCCCATTTTCGCCTTCGCGAGAATCGTTTCAACAAAGTTGCCACCTTTGCCACGCGCGCCAGTCCGGCCAAAAAGACTTGCAGCTCTAACGATGAGCCAGTGCGGCGCCGTTTGCCGGACTAAAATTTCACCGGCAAGCTTCGATGCGCCGTACACGTTGACGGGATAGGCTGAATCGGACTCGGAATAGGGCCCAGCCTTGGATCCGTCAAAGACATAGTCTGTGCTGACATAAACACACATAGAGTCGGCCTCGGCACACGCACGAGCAATATGAAGAGCGCCTAACGCATTGACCGCAAAAGCTTCCTGGGGCCGGTCTTCGCATTCATCGACCCGGACAAAGGCGGCGCAGTTCACGACGATCCGTGGGCGGAGTTGCAGGACCGCCTTGCGCACCGACTCGGCATCGGTGCAATCTGCCTGCGCTCGTGTTATCGGAATGACTTCAAAAGTTTCGTGGCTCTGGAGCGCCTCGACAAGGTCGGTTCCGAGTTGTCCCGCGCTTCCAATGACAGCCACTCGCGGCCTGCTATTCACGGCCGCCTGCTCTTTGCGCTTTACCGGCGACTCCCCAGGCTTGGGCATAAACGGAATCATAATATTTGAGATATTCGCCGGAGCTGACGCGGCGAATCCAATCGTCATGCTCGAGATACCAGCGAATCGTTCGCTTGAGGCCAACGTCGAAAGCGGTACGCGCGTTCCAACCGATCTCGGCGTGAACTTTGGCAGCGTCGATTGCATAGCGACGGTCGTGCCCCGGACGATCGGTGACAAAGCGAATACGCCCCTTGAGTTTAGCGAGATCCGTTGCTGTTTCTTCCGCAACGGTGGCGCAAATCGCTTCAACCACATCGAGATTCGTTCGCTCTTCGCCCGTGCCGATGTTGTAAATGCATCCGGGGTGTCCCTTCTCCAGGACGGCTAGGATCGCCCGGCAATTGTCTTCGACATAGAGCCAATCGCGAATTTGTTTCCCGTCCCCATACACCGGTAGCTCCATTCCTTGCAGGGCGTTTCGAATCAACAGCGGAATGAGTTTCTCCGGAAACTGATAGGGCCCGTAGTTGTTTGAGCTGCGCGTCACGATAATCGGCAAACCATAGGTACGACGATAGGAAAAACAAAGCAGGTCCGCGGCCGCTTTGGTCGCAGCGTACGGGCTGCTCGGCGACAACTGCGACGTTTCCGTCGATGGGTCCGTGCCTTCCTTATCGCCATAAACCTCGTCGGTCGAGATATGGAGAAATCGCTCCACGGGATGGGTCCGAACCGCTTCGAGAAGCGATTGTACGCCACCGATATTGGTTTGTAGAAACGGTGAGGCGTCGAGAATGCTTCGGTCGACATGCGATTCAGCGGCGAAATTGACCACCGCCCACGGTTTTTCTTCTTTGAGGATCCGTTCAACCAGTGCCCGATCGCAGATGTCGCCTTGCACGAAACGGATGCGCTCATGATAAAGATCCGCAACGTTTTCCGGGTTTCCCGCGTAGGTCAGCTTATCGAAGTTGATCACACGCCAATCGGTATCGGCGTTCAGTAGCCTGACGAAGTTGCTACCGATAAAGCCACAGCCGCCGGTTATCAGGACTGTCTTCATAAAACGTCAGTTAGCAGATGGCAGATTGCAGATTGCAGTGAGCAGCTAGGGACATAAAGCCGGCGATTACTTTTTTGAATTGTAACAAAACTTCTCTGGTGCGGAGATCATAGAGCCTAGCATCTTGCCGATTTGCGCATATTCCGAGGATAGCTCTTCGTGTGCGTGAGAACCCACGTAGCCGCATTCCAAAGCAAAGTCCAGCCAGATCATAGTTTCACTCGTCTCCGCGTCAGAATCTGTGAGTTTACTCACGAAATGGGCCGGATAACGTCTTTTTCGCCACGCCTCTCAATGTTAGCGCATATCGACCGGGAAGATCGCCTAACTTGATCTGTTAAAGAATACTGCTCCTCTTTTGGAAATGCTTTTGTCAGGTGGAAAATTTTCATCGCGTGTTCGAAAGCTTTCTTGTAGACGATCAGATCTTTAAAATTGGCAATCATATTTCTCACCCGTCCCGTTCTGACAACTTGCTGCCTGCTGCCTACTGCCTTTCCGTCCCTGCCTGCTGCCAGCTGCTCCCTGCCCACTGCCCCATGCCCTTTGCGCTCCGCGTGGTGTGCTAGCTACTAACTGCGGGCTGCAAATCTGAAATTATTGTCCGCCTCGCGCAGCCGCGGCCAAGCGCGATCCCGAGCGGAAAGCTCGGGCTCTGCGATCGGCCAATCAATGCCCAAGTCCGGGTCATTCCAGATCACGCCCGCTTCAAATTTCGGCGCGTATTCCTCCGTCGTCATGTACTGAATCTCTGCGTCTGCACTGATGACGCAGAAACCATGTGCAAAACCAGCCGGCACATAAAGCATTTTCTTGTTTTCCGACGATAGCGAAACTGCCACCCACTGGCCAAACGTGGGCGAGCCATCGCGAATATCGACCGCGACGTCATAGATTTCGCCCGCCAGCGCTCGCACAAGCTTACCTTGGGCACGAGGATATTTCTGATAGTGGAGCCCGCGAAGGATTCCCTTCGCAGACTTGGAATGATTACATTGCACAAATGTCTCGGTGATTCCCTCGGCGGCGAATTCGGAACGTTTGTAAGTCTCCATAAAAAAACCACGGTGATCGGCAAAGACCGGAGACTCAATGAGAATAACCTCGTGGATGGCGGTTCGAGCGAAGTTGAAAGGCATCAGAGCAGCACTTCCGAATCGTCGCCGATCATCAGCCGATACGCCTGATGGCTCTTATGATCCTTGAGCACGGCGGAATTCTTACCGATTAAGCTGTCTTCCAATCGGTCGACGTGTTCAATCCGAGCAGATTCCAGCAAAACGCAATGTTCTAAAACCGACGAGATAATGCGGCAGCCGCTACCGATCGAGGTAAACGGCCCGACAAAGGAATTTTCGATCACCACGCTCTCGCCGACGACGATGGGTCCGCGAAGCGTACTATTAATGACGCGACTACCCTTGCCCAAGCGCACCCGTCCAGTGACTTGGCTTTGTTGGTCCACTTCACCATGCACCTGGCGCTTCACCCATTCGTCAAGGACCACGGTATTCGCCGTCAAAAGGTCATCCTTCTTTCCGGTATCGAGCCACCAGCCTTCGATTTGATGGCTGAGAACCGTCCCCCCTTGCTCTAGCAGTTGCTGAATCGCGTCCGTAATCTCCAGTTCGCCGCGCCAGGAGGGTCGAATGCGGTCGATGGCCTCATGGATCCGGGATGAAAAAAAATAGATTCCCACCAGCGCCAAGTTTGAGCGCGGCTCTCTAGGTTTTTCGACGAGCCGAAGCACACGCCCATCTGGTCCTACCTCGGCAATGCCGAAGTTCGAGGGCATAGCGACTTCCTTCAACAAGATCGTTGCATCGGCCTCGGAACTCTCAAAACTTTTTCGGAATTCAGAAATTCCCGAACCGATCAGGTTGTCGCCAAGATACATAATGAAAGGGGCCGTCCCCAAAAAAGGACGCGCAATTTTGACTGCATGGGCGAGACCAAGAGGGTCGTCCTGCAAGATATATTCGACTTTAATCCGCCACTGACTACCGTCCCCCACCGCCTCTTGAATAGCTTTACCCGTTTCTGGAGAGATGATGATGCCTATCTCTCGAACGCCGCACTCGGCAAGATTGTCCAGCACATAAAAAAGGATCGGACGATTGGCGACTGGAACCAACTGCTTTGCCGCCGTATGGGTGAGGGGCCTGAGCCGGGTCCCTCTACCGCCGCTAAGGACCAGACCTTTCAGTTTGGTAGACATTTGTCCGAATCTAGCTAGCACTCTGCCGGCTGCCAGCTGCTAACTGCAAGCTGCCCTATGCCCTCTGCTCTTTGCCCTTATCATACTCCGGGCAGGCTTCCGCCATCATTGCATCACTGACTCTGATCTTTTTTGCGCTTTCGCAGCAATTTAGTGACAAACCTGTCACTGAGTCACCGCAGGCCACCAATCCGTATGCGCCGGGACGATCGACTATTCGGAATTCCAGTCCGCTCTTTTTGGAATCTCTTGGAGAACTATCAGGCAGTTGTGCCTGACATCATTGCAAATCGTTCTTTCTCCCACGATAGCACCGCTCCCTGCCTCGCCAGTATTGACTATTCGCTCATAAAAATGGCTGGAATAATTACACTGGCGCCCATCGCAGGAAGATGTACAGCGGCTCTACAGCAAGACGCATTCGCGGAGAAGTAAATTTGTTACCGGCTAACCTTCGCCAGTTTTTCTTTGAGTGTTCTGTAGGACACGCCATATTCCGCTGCCTTTTCCGCGTGATTGCGGGCCAGATCGTATTTCTTCTGATCGAGATAGACAAAACCAAGGCTGTAGTGTGCGCGACCATAGTCGGCTTGTAATTCGATGGCCTTTAAAAACGCGGCCTCCGCTTTGTTAAGGAGGCCTTGCTTGTAGTATAAGGCGCCGAGATTGAAATACGCCTCCGGATAATTCGGTTTGAGTTCAATCGCCGCGAGATAATTTTTTATTGCCGCGTCAGTATTGCCTTCCAACATTTCAACAACACCAAGGTTAAGATAGGCCTCCGGTTTCAGTCCTTCATCCCTGTCCTTCATGTTGATAATAAAAAGGAAATTCTGTTTGGCGGCGTAAAGATCTTGATTTTCGCCCGGCTTGAGTAGATCGAGTCCCAGGATCATATGATTCACTGCAGCCGCCCCAGAATTATATTTCGGATCGTGTCCCTTGATCTGTGCCATGCCCTGTTCATCGCCAAACATCTGCGACATGATAAAAATCGAGGCTACGATGAATAAAATCAGTCGCCGCTCGCGCAGCCCTTGTTTGTGTTCCGTCAATCGAGCGCGATTGAGCCGAAGTGAACATACTAATTCAAGAATCGGTGTCATAGGTTTGCCCTCCGATATGAATAGCTCAATTTGCAGGCGAGTGTTGGCAAATAGTTTTCCCAAACGCTCCACCGGCGTAATTCGTAGAAATCTAAATCACGACCGTTGATTCCTGCCAATGTTGTAACCGCCGCCTGATATCCAACTTCTTTGGCCATGGCTTTTATGGTGGAATTAAAGTCCGTTCTTTTCCCGTTGGGAAACGCACAAAGCCCGACGGTGCGCTGCAGCTTGTTTTCAATAACTTCCTTTGAGAGTTTGAGCTCCTCTGCCGCCCGACACCTATCGACTTTAGTTAATATCTGATGGCTTACCGTGTGCGAACCTATATCCCAGCCCTCTTGCGCCATATTACGTATGCTCAGCCAGTCCAACATAAGCTCGGCCGGTTGCGGCTTTTTGTTTTGCAGCGCCTCAATGATACGTTCCAAGAGTTTTTGCTTTTCAGCTTCGGGAAGGGGTTTGAGCTCTTCGAGCATCGTGTTGAGTGAGGTGAGCCTGTCTTCTTCGGTGCGTAATGAAAGGGCGAGTTCCCGCTGGCCGAATTGGCAAACAATTCTCTTTTGTTGAGAGTTCTTCACCGCCCAAGCCAAACGGTCATTCCACATGAGCAGGTCGGTACCGATAAAGCCGGTGGCAATGAAAAGCGTAGCCGGCAGACGATATTTTTTTATGATCGGGTGAGCAAAGATATAGTTGTCTCGATAACCATCATCGAAAGTAATCGCAATCGTTAGAGGTTCGACTCCTTTTCCTTGCTGCATCCGATCGATGATATCGGCAAGAGAAAGAACCCGAAATTCTCTCGCAAGATATCTCATTTGCGCTTCAAAAACCTTGACCGACACAGCAGGAAAGAACGGATCTTCGTCAGGGTTGACTCGGTGATAAAGTAAAATCGCGAACGGAAACGGTCCGGTTGCGTGTCCGTTGGTGTGAGGGAAACCTGCGTGTAACAAAGTCAGCCCACCGGAGTAGTACAGTGCTCCGGTGCCGAGACGCACGCCGGCGCTTCTCACGAGATTTGCTGTTTTTACAAAACGCTTCATCTTCCGTCGAAATGGCAGCGGTGCCATAACTCGAGCATCATGAAATTCCAAATATGAGATCCATAATAGTTACTGGATTCACTATCATGTTTCTGCAGTAACTCTTCGACGGCTGACCGCTTAAAATAGCCACGCTGTACTGAACGATTTTCCAACAATAACGAGCGGGCCAGATCTCGAAATCCGCGATCACTGCGCAGCCAATCCCCCGTCGGCAAACCAAAGCCATGTTTCTTCTTTTGGAGGATCTCTACAGGCAACAATTTTTCGAATGCGCGCTTAAAAATGTAACGCTTCGTCCATCCCTTGAGCTTCAGCTTTGCGGGTATCTTTGCGGAGACAGCGGCAACTTCCTTGTCCAGGTATGGATATCGCACCTGTATACCGTAGCTTTCCGCCATTCGATTGACCTTGAAGAGATCATTGTCACTTATCGCCAGCTTCAGATCGGCATAGAGCAGGCGGTTCAACCAATGGACGTCACCCGCCCGTTCAAAACGCTCCTGCGGAACGTCCAGGGGAAAATCGAGATTCAACCGCGTGTGGAATTCCTCTGTAAAGAATTCGTGAGCGTGGTTTCTATAGTAAAGCTGATAATCGAAGAATCGGTCGGCGGGCGGAAGATTCGCTTTGCGGACGTAGTTCTTCACCTTGCGCCACGGGTAAACGGTAGGAAGTAGGCCGGCCGTGAAATCTGTGCCTTTTTTAAGCCAAGGCGGAATCTGGTGATAGAGCGAGAAAACTTTCTCCGTCAAATATCTCTCGTTACCGCCGTACAACTCGTCCCCGCCATCTCCGGTAAACATGACTTTGACCCCGACTTCCCGTGCTGCTTTTAGACAGAAGTAAGTGGGAATCGCGGAGCTGTTGCCGAAAGGTTCATCGAACGCCTGCACAATCTTCGGAAGTTCATTCAATGCCTCTTTAGGGCGGACAAAGTACTCATGGGCATGACTATTAAAATGGGCAGCCGCCACACGCGCATAATGAATTTCATTATAGGGCTGCTCATCGAATCCCACGGAAAAACTGTTAATCCGTTCTCCGGTGATCCGAGTCATCAACCCAACAACCGTGCTGCTATCGGTTCCGCCGCTGAGAAAGGCTCCCAACTCTGGACCGGAACACTTCTCGTTGCGCAATAGAAAACGAATCGATTCTTGGACAGACGATCGCACTAAATCGGCAGCCGTACGTTCAGTTAGTCGGAAGTCTTCGGGATACTGCATATCCCAGTAGTGAACTATGGAGGTTTTGCCATTTTCCCAGATCAAGCAATGGCCAGGCTCAAGCCGTTTTATATCATGGTAAATTGTAAACGGAGCAGGAATAAACGAGTGATTCAAATAGAAATACATGCTATTCGGATCGATACTTTTAGGCACTTCAGCTTGTTCGGCGAGGTAACTGAGTCGTGGAGCAAATGCCAGTAGATTCTTTCGGGACCAAATGTAAACGGGTCTCGTGCCGAAATGATCCGTACCCAGAATAAGTCGACGTTTCTGAGAATCCCATAAGGCAATGGCAAAAGAGCCGCGCAACTTTCGAAGAAAACCCACGCCTTCTTTCCGGTAGAGACGCGTGACTTGGTTTCGCAGCTCGATCTCATCAGCGGCACCAGCCCGCGGTGACTCATCAGCCTCCGGTCTGAATAAGCCATCGAAAATTATGTTAATGCCATTTCCATCGAAGAGTCCCTCGCTTCCGGTCCAGCCCAGGGGAAGAAAAGCGCCTGTTGCGCCAGGTCTGAAAATCGGAGTCGCGGAAGAGTTTGCTGCCGTTATCATTATGCCTTTCCCGAAAACAAACCGTTGATCGTGCGCAGACCTGAAAGACCCGTTAACTTGGAAAAATCATATCGCTCCATGGACCGCAGTATGCGACCGTAGAAACTGTCATTGAATAGTCGACAGCTCATGAGGTCCACGTGCTGATCCGTCCAGCGAGTTTTATACGGATTGAGGCCAACGCCGAAATTGTATTCCGCGTAGCGCATTTCAAATAGCCGTTTCAGAATTTCCATCTGTAAATAGGTGCCGGGCGAAAAGTCGGCGTAATGTTCGTCATAATCACTTCGGATCGCGTAGATAGTTTGTCCATCAACGATCTGCGTCTCCGAAGCGACCGGCCGGCCGTTGACTTCCAAAAGCCAAATCCATAGACCTTCCGCCGTGGCGGCTGTCTCCAATAGCTGCTTAAAGAAGCGCATCCTGACCGCAGAGCTCGTAATCGCAACGCCTTCGGCAATCTTCCAGCTGGCATCCGAAACGGAGAACAGTTTGCGAACCGCTTCATCGCCGGCGTTCTCGCCATAGCATCTGACTTCGATTTTACCCACGCGGCCCATTCGGTTCGTCACATTACGCAAAGTCTTACGGAAACGAACCGATTGATGGTTCAAGTATTCGTCCCAGCTTCCGCCCAAGGAAATAACGAGGGCCTGGTGGGATGCGCGAATCTCAGTACGAATCGCCGCGGATTCCCGTACACGTTCGAACAAATGAAGGGTCTTCGAGCTACTGTGAAATTTGTCGAGAAAGAGGAGATCCCATTCCGACGAGCGCTTTTCGAAGAGATAGCGCATCAGAGTTTCCACTGACTGCTGAGCATCCCCCGTCCGAGCTAAGATCATATCCGCGACCTGCGTTTCCGGGTGTTCAATAAAAGTCAGAGAACGGAGAGGCAATTTCCGGTAAGTGCCGCGAGACCTCATCCACGGCGCAATCAAAATGGGACGGTTTCCATCACGGACGATAAAAACTCTCAATTCATTAGTGGCGCGCAATTCCTCCCAGGAACAGCGTACCCAATCATACCTGAGGAAATACGACGGCATGACCGAATTCGACCATAGTTCTTCCCACTCCTTTTCCAGGAGAAGAAAGTCACTGTCATTGTCAACACACTGTACCTGCATGAGTTGATGTTGGTAGATTCTCCTCAGCGCAAAAGCCAAGGCGATTCCTTTTAAGACCCGCTAGGTTTGTGGTTTGTTAGCCTGTCCACTATCTTCGGCCACCCAGGCCGCCGTCTCCTATGGAATATGTCGAACAATGTGTGGCCCCAGGGTCGTCGTCAGCTGTAATGGTAGACTACGCCAGATTCGGATCGCCCATTGTAGCTTTGGATTAAGCGGACTGGTGTCCGGGATACCGTGACCATTGCGCGAATAATACCAGTATGGAAGCGGCTTGGGCTCGAATCCCCAATGCCGTTTAAAGTGGTAGGAACCCGTACCTTGTTTACTCCGGCCGAAATCGAAAATCTTGTAGCCATGGGAAGCCGCATAACGCATGAGCTCCCAGTACATGAAATCATTGGGCGCCAGGTGAAGACATTCTTTCAACGCGCCGGCGTAGTATGGCAGGACTTGATCCTTGTAAAAGAAAGACAATACTCCGGCCACAACATTATTTTGGTATTCGATCAAGAGCACCTTGCATTGTTCGCCGAGTGTGTCGACAAGATTTCTGAAATAAGAAAAGCCATAGACAGGCGTCCCCAAGTTCCGCACGCTCTCTGCATATACATGGTAAAACTCGCGGAGACGGCGGTTGTCAAAAACCGCTCTAAGGCCATTTTTATCGCCTTGCCGAACCATTCGCCGCTGCTTACGCGGAATCCGCGCTAGGTTTGCCTCTTCCGTCGAAGCGATTTCACAGAGAAATGTTACGTATAAATCTTTGCGGGACCAGCGCGACGCGTCGCCGTTCGAAACCGGCGCCTCCATAGACTCGCCGTAGGGATTGCCGCGGATTTCCAGGTAACGCACTTGGTGCTCATTGGCAAGCCGTTTCGCTTCATCCAAGAGAACGCCGGCGGCACTTTCATCAGTCGCGACGGCACCTCCGTAGACACTAATCGGCATGGCCACCAAACTGCGACCAAAAAGAAGACTCTTGACCAAGAAGAGCGGTAAAACGCCGCAAATGCGGTCTGAATCCGTTGCCCATAGATAAATGGGCTCATAGCCAAAACTGCGCGAGACAATTTCCCGCCAGATCGACAAGTGGAAAAATGTTCCCGCTGGATGCGCCAGAACAAAGGCATCCCACCGAGGATCGTCATCTCGGAGAATTGAACATTCGATCATTTCAGCTTACCTTTGATTACGGATCGCGCACACTTTCAGCAGTCGCTGCGCCGCTCCAGCACTGGGGTGCCGGTTCGCGCGACGGCGGCGCTTCTCCGGCGAGGATCTGAACGATTCGCTTGGCGGCGTTGCCATCCCAAAAATGCGGCGGCGCCGCCGGTTTCGCTGCGCCCTCAAGAACGCGCGAAAATTCTCGAATGATTTTCTCCGGGTCAGCGCCAACGAGCACATTGGTTCCATGTTTAAGCGTGACCGGCCGTTCGGTATTTTCTCTCAATGTAATGCACGGAATACCCAAAATCGTCGTCTCTTCTTGGACCCCTCCAGAGTCTGTCAGCACGACCTTGGCGTGAGACATCAATTGCAGAAAATCGATATATCCCAACGGAGGCACTAATCGAATGCGCACTCGGGAATCCCAAGGCTCGGGACCGTTGGTACAATGATCGACAAAATAATCCCCCAAATCCGCTTCCTGAATCTGCTTAAGCGTCCGTGGATGAGCGGGAAAAATGATCGGCATGTGCTGCGATACAGCCAAGAACGATTCCACCATCTTGGAAAATACTCGCGGATCATCAACGTTAGCGGGCCGGTGTAACGTCAGAATGGCGTATGGCTTGATTTGAGCCTGCTCAAACAGCTGAAGATCATGGAGAATCGCGGATTCTTTAGCTTTCGTTCGATGCCGCAATAGAGTATCGATCATGACGTTACCCACGAAATGGATTTTATCGGTTGAAACTCCTTCCCGCGCCAGGTTTAGGTTCGCGCTTTCTTCCGTGGTGAAAAGATAGTCCGAGATCGAGTCCGTTACGATCCGATTGACTTCTTCGGGCATCGTTTTGTCGAAGCTTCGCAAGCCTGCTTCCACATGGGCCAATTGGGGAATAAAATCTTTTCCGTCAGCGCCGCCAGAACAGGAAGTTTTCTTGGTGACCAATGCACAGGCCACGGTCGAGTTCACGTCGCCGACAACGATTACGACGTTCGGCTTCTCGGCCAGCAATACGCCCTCAAATCCTTCCATCACCTTGGCGGTCTGGGCGGAATGAGATCCGGAGCCAACCCCGAGAAACAGATTTGGCTTCGGCAACTCGAGATCGTTGAAAAAGAAATCGGACATATTCGCGTCGTAATGCTGTCCGGTGTGCACCAAAATATGATCGATTTGTCGCCCGTTGGATAGCGCGTTGTACTCTTTGATCGCTTCGCAGATGGCGGCGATCTTCATAAAATTCGGCCTAGCTCCAACCACGGAGAGAATTTTATAGGCCATCTCCCACCTCTTCTTGGGAATTCGCGCTACTCAATGACAACGAAAGCACCTCCGACATCGAGGCCCATGAAAAATCATCGAGGAGACGCCTCAGTTTTTCTTCGGTCGAACGCAAATTCTGGTAGTGACGAAACCGCGAAGCCCAGGGAGCGGCGACTCGCGGCTGCTCGGGATCGATTTCCCATGGATGTAGATACACCATCGCGGGCTGTGCTTCCTTCTCATTGATTCGACGGATCGCCCATGCCGTCACTCCGTAGGGCAACAGCCTCAAATATCCACCTCCCGCTACGGGAAGGTTGATCCCGTAGGCGCGAAGGGTCGACGGAGGAAATTCCAAAAGACGGCTTCCGTCGCGAAGGAACCTATAATGGGGAAACCGCGGAGCGTCCGGAATACCGTAGTAATCATGACGCACAGGGAAGATACTTGAATCGCATTCAAAACCCAATTCTCCCAGAACCTGCAATGCCCAAAGTGTATTGGACGTGATCGAATAACTCGGGGCGCGATAGCATTTAACTTTTGAGCCAATTTGATCCTCAAGGATTGATTTGGCGCGACTAATGTCGCGGCGAAAGCTTTTTTCATCTCCCCGACTTATCATCTGATGACTATACCCATGACTGCCAATTTCATGTCCGCCTTTGAAAATATCCCGCACGAGACCCGGACATCGTTCGGCCACCCAACCCAAGATAAAAAACGTTGCGTGAATGCAGCGACGCTCCAAGAGTTCCAAGAGGCGGTAGGTATTGTTTTCAACTCGCATTGGATAGTCGCACCAGTCGCTCGGTGAAATAACACCTGCGAAGGCTTGCACGTGGAAATAATCCTCCACATCAATCGTTAGCGCATTAATCACGCCGCACCTTAACGAGCACCCCAGCCAAAAAGTATGACTTTGATACTTTCGAAAATAATTTGAAGATCGAATACCGGCGACATATGCTTGATGTAATACAAGTCGTACTGCAACTTCTCGATGGCACCTCGTTCGCTGTCGCCATACTGATAGCTGATTTGCGCCCAGCCTGTGATTCCCGGCTTAACTGAATGCCGCAGGTCATAGTAAGGAATGCTTTGCTCCAGTTGTTCGACGAAATAGGCCCGTTCCGGGCGCGGGCCGACGAAGCTCATTTCCCCTTTCAGAACATTTATCATTTGCGGAATTTCGTCGATCCTGAGTTTTCGAATAATCGCGCCGACGCGGGTCACGCGAGGATCATTCTCCGCAGCCCAAACCGGCCCCATCTGATCCTCCGCGCCTTCGGCCATCGAGCGAAACTTGAAAAGTATAAAACGCTTGTCATTCTGCCCAACTCGTTCCTGTCGATAAAAAATCGGCCCTGCATCTTCTAATTTTATGGCTAGCGCGGTCACCAAGGAGAGTGGGGCGCTTAATATCAATCCGAGAAAGGAAGCCAAGACATCGATGACTCGCTTCGCCGCTAGAATCAGTCGGTCTCGACGAAATCCGTCGGATAATGCGATCCACTCGGGCGGCAAGTCGGTGATCGCAATCTTGCTGGCCAAACGCTCATAGAAGGAGTGGCAATCCTCGATCGGGACGCCCATAGTTCGCACGGCAACCAGCTCCTTGTTATAGGACGGTGGAAAATGACCGCTACCGGCTAACAAAATACGATTGACGTGATTGCTCGCCACTAACTCACTTAACGAGGTAGGCGCAAAAATCGGGATCTCAACTTTTTTTGGATTGCCATAGGACAGTGTCATTTGCCCGGCCGAATCACCGACAAATCCGACCACTTCCATCCCTAACTTCTTTTGTTGATACAACTGTTCGGCGACAAGTTTGCCAATGGACGGCAATCCCACAATTAAGACTTTCGCGCTGCTTCGCGCCTGCCGCATGACGCGCACGAAGCCGAGGCGCCATAGACAAAGGGACAAGCCCATGAGCGCCATTTCACTGAAATAAATTGTCCTGAAACCTAGTTCAGGAATTGGGTAACTAATCATCCCGATCACGATACAGGCGACGCCAAACCCGTTCATGAAACGCAGAAGCAACTCTCTTATGGATAACGCCTGGTCAATCGCATAAAGATCGACGTAGTAGAACGATATCACCACGATGACCGCCATCACGATGCCTTGGACTGTCCATAAGCGCCATTGCTCACTCGATGACAGCGCCGCCATGACCATGAAGGCGCGCACGGCTGCAGTGGAAAGGAAACTGACCAGCACGTCCCCCATGACAAGGATCAAATCATAACCGGAGTAGTATCTATTGAGAATTCGCATCAGTCAGTTCGTAGGAGTGTAGGAATAGTAATAATACTTCGATGCCATCCCTAGCTCTGCTCCATTAAAGACAACTCCCATGAGCTTCGTGGAGTTAAGCATCTGAATGGATTTGGTAAGATAATCTCGCGGTGTTTTTCTCGCTCGAACAACCAACAAAACACCGTCGACGTACCGCGCAACAATTAACGGATCCGACGTAGAAAGAATGGGCGGAGTATCGACAACGATGCGGTATCCTGAAAAATCGGTCCGAATCTCCTCCATCAATTGCCTCATTTTATCCTTCGCCAATAATTCCGAGGAAAAGTTCGTCGGCTTACCGGCCGGTAAAACACGTAGACCCGGCAGAAAGGTTGGTTGTACAAGAGCGTGGGCTTTACCAGGAGAAGAATCAGAGCCAAGATAATCTGCGAGCCCGGGGGAGGGATTAAGCTCGAAATAACGATGGACCGAAGGGGCACGCAGGTCCGCATCGATAAGAAGAACGTTCTCCTCGTAATCTAATGCAAGAGCGGCGGCCAGATTTACTGCGACCGTCGATTTCCCGTCCCGCTTGACGGGGCTAGTCACGGAGAATACACGTATCTCTGCCTCCCTGCCTAATCGTTTGATTTGTTCTCGAAGAATTTTGTACTGTTCTGAGGCATGTGAATCCTCTTCCAATGCCACAATAGGGAAACTTGTATAACGCTGGAGGTCCCAGCCAAAGAACAACTCTTCGATCCGCTCACGCCACGATTTTGTTGTCGGGACAATCGATGGAACAGCATGGTGCCCGTTATGCGCTTTCCCGTTTTTCCCAAGCCGCCATTCCGGAGTCGCTGGGTTACTTTCGATTGAAACCGTCTCATGGATCCCATTATCCACTACTTCAACGAGACCGTTGGGCATCTCATGGATTACATTATCCACTACTTCAGCGAGACCTTTGGTTTCAGGTTTCTTTTCTTCTCCGGCCTTCATCAGTGCTTCAAACACTCTGCTCATAATGCGTACTCCTAACGTTGAGTGGGAAAATCGGATTCATCGATCCGCCCAAAATGTCCGGATAAATTGTCGATTGATGTTCTATTTTCCCCGAGGCTGCCTGAGTTCTATCATAATAGAGTTTAGTCTCCTGCTCCTGGATGCATGCACCGTTGATCCGAGGCCATGACCTGCGTTTCTAAGTGCCCGACCGTATGGTCAAATTCCAAATTTCGACTACAATTTCTTGCTCGGCTGCAAGCCACGGACTCGATGGGACAGCGATTGCTGAAATTGCTGCCTCATAGAAGGTTCCACTATTTCTTTACTGACGCATTCGATGAGTGTTCCCCAATTTTTCTCAGGAAAAGCTTTGACGCTATGACCAAGCTTCCGAACCCTATCCTCGATAACTATGCTCGCCATCGGTCCCATCGCTTCGGTCAACTCCGAGCGCAGCGCATCAAACAATCGGACGGGCACATTACCGTCCGTTAGAGAAACAGCTGAAATGTTGTTCGTGCCGGCTGTGTTTTGCTTTGATTGCGAGGAAATCGACGCGATAGATTTCACGCTTTGCGTTTCAGACGTTTTAAGCGGCGACCCGTTCAATCTCGAAGACGGACTACTCCTTAGAACCTCAATGGGCGGCACCCGCCCCATTGCAAGACTCAAATCTTCGGCAACTTCCCGAATTATGAAGTCATCGACATGCTTCCTCTCCATGGCGAAGCTCGTCAGCAAGGCATTATCCCCAAGTACATTAATAAGTCTGGGGATACCCCCTGAATATCGATAGAGAGATTCCAACGCCGCTTGAGTGAAGATCGCCGGATCTCCACCGGCAATCCGAAGGCGGTTTGAGACGTATTCACGACACTCACTCAAACTCAACACGTGCAACTGGTGTCGTAGAGTTATTCGTTGCTTGAGTTGCCTTAATTCTTGGGAATTGAGACGAATGGCTAATTCAGGCTGCCCCACGAGCACAATTTGCAATAATTTGTCTTTGGACGTTTCGAAATTGGATAAAAGCCGGATACTTTCTAAAACTTCCGGCGAAAGATTTTGCGCCTCATCGATGATGAGTGCGCAATTCTCGCCGTTTCGGTATTTTTGTAGAAGAAATTCATTTAGCACAACCAGATAATCATGAATTTCGGTGGATGGCTGCCTGGGCTCGATAAGCTGAAACTCCTCGCAAATGTAGCGAAGGAGATCCAGTGGATTCATAATCGTACTAAAAATCAGCGCCGTCTGCGTGTCGTCGCCGAGATCACGGAGCAGACTATGAATCAGAGTGGTTTTCCCCGTCCCCACCTCACCCGTCAAAATCACAAACCCTTTGCGCGCCTTAATACCATAGGAAAGCTGCGCCAAGGCCTCTCGATGGCTGGCACTTAGATATAAGAAAAAGGGGTCGGGCGTGATGCCAAATGGAGTTTGCGTGAGCCCAAAATACTCCCGGTATAAGTGGTCCATGGCACTCTAGAAATAAATGGGTCCAAATTGGCGGACACAAACCAACCCGACAACAAGGATGCCAATCGAAGCGAGTACCAGCAGACCGTGCGCTCTTCTTTCATCCAGCACGGAACCTCGAGTCAGGACTGCCGGAAGCGTAGCCAGCACCGGCAAATCGATATAGCCGTTCAATTCTTCGCTATGCTTAAAAGACCTATCTAAGGTTTCCCACAAAAATGCCAAACCAAAACCAGCCGCGAGCCCAGCGAGTAGACCCATAAGAACGATCCTCTGACGATTTGGCTTAAACGCCTTCAATGGAAAGTTGGCTGGATCGAGAACCTGAAACTGTTCGCCCTTTTGCTTCTTCTCCATGTTCTCCGATAATTCGGATTCGAGTCCCTTAGCGAGCAAATCTTGATATTTTCTCAAGGTGATATCGTACGTGCGGCTGATCTTCCCAAGCTCGATACCCCGCACCGGCGTATTATCTATTCGAGATTGATACTTCCCTACCTCTAGTCTCAGACCCTCCATCTGCGATTGCAGTGAGATGGCTTCCGAATCCAGCCCGGCGATCTGCTTTCGCAGCACCTGTGCCAGGGGGCTTGTTACGGGAGCCCAAAGCGCTCCGAGCGAATCTTTCGAACTGCCAGCTTTCGTTTGTTCCTCTATAGCCGCAATTTCATTCTTGATTCGGATAACGTCGGGATGTTTGACACTGTAGCGACGGAGCAAATCATCGAGCTCTCGTTTTCGCAATTGTCCCGTAACGTCTGGCGCTGATGCTAGGCCCTCCCGACCTTTAGCACCCGCTAGCTCTGGTCCGGCAATTTCAACTTCGACCAGTTGCTTTTCGAGAGCGCCTTTTCGCTCGCGCAACGACGCCAAACGCGACAACGAGCCTTGCAATTCTGTTTTCAATTGGTCTACGGTTCTGAGGTTTGCATCAAGCAGGTCCGGCAATTCAAAGCGATTGGCCGCCCTATAACGATTTACTTCCGCTTCTTGTTCTTCGAGTTCCTTCCGGAGTCTCTCGGCTTCGGCGTTAATGAAGATTTTGGTCCCCATCGCCTGCTGCTCTCGAACCTGAAGATTCTGCTCGATAAATAGCGACGCGAGTCGACTGGAAAGCTGTTTTGCTGTCTCGGGGCTTTGGGAATCAAACGACAGCTGAAAAACATTACTACGGCGAAAGTCAAGGCTTACTGACCCTCGTAAAGCTCCTACACGGTCTTCCATCATAGCTCCGGGAAAGAGATTGAACTCTTGGACGATCTTTTCCAGATTTGTTCGGCTCATGATCTCTTGTAGGATCGACTGCATCCGTTCGTTGAGATCCATGGTCACAGTCGAAGTGACAAACGACCCAGGGAGCTTTTGTGGGGTTACGAGGATAAGCGTACTCGACCGATAGACTTCCGGCAAAATCTTGGCCAAATAAATCGACAAACAAGAGGTCACAACAAAAACACAGAGAATCAGCCACTTTCTTCGGTAGAACCCATGTAAGATTGCCGAAATATTAATCTCAGGTTGTCCGTTCACGATATTCTCCCCTTTTCTTGTGAGGACGATTTGAATCGGCGCTCAAGGTATTATAATTCGGTCGCCCGGCCTCAATAGAATATCTTGCTTGAGGTCTCCTTTGACGATCGCATCGTAGTCCACTATATACTCGGTGATCTTTGGCCCTTCGCGTCGCACGATGCGAATATTGCTGCGGTCGGCGAAGATACCCAACCCTCCCGACCGAGTCAGAAGCTGCATAATCGTCTCATTTCCCCTAAGGGGAAACGCGCCATTTTTCCCGGTGCTCGAACCGATTAGAAAAACCTCTGCCGAAGCGATGCCGCCGACACTGATGGTAACGAACGGATCGGTCGTGAATTCTTTGTATTTTTGTTCCAGCAGCTTACGGAGTTGACCGGTCGTTAGTCCAACAACCTGAACTTCATTGAGCAGAGGAAGGGTAACGTAACCATCGGGACGAACCGTGACTTGACCTGATAACGTCGGTTCCTTCCAAACCTGAATTCCAATCGAGTCTCCGGCGCCGATGACGTAAAACTCCTCTGGTGGCTTGGCAGGGTCGGGAGTATCCGGGGATATGCGAAACTCTTGAACGCGGAGTTCTTTAGTCGAACATCCAAACAAAAATGTTACGATGAGAGATACGCCGAGAATAAATCTTTTCCCCATCGTTTCCTTTCTCACTCCGAGCGAGTTTTCTTGACTGTCGACAGTTAGGCCGCGTGACTAATGCACTTCGGCAAAGGCCGGGAACCCATTGCGAATACAGCATCGACGCAACTATTATACCAGCCATATCTGTAAACGAACTGTGCGTTAATTGGCACTAATACTCCGCACTATCAGGAAATCATGTAAAGAAGAACGGAAGTGAACAACTGTAAATTGCCCTAACAGTCTTTAGAGTATTGAGAATGGGCAAAATCGCCCTAGAATGAAAAATGCGACCAGTCAGCGAACGAGATGATCTTAATGCCGTCCCTGTTTTTTCTTCACGGCTTGGTTGGCGTGGTGGGTGCGGGAGCAGCAGGAGCAGTTGGGAATGGGGTTCTAAGAACCGGCGAGAGGCTTGATGACGATAGGTTGCGGGCCAAGCCAGTATTCGGCCAGAGATCAAAGCGAGCCGTGATGCTAAGAAACACGCTGTTGCCGTTCACGGTACCGCGCGATAATAGGTCTGTCTTGGCTGCCCCAGCGCCGCTGTCAATCGAACGGTAAATATAAGAGAGATTCGAATATAACCATGTGGTGAAGACGTATTGTAAGCCCGCTGAAGCTTGAAAAGTCTTAAAATTGACGTCTTCGGTATCGTAAAACGAATAGTCCGCCCCGGCGCTGCCGGCCAGCCGTTCGGCCAGCTGGATACTAAAGTTCGTGAACAGGCTGGCGGTATCCGAGACTCCTGAGATCCCAAAGCTGGGTGTCAAACCCTTGCGAAGCCCGCCGGTTAGCGATGCAGTTTCCCACAGTTTCGTTATCGTTATCGTTGAATTATTTGCGACTCTCGGTCCGCTGGTCGAAGTATTGATCGAAAGGCCCGTACTCGCCGAAAGGCTCAGTGTCGGTGTGAACTGTATGGTGTATTCCTGGCCGGTAAAGTAATCGTCGCCGAAGTCAAAATTGTGGATGACCCCGCTGTCGCCGTTCCGCGGCTTAGTAAATGACACCGAATATCCCGCGTGTAAATTGTGGTCCTGCCTCCAGTTATAAATGCCCCGGATACCAAAAGTGTGGAATAGGTCGCTACCGCCCCGGTCGATAAAATTCGTATACGTATTTGTATAACCGCCGCTGAAACTTATGTCTGGCCGGAATAAGAAATTGCCCTGGAATGCGAAATTATTAGTGTATTGATCGCCTGCCGAAATGAAATTGTTAAGATTCGACGACGAAGGTATGGGTGCACCTACTGGGAACGGAGTCGTTGGGGTCAGGGGTACCTGGAAACCCTGCTGGCTCGACCCCAGTGACCGAGCTTCGCCTTGTCGCGTAAATGAATCCGACAGGCTGAAAGTAAGCCTCGGCGAATAAAAATAGGTATATCCACCATCAATCGAGGAGTTGTCATCGAATCCAAAACCGCTAAGTTCACTGTGCCGGGCATAAATATGCCCGCTCGGACTGATGTTAAGATTTAAAGTAGGCGCCGCTTGGCCAGTAGGTGCATAATAGAGATGGAGCGTCGGGGTGATGATGGTGACAAAGTCATGTTCCTTTTTCTTAGTGAAGAAAATATTGTCGTTGTATTCCTCGCCAAGCAACAAAGACAGCTGACTTGCAAACGCGGCCCAGACAGGAGACGGCAGCCATAGGGAAAGAACCCAAAAACTGATTACAGTACATTTACCCCAAATCTTTAAAAGACTCCTTGTGCAGCCCATGCCTCCTCATCTTTCTGTACAGCGTCTTGTTGTCGACCTTTGCCTCATTTGCCGTCGAGGAAATAGCGCCCTTATGTTTGATCAGCAGGCTTCTTAGATATTCTTTCTCGCTGCGAAGCAACCATTGCTTAAGTGACAAATCGCCGTCGCCATTGCTTGCGTAATGCCGATCAATCACGCGTTGCGGAGGCGCGGGCAAATCAACGTCTTCGATGGTCTCGCCTTGGCATTTGACTATAGCGCGCTCGAGAATATTCTCAAGTTCACGAATGTTGCCCGGCCAGTGATAGGCGAGCATTTGATCGAGTACTCTCGGCCCGACTTGCTTGATCCGCTTCTCTTGGGCTACCGGATGTTTGTTGAGAATATAATTGATCAGAATCGGAAGATCCTCGAGCCTCTCGCGCAACGGCGGAAGCTGCAGTGGAATCACATTGATTCGGTAGTAGAAATCCTCACGCAGGCTGCCGCGAGCCAGGCATAGCTTCAAATCGACGTTGGTCGCGGCGACAACCCGCATGTCGACTTTTACTCTGCGATTGCCGCCTAGACGCTCGACTTCACGTTCTTGCAAGACTCGCAAGAGTTTAACCTGCATCGGCGGTGCCATGGTCTCAATTTCGTCAAGGAAAAGAGTTCCACCATCGGCCAATTCAATTTTGCCGGCACGGCTCTGCACCGCTCCCGTAAATGCTCCCTTTTCGTAGCCAAACAATTCACTCTCCAGCAGCGTGTCGGGAAACGCACCGCAATTAATCGCGACGAATTGTTTCGCTTTACGTCGGCTCAAATTATGGATGGCGCGAGCAACTAACTCTTTGCCGGTGCCGGTCTCCCCCGTTATCATCACTCCCGAGTCTGTTTCTGCCAGAGATCGGATGAGGTCAAAGACCTTGAACATTTTCGGGCTTTTGCTGAGAATATTTTCGAGATTGTGCTCGTCCTGAACCTTTTGACGAAGTTCGCGAACTTCGTCCAGTAGCCGTCGCTTCTCGATAAGCTTTTCGCTTACCATTCGAATCGCCTCAGGTTGAAATGGCTTGGTAATGTAATCGCTGGCGCCAAGTTTCATCGCCTCAACCGCCTGCTTAATGTTTCCGAAAGCAGTGATCAGGATGACATCCGTATCCGCGTATTTCTCGCGCACATGGCGCGCTAGCTGGAATCCGTCCATTCCCGGCATCTTGACGTCCGAGACGACAATTGCGAATTTTTCCTCGGCGAGCTTCTTAACGCCGTCCTCACCACAGGAGGCGGTCGAGACTTGGAAGCCTTCTTGCTCGTAAAATTGACCAAGCTGCTCTCGCAAACGATCATGATCTTCGACAATTAAGACGTTGTACATAGGCTTAGTGCAGCTTCAAATGCCCGCTTTGTTATCGTCCGGGCAATCTATCGCTTGACGAAGGGGAAGTAAGATTTCAACTTCCGTACCGTGGCTCTTGTTGCTCGAAATATTCAATCGACCACCGTGTGATTCGACGATCCGAACCGCCATGCTCAACCCCAGCCCATCCCGCTCCGGCTTCGAGGTGAAAAACGGCGTCGCGGCTTTTTCCAAAAACTCCGTTTCGATTCCGTGCCCAGTATCGGCGATCGAGATTCGGGCTATGGACTGCCCCGCCAAACAAGTCGCGTGATACTCGCCGCTTATCAAAACTCGATCTCCGCTACTCGTAGCGTCGAGCGCATTCTGGAGAATAGAACGAAAGGCGAGGTCGAGAAGAACCGGGTCGCCATTGACAAGAGCACCGTTAAGGGATTCTTCAACGAGATCTTTGCACATCACTTTCTTTTCGACGAAGAGTGCGGCATTCGAATGGATCACCGCGCGGAGGACCTCGCCCAAGTCAACCTCCGATGGTCCTGTCGGGGCTTGACTGTAATGCAAAAATGCCCGGGTAAATTCGACGGCGCGATCGACAGTTTCTTGCAACGTCTCGATCTCATTGATTGATTTTACACCCCGTTTGAAAGAACCGATTAAGAGGTTAATCAGCTGAAAGTGGTTCCCGATTTTGTGGACGAACTGGGAAATGACGCCGCTGTCGAGACCTTTGGAACTAAAATCGGTCGGGAGCGGAATCATACAACCACGAATTACCGTGTCGGTATTAGTCCTAATTTTGCACAAACTATGTGACACCCATACGGGCAACCCCCGCTCATCAATAAGTCTATGAGTTTCTGATAATACTTCGCCTGGGCTTAACCGATCGATTCGTGACAGCAAGCCTTGGCGATCTTCCACGGCGAGCCGCTCGTCCCAGAGTGTACGATTGCCAATCAATTTTTCAGACCGTACTCCGATTAACTCCGCAGAATTGGACGAAACAGTCGTCACTGTCAAATCTGCCGCGCACTCGTAGATAATGGCCGGCATAGAAGCCAAGGGCTCTTCGAACTTATTGTGAGTCCTCGAAGAAACGGGTCGAATAAGACGTTGGGCGTGAAGCGATACCAATCGATCCGTATCCGTATCATTAGTAGCGCTATTATCGGAAGCTTCCTTAAATACGCTAGTCAAAAAAC
>WNGE01006734.1_pt1 | contig 22721 bp, 21 predicted proteins | sample 5400651 | NCBI WGS metagenome assembly WNGE01 (sample SAMN13153370, study PRJNA577476) | soil metagenome | isolation source: 60 cm soil or saprolite under grassland replicate 2 | place: USA:California | collected 2016-06-15
GACGATCCTGGAAACCGACGCGGTGCGGATGTGGCATACCGGCGACGACATCGCCATCGTCTCGTTCAAGACCAAGCAGCACACCATTCGCTCCGACGTGCTCGACGGACTGCTCGCGGCGATCGCCGAAGCCGAGCGAAACTGGCGCGGGCTGGTCCTCTGGCAGACGAGCGAGCCGTTCTCTCTGGGCGCCGATCTCGCGTCGCTGGGACCGGCGGTGCAGGCGGGAGAATGGGACACGCTCGAGGCAGTCGTCGCCAAGTTCCAGCAAACATCGCAGCGGCTTCGCTACAGCCTGGTTCCGACGGTCGCCGCCGTGCGCGGCATGGCGCTCGGCGGGGCCTGCGAATTCATCATGCACTGCGATCGCGCCGTCGCCGCGCTGGAGTCTTACATCGGCCTCGTCGAAGCGGGCGTCGGTCTGCTGCCCGCCGGCGCCGGGTGCAAGGAGCTCGCTCTCCGGGCCGCGCAGGAAGTCGCTCGCGGCTCCAATGGCGGCCAGCTCGATCTCTTCCCCTTCCTGCGCACCTACTTCCAGCAGGTCGCGCTCGCAACCGTGTCGAAGAGCGCGCTGGACGCCAAGGACATTGGCTATCTCAGGCCTGCCGACATCGTTATATTCAACTCCTATGAGCTCCTGTGGGTCGCCAAGGCGCAAGTGCGGGCGCTGTCGGAGGCCGCCTATCGACCGCCGCTACCGCTCTCCGGGATCGCGGTCGCGGGCAAGACCGGTATCGCCACGCTCGAAATGATGCTGGTCAACATGCGCGACGGCGGATTCATCTCCGCGCATGACTTCGAGGTAGGACTGCGCATCGCACGCGTGCTGTGCGGCGGCGAGGTCGAGCCGGGGAGCCTCGTGGACGAGAAGTGGCTCCTCGACCTCGAGCGCCGCGAGTTCATGGCGCTGCTCAAGAATCCCAGGACGCAGGAGCGCATCGCCCACACGCTCAAGACTGGCAAGCCACTGCGAAATTGACGGGAGGGTCACATGCCCAGGCAAATGCAGGACGCGTATATCGTTGCGGCGACGCGTACACCGGTCGGCAAGGCGCCGCGCGGCGCGTTCAAGCACACCCGCCCGGACTCGCTGCTCTCGCACGTCCTGAAGAGCGTCCTCGCACAGGTGCGAGAGATCGAGCCCGAGCGGATCGAAGACGTGATCGTCGGCTGCGCGATGCCCGAATACGAACAGGGCATGAACGTTGCGCGGATCGGCCTGCTGCTCGCCGGACTGCCTAACACCGTGGCGGGAATGACGATCAATCGCTTCTGCTCGTCGGGCCTCAACGCGGTGTCGATCGCCGCCGATCGCATTCGTACCGGCGAAGCCGACATCGTGATCGCCGCCGGCACGGAGAGCATGAGCATGATTCCGATGCTGGGACGGCTGGCGCTCAACGCCGAAGTCTTCGCGAAAGACGAGAACCTCGGCATCGCCTATGGCATGGGACTGACTGCCGAGAAGGTCGCCGCAGGCTGGAAGGTATCGCGCGAGGAGCAGGATGCGTTTGCGCTCGCCAGTCATCAAAAGGCGCTCGCCGCGCAGGCGAACGGTGAATTCAGCGCGGAGATATCGCCGTATCCTATCCGGGAAAACGTGCCCGATCTCGCGTCGGGCAAGATCGTCACCCGCGAGCGCCGTATCGATCGCGACGAGGGGCCGCGCGCCGACACCAGCGCCAACGGGCTTGCCAAGCTAAAACCCGTGTTCGCGGCCAGGGGGTCGGTGACTGCGGGCAACAGTTCGCAGATGTCGGATGGCGCCGGGGCGTCGGTCTTAGTCAGCGAGGGAGTGCTGAGGGAACTGGGGCTGACGCCTCTCGCGCGCTGGGTCGGATTCGCGGTCGGCGGTGTCGCGCCCGAAGTGATGGGGGTCGGCCCGATCGCTGCGATTCCGAAGGTGCTCAAGCGCACCGGCGTCAAGCAGGATGAGATCGGCTGGATCGAATTGAACGAGGCGTTCGCCGCACAGAGCCTCGCCGTCATCAAGGAGCTCGGGCTCGACCCGGCCAAGGTCAACCCGCTGGGCGGGGCAATTGCGCTCGGTCATCCCTTGGGCGCGACCGGCGCGGTGCGGACCGCAACGATCGTGCACGGCCTGCGCCGGCGCAAGCAGAAGTACGGTATGGTTACCATGTGCGTAGGCACCGGCATGGGTGCGGCGGGAATTTTCGAATCCGTTTAAGCGTCGCAGATCAGCGCCAGCCTTCGTTACTCCTCGCTCGCGATCCTCATGTACTATCGTGTACATTCCGGTCGCTCGCTCCGGGGCGTCTTGGCTGGCGCCGATCTGCTCGCTTTCCGGCCATGCATCGAGGCAGACAGATGATCAACAGACTAGCGGTCGCAATAGTCGCGCTGATACTCTCTTCGGTGCTCCACGCGGCCGAGGTCGCCGGCGTCAGGCTCGACGACAGGATTTCGCTTGGCGGGCAGGAACTCCTTCTCAACGGTGCCGGCATCCGCACCCGCGCTATTTTCAAAGTCTATGTGGCAAGCCTGTATGTGCCGCAAAAAACCGCGGACCCCGCGGGCGTGCTCGCGAAGGGCCCGCGCCGGATTCAGCTGAACCTGTTGCGCACGCTCTCTGCCGACCAACTGGCCGATGCACTGAACGACGGTCTCGCCGAGGCCAATTCCCCCGCCGAGCTGGCCGCGGTCAAGCCGCAGGCGGACCAGCTCCTTGGCATCATGAAGGCGTTGAAGGAGGTCAAGGAAAAGGACGTCATCACCCTCGACTTCGTCGACGGCGCGACGAAGGTAGGCTGGAATGGAGAGAACAAAGGCGCGATCGCCGGCGAGCCGTTCAACCGCGCCCTTAGCCGGATCTGGATCGGCGACAAGCCGGTACAGACGGATCTGAAGAAGGCGCTACTCGGCGGCTAGCGTCACCATCCCCGCGCCCCGCTCTCAGCGATATCGCGCGAGCTCCATTTTAGCGATCTGGTTCCGGTGCACTTCATCGGGACCGTCGGCAAAACGCAGCGTGCGCGCATGCGCATATCCGTAGGCCAGCGTGAAATCGTCGGAGAGGCCGCCGCCGCCGTGCGCCTGGATCGCCCAATCGATGACTTTGCACGCCATGGCCGGCGCCGCGACCTTGATCATGGCGATCTCTCGCGCCGCCGCCTTGTTGCCCACGGTATCCATCATGTAGGCGGCGTTGAGCACGAGAAAGCGCGCCTGGTCGATGAGGATGCGCGACTCGGCGATGCGCTCCCGCGTCACAGTCTGCTCGGCGATCGGCTTGCCGAAGGCGACGCGCGACAGCGCCCGCCGACACATGTCTTCGAGCGCCCGCTCGGCAAGGCCTATCGCCCGCATGCAGTGGTGAATGCGCCCAGGGCCGAGTCGGCCCTGGGCGATCTCGAAGCCGCGACCCTCGCCCAGCAGCATATTGGACGCCGGCACGCGCACGTTTTCGAAAAGCACCTCGGCATGGCCATGCGGCGCGTCGTCGTAACCGAATACCGGGAGGTGGCGCAGCACATTCACACCAGGAGCACCGCGCGGGACGATGATCATCGACTGCCGCTTATGGCGATCAGGATGATCCGCATCGGTCTTGCCCATGAAGATGAAAACCTTGCACCGCGGATCGCAGGCACCCGACAGCCACCACTTGCGGCCGTTGATGACGTAGTCGCCGCCGTCGCGGACGATCGAGCTCTGGATGTTGGTCGCGTCGCTCGAGGCTACCGCGGGCTCGGTCATCGCGAAGCAGGAGCGGATCCTGCCCTCCAGCAGCGGCTCCAGCCATTGCTTCTTCTGCTCCGGCGTGCCGTAGCGCTCGAGCGTTTCCATGTTGCCGGTATCCGGCGCCGAGCAATTGAAGACCTCGGGCGACCAGGGTACGCGTCCCATGATCTCGCACAGCGGCGCGTATTCCAGGTTGGTCAGGCCGGCACCTGACTTGGACTTGGGCAGGAACAGATTCCACAATTCCTGCGCCCTGGCCTTCCCTTTGAGCTCCTCGATGAGCGGGACCGGCTGCCAGCGGTCGCCCGCGGCGACTTCACCGGCATAGCGTCCCTCGTTCGGATAGATGTGCTCCTCCATGAAGGCGGCGAGCCGAGACGCCAGCTCCTTGGTTTTCGGCGAGTATTCGAAGTCCATGGCAAACTCCTGCGCGAATGCGTCAACGGGAAAAGGCAAGCTCGCGTCGCGGTCAGCGCCGCGCGAGAATCGTTTGCACCTGCTGCCAGCCAAGCTCGGCCATCCGGCGTGCCCAGCGTCCGACTTCCGGCGCGTGCTCGCTTGCCGCCGTACCATCGACGACGCGGCCCATGATGCCTTGCGCGATGCCCGCGGCGCGGAACATGTTGTACGCGATGTAGAAGTCCCAATGATCGGGAACGATCGGCGCGCGGCCGATGCGGCGGCAATACGCGGCGATGTATTCCGCCTCGAAAGGGATGCCGAGCGCCCCGAGATCGAGCCCCCTCATGCCGCCGAATGGGCCACCGCCGGGAACGTGCCAACTCATGCAGTGATAGGCGAAATCGGCGAGCGGGTGTCCCAACGTCGAGAGCTCCCAATCCAGCACGGCGACGATGCGAGCTTCGGTCGGATGAAAGATGAGATTGTCGAGGCGATAATCGCCATGGACGATGGCGGTCTCGTCGTCCGCCGGAATGTTCTCCGGCAGCCATTCGATCAGCCGATCCATCGCTTCGATTTTCTCGGTCTCTGACGCGCGGTATTGCTTCGTCCAGCGCGCGATCTGCCGCGCGAAGTAATTGCCCGTCTTGCCGTAATCGACGAGGCCGAGCGCCCGATAATCGACCTTATGCAAGGCGGCGATGACGCGATTCATTTCGGCGAAGATCGCCGCGCGCCCGGACCGGTTCCTGTCCGGCAACGAGGGATTCCAGAAGATGCGCCCGTCGACGCAATCCATGACGAAAAACGCGGTGCCGATGACGCTCTCGTCGGCGCACAGGCACCGGTCCAGCGGACCGTCGAATCCATCGATGTGCTGGCGGAGATACGCCTCCAGTCTGACCAGGTCGAAGCGATTCCTCTCCGACACGGGCATCGTGCCGGCGAACGCGTCGCGGTTCGTCGTTCCCATGGCTGGCCGGCGAGCTAGCTCGCTTTGTTCTATTTGCGACGCACGTCCATCGCTTCGACGAATTGATTCCACAGCGCTGATCCGACGAGGTTCGAGCCGCCGTCGACTGCAAATACCGTCCCGGTGACGTATGCGGCCAGCGGCGAGGCGAGAAATACCGCCGCCTGCCCGATATCGTCGGTCTGCCCGTAGCGGCGCAGAGGGATGACCTCCTTGTTCCTCCGGTCGTTTTCCGGCGTCGAAAGACGGCGCATGCCCTCGGTACCCTCAATCGGTCCGGGGACGATACTGTTGGCGCGGATGCCGTGCTTGCCCCATTCGACCGCCAGATTCCTCATTAGGTTGTCGATACCGGCCTTGGCTGCGCCGACGTGCACCTGATACGCCTGCGGCACAAAGGCCTGACCGGCGGAGATGAAAATGATGCACCCGCGCGTCGCGTTGAGCTGCGCAAAGGCGCCGCGCGCGGCATTGAAGGCGCCGAGGAGGTCGATGTCGATGACGGTCTTGAAACCGTTCGCGGAGAGCTCTTCGGCGGGACAGAGGAAATTCCCGGCGGCACCGGCGACGAGCACGTCGATCGGACCGATCTCGGCTTGCGTGCGGACAAAGGCGGCCTCGAGGACGGCGTAATCGCGCACGTCGGCGGCAACCGGCAATACCTTCCCTCCCGCATGCGCGCTCAGCGCGCGCAGCTCGTCGGCCGCGACGTCGAGCTTCGCCTGCGTGCGGCCGCAGAGCGCGAGATGCGCGCCGAGGACGGCGAAGTTGCGGGCGACACCGAGATTGATGCCGGAGCCGCCGCCGGTGATGAACACCGTTTTGCCCTTGTACATTGTGCGGGGCAGGTAATCCTGGACGATCATGGCGCAGCTCCTCAAACGAATCGTCGCGGTGGAGGCGCGAAAAAAAGGGATGGCGCTTAGGTTCCTTGGGAAAGAAGATGGCGCGTCCGTCGCGGCGGGCATTGCCAGGCTTCGCGCGAGGACGGCGCCGGTGACCGCGGCGATGTTATCCTCCGCCCGCGGGCGATGTAAAGCAGGGCGCAATGCGCTATTTACGATCTCTCGCTATTGAGCCTCCCTTGCCAAACGGCTGCGCCACCGCCTCGCTCGCGCCCATGCCCGACTTCTGGTCATCCTGCGGCTACCGCCTGCTTGCGGCGACACCCGCGGGCAGACTCCTGGTGAGCGACGACTTTCTCCGAGACTCGCTGCTGCGACCTGAGCTCGCGCCGCTCGCCGAGTCCTCCGCAGCAGAAAGTGCATTGCACGAGCGGCTGCTTGCCGAACCGCGACGAGCGGTATCCGAAGCGGCGATCGCGGCGATCGCCGATCCCGATGCCCGCGACAATTACCGCATCTGGCTGCGCTTCCGCGATCGGCTGCTCGCCGCGCCCGATCTCGAATCGGCGTACGCGGCGCTGTTCCACGGCGAGGGCGTCGACGTGCCGCCGCTATTCGTGCATCAGCTCACGCAGGTGGTGTTGCGCCACATCTTGGGCGAGTCCGCCGACCCGTTCGAGGCGCGGGTGGCGGAAATGCTCTTCCGGCCGCAGCGCGTGAGCGTCCTTCCGGATGGGGCGGTGATGGCCGCCGATCTCCAAACCGTCGATGTGTATGCGACCACCGGCGGATTCGGCAGCCTCGGCGAGCTCCTCGCGGAGCAACGGACGCCAACGCGAACCATCGACCTCGATGTGTTGTCGGAGGACAATGCCGTTGCCTACTGGGGCCGGGACGAGCGCTTCGACTTTGCCGTGAGCCTGAATCGTGGCGGGCGAGCCCTCGATGCGCTCTGTCGCGTGCTCGAGCGCTGGATCGCGCATTTTCTCGCGGTTGAGGTCTCGATCCGCCCGCAACGGAAAATCGACGACGCACATTGGGTATGGCATGTCGGGCTCGACGCCGAGGCAAGCGCGCTATTAAACGACCTCTACAATCGCGTCGAAGTCGGCGACGAGCGCATGGAACGCCTGCTGTGTTTGTTCGAGCTCGCCTTCGCCGATGCGGGCGACATGCGCCCTGCGCTTGCCGGCCGGCCGGTCTATCTGGCGATGGCCGTGGATCGCGAGAAACGGCTCAAGCTCAAGCCACAGAACCTGCTGTTGAACCTGCCGCTGGCGCGACCACAATGAGGAACGAATCGGTATGAACAGATCGAGGCAGCCACTGCGTATCGCTCTGGCGTACGTTGCAGCGGCACTGACCAACTTTGCTGCGCAAGGGCAGACCACGGCGCCCCCTGCAACGCAGCCCACGACTCCTCCCGCGACGCAACCCGGGGCGCCCCCCGCGACGCAGAGCGTTGCGCCCCCAGCAGCCCCGTCGGCTCCGCTGCAGTCGTTCGAGCCGCTGGCCTGGCTGCGCGGCTGCTGGGAGGGCAAAGCGGCACGGTACGAATTCAACGAGCAATGGCAGAGCGCGCGCGGCGGAATGATGCTCGGCAGCAGCCAGACCGTGGTCGGTCAGCAGACGCAGGATTACACGTACATGCGCATCGAATCGCGGCCCGACGGCTTGTATTATGTCGCCGTTCCATCGGGCAAGAAGGAAATTGCATTCAAGCTGGCCGGCGTCGAGGACAACAAGGGCGTCAAGGTCTTTACCTTCAGCAATCCGCAGGACGAGTATCCGCAGCGTATTGTCTACCGCCACAGCGAGCACGGGCTGTTGTTCGCGCAGGTCGGGGGCAAGGTGGACGGCAAGGACAAGGAAGTGACCTACCCGATGCACCGCGTCGACTGCGTCACGGGCGCGATCTCGCGCGATTGACCATCATGGCCGATCCGGCGCCGGCTGCGACCGCTGGCACTGCGTTGCGCAATTTCGAGCGCATGCTCGCCGCCGGCAAGGACGGCGCGCTGCTTCGCTTCGGCCTCGGCAACGAGTTTCTCAAATGTGGTGATACCGCAGCAGCCGTCACTCATCTCCGGCGCGCGGTCGCGCTCGATCCCGGTTACTCCGCGGCGTGGAAACTGCTCGGCAAGGCGCTCAGCGCGGCGCAGCGCGACGATGAGGCGCTGATCGCCTGGAACGAAGGCATCGCCGCCGCGCAGCGTAAGGGCGACAAACAGGCGATGCGTGAAATGCAGGTGTTCGTGCGACGCCTTGCCAAGCAACGCCCGCAAGAGTAGAGTCGTCGGTGCTGCGGCGCAGCATCTGTTTTGCGTTGCGCCTTAGGATGTCACCGCGCCGCACACCTCAGCCCTGGTGAATTAACGTCGTTCCCGCTCCGTTGTCACGAGTCGACGGGCAAGCCGGCAGGGAACCTTAGCCATGACGAGGTACGAAAAGCTGCGCGACCTGGTCATCGGTGCGCCGCTCGACCCCTTAAGCCAGAAGACTCGCCAGCACATCGCGCTGGCCGCGTTCCTCGCCTGGGTAGGCCTGGGCGCCGACGGCTTGTCGTCGTCCGCGTACGGGCCGGAAGAGGCGTTTCGCGCGCTCGGCGCGCACACCCACCTCGGCTTGTTCATGGCGATCGCCACCGCGGCGACGGTGTTCATCATCTCGCTCGCCTACAACCAGGTGATCGAGCTGTTTCCGACCGGCGGCGGCGGCTATCGCGTTGCGACGAGCCTCATCGGCCCGCGCGCCGGGCTCGTGTCGGGCGCGGCATTGATCGTCGATTACGTGCTGACGATCGCGATTTCGGTCGCGAGCGGCGTCGATGCGCTGTTCAGCATGCTGCCCGCGTCAGCCAGCATGTTCAAGCTCGGTACCGAGCTGTCGCTCGTCGCGGTGCTGCTGGTGATGAATCTGCGCGGCATGAAGGAATCGATCAAGATCCTGCTGCCGATTTTTCTCGGTTTTTTCATCACGCATACGTTCCTGATCGCGTACGGCATCCTCGGCCATACCGAGGGGTTGCCGGGGGTCGTGCCCGACGCGATCGAGGATACGCGCAAGCTCGCGCAGGACATCGGCTGGGTCGCCGCGCTGTCGCTGTTCCTGCGCGCGTACTCACTAGGCGGCGGTACTTACACCGGGATCGAGGCGGTATCGAACAACGTCCAGACGCTTCGGGAACCGCGGGTGCGCACCGGCAAGCTGACGATGTTTTACATGGCGGCCTCGTTGGCGTTCACCGCCGGCGGCATCATCCTTCTCTACCTGCTCTGGCGGGTGCAGCCGGTCGAAGGGCAGACGCTGAACGCCGTCGTATTCGGGAAGATCATCGACAGCTTCGGGATGACCGGCGGCTTGAGCCATACCGCGCTCCTGCTGGTGCTCGTGTTCGAGGCGGGGCTGCTGTTCGTCGCCGCCAATACCGGTTTCCTCGGCGGCCCGCAGGTGCTGTCGAACATGGCAGCCGATTCCTGGCTGCCGCACCAGTTCCGGCATCTGTCGACGCGCCTAGTCACCCAGAACGGGATCGTGATCATGGGCCTTGCGGCGCTGGTCATTGTCCTGTGGAGCCGCGGCAGCGTCGACTTGCTGGTGGTGCTCTATTCGATAAATGTTTTTCTTACCTTCACCCTCTCACTGCTCGGCTTGTGCATTTACTGGTGGCGAGCTCGAGGCAAGGACTGGCGCTGGGTGCATCGCCTGGCGTTTTCGGGGCTGGGCCTGGCAGTGACCTCCGGAATTCTCGGCGTCACCGTGATCGAAAAATTCGGCGAAGGCGGGTGGGTCACCGTGGTCATCACCTCGCTGGTGATCGCCCTGTGCCTCGCGATCCATCGTCATTACGACTGGGTCAAGGCGCGCTTGAAGGAAGTCGACGAGATATTCAGCGCCGCGTCCTGTCCGAAATCGGAGAACCCTCCTCCGCTCGATCCGGATGCGCCGACGGCAGTATTCATGATCGGCTCGAGCCGCGGCGGCGGCATCCACACCGTGCTCTGGGTGCAGCGGCTGTTTCCGCACCACTTCAAGAACTTCATCTTCATCAGCGCCAAGGCGGTCGATGCGCAGAGCTACGGTGGCGCCGAACAGATCGACCGGTTGCGAACAGCACTCGATCGCGCCCTCTCCTTCTATGTCGATTATTGCCACGCCAACGGGCTGGCCGCGACCGCGCGTTTCTCGCTCGGGACCGACCGCGTCGACGAGTTGACGAAGTTGGCGGAAGGCGTCCAGAAGGAATACTCGAACAGCGTTTTCTTCACCAGCAAATTGGTCTTCCGCAACGAGAATTGGGTGACGCGGCTGCTGCACAATCAGACGGCGCTGGCGCTGCAGCGCCGTCTGCATCTGAATGGAATGCAGATGGTGATCCTGCCGATGCAGTTGTAGCGGCGCGAGCCCGCGGCGAGGGCCCCCGCGCACGGAGTGCGCGGGGATCGCGCGAGGCGAGTCGACGCTTGCGGCCGACGCGCGACAACACGATTTGCAAGGCTGCAGAAGGAGGCCGCGACCTGCCTGCGCTCGCGACGGTCCTCACGCCGTGGCATTCGGACGCCGCAAGCTAGCTAGCCCAAGCTTCGCACCGCATCGACGCCGCGATTGGCCAGCGCGTCGGCACGCTGGTTACCTTCGGTATCGGCATGTCCCTTTACCCAGTGCCACCTGATGTCGTGCTCGCGGACAAGCCGGTCGAGCTCAAGCCAGAGGTCCGCGTTCTTGACGGGTTTGCGGTCGCTGGTCCTCCAACCGTTGCGCTTCCAGGTATTAATCCAGGTCTCGATGCCGTTCTTGACGTACTGCGAATCGGTGTAGATCTCGACCGTCGCGGTCCGCTTGAGGCTTTCCAGCGCGCGGATGACGGCGATAAGCTCCATCCTGTTGTTGGTCGTCCGCGATTCGCCGCCGAAGAGCTCGCGTTCGCGCCGGCCGTACTGGAGAAGCGCGCCCCAGCCGCCCGGACCGGGGTTGCCCTTGCACGCGCCGTCGGTGTAGATCACCACAGGCGCCGTCATGCGGCGCCGCTCACTCGCGCACGTCCGCGCACTCGCGCACCTGCCGCGCTGCGGATGCCAACGCCTTCTTGCGCACCCGGCGCGACCATGCCGGCGTGATCACGCGCATCCCCAGAACGCGCTTGGTGGCGCGAAGGAAGTACACGCCACCGGCGATCGGCCACCAGCGATCTCCGCTCTTTTCGAAGAAGTGGAAGCGCTGCAGCCACTTTTCCTGCGCAAAGGGTGGCACGTAGCAGTCGAGACGCCCGCCGGCGACCTCGAAGCCGAGCAGCGAGAGCCAGTCCTTGAGCCGGTAGAGCGCGATGAAGTTGCCGGTCCAGGGCATCGTCTGCTCGCGGCCGAAGTAGCGCTTGACGCCGAACAGGCTGAAGGGGTTGAACCCGGCGATGATGAGCTGACCCTCGGGGCGGATAACGCGGTGGACCTCGCGCAGCAGTTGATGCGGCTGGTCGGTGAATTCCAGCACATGCGGCAGCACGATCAGGTCGACGCCGTTCTCTGCGAACGGAAGCCAGTGCGGGTCGGCCAGCACCTGTGCAGGTTCTTCCAGGTCCACGGTCAACCGGGTCGTGATGCGCGAGCCCCGCAGAAGCGGGTATTCCGGCAAGCCGATCTGCAGCGCGTGGAAGCCGAAGATGTCCGCGAGCGTGCGGTCGAAATAGGCCTGTTCGCGTTCGAGCAGATAGCGGCCGAGCGGGGTGGCGAACCACGCGGCCAAGGTTCCGGTTGACAGGGTCAGCGGCGCTGTCGAGGATTCGGCCATGACGGCGATTATCCCGATCCCGGCATTCGTCGACAACTACATCCGGTTGCGCATCACCACCGCGATCACGTCGGCGGCAATCGCGCGCTGGCCGGTCCCCGTATTCAGACCGGCGCGATACGATCCCGGGCCTGAGGCGCGCCGAGGGCCGCGCCTGGAGAAACGTGTCTTGAATCTTTCCCGGATCAAGGAACCTCCGCATGGTCCCGCACTTGACGCATTCCGGCGCCCGCCCCTACCATCGCGGCATTTTGCGGAACCTTAGACCATCCGTCACGGGCGCGGTCACGCTCGCCGTCGCTGCAGCGCTCGCGCTGGCGCTCGCCTCCTGTGCGACCGCGCCGAGGGGGCCACCGGCGGTAATCGCAGCGCCTGCGCTGCCCGCGCCGGCGAACGTCCTCGATCCCGCCGCTCTTCCCGAACAACCGATCATTGCCGCTGAAATCGGGGTCGAGCCGATGCATCCCGGCGCGCCGCCGCAACCTCCGGTGGAGCTCGCGACCGGCGGCGATCCGGATTCGGTGACCAACGCGACGCTGCAATTGCGCTCGGAATACGGCGATCTTTGGACGCGGATCCGCCTGGGGTTCATCCTCGACGATCTCAATACGCCGTCGGTGAAAAACGCCGAGGATTGGTACGCGGCACGGCCGGATTACATCGCGCGCATGGTCGCGCGCAGCCGGCGCTACCTCTACCACATCGTCGTCGAGGTCGAGAAGCGCGGCATGCCGCTGGAAGTCGCGCTCCTGCCGATGATCGAGAGCGCATATAACCCGATGGCCTACTCGCGCAGTCGTGCTTCGGGCATCTGGCAATTCATACCCTCGACCGGCAAGTTGTTCGGCATGGAGCAGAACTGGTGGTTCGACGAACGCCGCGATGTGATCGCGGCCACCGACGGCGCGCTCGACTACCTGCAGAAGTTGCACGCCGAGTTCGGCGACTGGTATCTCGCGCTCGCCGCGTACAACTGCGGCGAAGGTACGGTGCGGCGCGCGATCGCGGCCAACCGGAAGCGCGGCCTTCCGACCGACTATCTCAGCCTCAAGCTGCCCGCGGAAACCCGCGGCTACGTCCCCAAGCTTCAGGCGGTCAAGAATATCGTCCGCGATCCCGAGCGCTATGACCTGACGCTCGGCGACATGCCCGACGCGCCGTATTTCGCGGTCGTGCGGACGAAGAAGAAAATGGACGTCAAGGTCGCCGCCGAATTTGCCGAAATGCCGCTGGACGACTTTCTGTCGCTCAATCCGCAGCACAACAGGCCGGTGATCGCGGGCGCCGACGAAACCACGATATTGCTGCCCTACGACAAGGCAGAGCTGTTTGCGGCGAAGCTCGACTTGAGCGATCAGCCGATGGTGACGTGGCAGGCGTACAAGTTCCGGGCCGGCGAAACTCTGCAGCAGGTGGCCGTTCGCTTTGGCTTGCCGCTCGAGACGCTGCGGACGGTCAACGGCATCGGGCCTCGCGCGAAAGTGCCGGTCGGGCACGCGCTACTGGTCCCGTCGCAGGTGACCTCCGCCGCGACTGTCGCCAGCCTGAAGAACGCCGTCTTTACCACCGTACCGAGCGGGCGTGCTTTATACCATCGCGTGCGCAAAGGCGAGACGCTGGCTTCGATAGCCGCGCGTTACGATGTTTCCACGCAGGATCTCAAAGGCTGGAACGCGGGGCATACCGCGAAAATCATTCCGGGGCAGCGCCTGCGCGTGGTAAGCGACGTTGGGCAGGTCCGGGGAAAGAAGTCCAAGCGCGGCAGCAAGATCCGCGTGCTTTCAGCAAAGCCCGCAGCCGGCAAAGGCGGGGACCGCACGAAGCCCGCGTCCGCGCCCGCGAGCCGTCCGCGGCACCACACGGCTCAGCGCTAGCGGCCGTCTGAAGCAAAACAGGCGACACTTTCGTGTCGCCTGTTCTGGGGCCATCGCGGTCTCGCGACAGCCATCTGGCTGCGGAAGCCTACAGCTTCTTTGCCTTCTTGGCTTTCTTCTTCTTCGCTGTTTTCTTCTTGGCCTTCTTCTTGGGGGCAGCCTTCTTCTTGGTGGCCTTCCGCTTCTTGGCCGGTCTGCGCTTCGCCGCTTTCCTCTTCTTCGGGGCGGCCTTCCGGGCCTTCGACTTCCTCTTCGCGGCCTTCCTCTTCTTCGGCGCCGCTTTCTTCTTCGCCGCCTTCTTCTTCGCCGCCTTCTTCGGGGCGGCCTTCTTCGCCTTGCGCTTCTTAGCCTTCTTCTTCGGCGCAGCCGGGGCTGCCGGAGACGCCATGGTCATCATGTCAGCCATCATCTTCAGTTCTCCTGTCTGAGTTGCTGAAACTGTTATGTGCTACTGCTTCAGCGCAGGTTTCGCCGGTTTTGTCTTAAGCGTCGTCCATTATTTCGGTCGACCCCTTGACAAACCCATTGACACCTGCTGCCTGAATTCTAGCCATTTTTTTTTGAATTACAAGACTTAATTGCAAATTCGGGTGACGCTGTGCGTCACTGTTGCGAATTCGCACATCGCGATTTTCGAGCTTTCGCAACCGTGTTGTGGCTGCAGCAAACACCCTCAAGGCAGCCGCGACTCGCGCGCGAAAAGCTCGCCGACGGTCTCGCGCCGCCCGACAAGATGCATCGTGCCGCCATCGACAAGCACCTCTGCGGCACGCGGACGCGAGTTGTAGTTCGAGCTCATTGCCATCGCGTAGGCGCCCGCCGACAGGATCGCCAGCAGATCTCCTTCGGCGAGCGCGAGCTCGCGGTCGCGGGCGAGAAAGTCTGCGCTTTCGCAAACGGGACCGACGATCTGCCAGATACGGGGCCCTTCGTTGCGCGGCCGCACCGGGCGCACTTCATGCCACGCGTCGTAAAGCGCTGGCCGCAGCAGATCGTTCATCGCGGCGTCGACGACGGCGAAGCTACGTTCGGGGCCGGGTTTCAGGTAGCTCACCCGCGTGAGTAAAACGCCGGCATCGCCGGTCAGCCGCCGACCTGGCTCGAGGACGAGCATCTCGGTGCGGCCGCGGAAAAGCGCCGCGATCATCGCGGCGTAATCGGCAAGAGCGACGGGAGTTTCGTCGTGGTAGCGAATGCCGATGCCGCCGCCGAGGTCGACGTGTTCGAGACGTATGCCCTCTGCGGCAAGCGTGTCGACCAGTTCCAGCAGCTTCGTCGTCGCTTCGCGATAAGGCTCGAGCGCGGTAATCTGCGAACCGATGTGAATGTCGATGCCGCGAATCGCGATGCCGGACAGTGCTGCGGCGCGCCGGTAGAGCTCCGGCGCCTCATCGAAGGCGACCCCGAACTTGCTTTGCTTGAGTCCGGTGGAAATGTAGGGGTGCGTCCGCGCATCGACATCGGGGTTGACCCGGAGGCTGACCGGTGCGACCTTGCCCGAACGATCGGCGATGCGGTTGAGATGCTCGAGCTCACTCGCCGACTCGACGTTGAAGCAGAAAATACCGAGCTCCAGCCCCTGGGAGAGCTCGTCGTCGGACTTGCCGACGCCGGAGAAGACGATCTTGCGGGGATCGCCGCCTGCGGCGATCACGCGGGCGAGCTCGCCGCCGGAAACGACGTCGAATCCGCTGCCCAGGCGCGCGAACACGTCGAGGATCGCGAGATTCGAGTTGGCCTTCAGCGCGTAGCAGATGAGGTGACGCAGTCCCGCAAAGGCTTCGTCGAACTCGCGGTATGCAGCCGCCAGCGCGGCGCGCGAATATACGAAGGAGGGTGTTCCGTAGCGCGCCGCGACCTCGGCGAGCGATACACTTTCGACGCAGAGCGCGCCCTCGCGCTCGGCGAGCGCGGTCACTGCTTGCTGTCCTTGTTTTCTTCCGGGGCGGGCTCGAGCGGTGCCGGCGTGTCGGAAGGCTTGCCCGGTATCGTCGTGGGTGGCGCTCCCGGCGGCAGGCCGGTCGGCGCCGGCGCCGACTTGCCCGGCGGCAGCTTCAGGGGTCCCTTGATGCCGCAACCGGCAACCGCGAGCACTGTCGCGCAGGCGATGATCGCCGCCATGGAACGGCGTAACATCCGGAACTCTGTGGACGACACCTTCATGCAGTGCGCCGAAGTCTATCACGCCGAAGTCGGTCGCTCCGATGATTGAAGAGAGCGCATTTATCGCGCTGACCGACCGGATCCTCGATACGATCGGGGCAGCCCTCGACGCTTCCGAAAGCGACCTCGACTGGTCGGAGAACGACGGCGTGCTGACGATCGAATGCGCCGACGGGAGCCGCATCATCGTCAATCGCCACATGCCCAATCGCGAGCTGTGGGTGGCGGCAAAGTCGGGCGGCTTCCATTTCCGCGCCGAAGGCGGCGCATGGCGCGATACGAAGAGCGGCGAGGAATTCGCTACCGCGTTGGAACGGCTGTTGCAGACTCAAGGCGTCGTCGTCGTTCACCTGCCGCCGCTGCCGGTCGGCAAGAGCACGTAGTATCAATCGAGCAACGGTGTCAGGGCGTCGAGCTCGCGCCTCGCCTCGACGTGGCCCGGCAGGAGCGATTCCACGAGGGCCCAGAACCGGGGCGAATGGTTGAGCTCGACCAGGTGCGCCACCTCATGGGCCACGACGTAGTCCGCGATGCGCGGCGGCAGCTGCACCAGACGCCAATTGAGGCGGATTTCGCCGCGGTGATTGCAACTGCCCCATTGCGACCGCGCATTCGACAGCTTGACCGCCGGCGGCGGCGTCCTAAGACGGCTCGCGAAGTGAAGCGCTCGCGGCGTGAGCAACGACAGCGCCTGTTCCTTGAGCCAACGGGAGCAAAACGCCGCGATCTCGGATTCGTCTCCCGGGTCGGGGTGCAGCACGGTCAGATGCAGAAGATCCGCCGCGATGGCCTTCTTGCGCGCCGGGAACAGCGCGAGCGTCAGCGCCCTTCCCTGGAACAGGAGCGGCGCGCCCGCGTGCCACTCGGTAGGCAGCGATTCGCGGTTGCGCCCTCGCCACTCGGCGAGCGTCTCGACGACCCAGCGCGCGCGTTCCTTCAGGGCCAGGTCGATTTCGCGGATGGTGACCCAGCGCGGCGCGCGCACGACAAGGCCGCTGTTATCGATCGTCATGCCGATCGACTGCCGGCGGGCCCGAATGAGACGGTAGTCGACATCCTGCCCGGCGAGCAGCACGCGGCGCAAGCCGGCATCGCCCTCGTCCTGCCGGCGTCCGATCAACCGTGCGGTGCCGGCGTCTTGCCTAGAGGATTTCCGAGCCGCGCGACCTCGTCCTCGATCCACGTTTCGACCTCGTTAGTGAGCCGCTGCATGTCCTTGCCCTCCGGGCGGATCGGCGGGCCGATCGACACGGTGACTGTGCCGGACCGCTTGCCGAGTACGCCTTTAGGCCATAAATAGCCGGCATTATGCGCCACCGGAACGATCGGCACGCCCAGAGCGATCGCCAGCCGCGCCCCGCCCGTCTTGTAACGCGCACGCGTTCCCGCCCGGATTCTGGTTCCCTCCGGATAGAAGACGATCCAGAAACCTTGCGCCAGCCGCTCGCGACCCTGCTCGGCGATTTGCTGCATCGCGTCCATTCCCGCTTTGCGGTCGATGGTGATCGGCGAGGCGAGCGTGAACGCCCATCCGAAGAATGGAATCGACAACAGCTCTTTCTTGGCAACGAACGCGAGCGGCGGGAAAAGAAAATTGAGCGCGAGCGTTTCCCAGGTCGACGAATGCTTGGACATGACGATGTGGGGCACGTCGCGCGGAGGAATGTTTTGTCTTCCCAGGACACGATGGCGGATGCCGCAGATCAGCCGCGCCGCGGCGAGGTTGATCCAGCACCAGCCCGTGATGAACTTGAAACGCGGCACCGGCGGCAGCCAGAACGCGAGCAGGCCAAGTCCGGAAAGATCACCGTGTTCTTGGGGAAGTTGCCTTCGCGCAGGGTCTTCTCGCCCTTGCCGGTCAACACCAGGATCGGTTGCGCGCCGATGGCTTCCGCCGCCTGCAGATCGCGCAGCGAATCCCCGATGCACGGCACCCCGGTCAGCTCGATGCCGAAGCGCCGACCGATGTCGGCGAGCATGCCGGGCTTGGGCTTGCGGCACTCGCAATCCGAATCGGCAGCGTGCGGGCAGAAGAACACCGCGTCGATGCGGCCGCCGACTTGCGCGAGCGCCTTGTGCAATTTTTCATGGATCGAGATCAGCGTCGTCGTGTCGAAGAGCCCGCGGCCAAGGCCCGATTGATTGGTCGCCACGACGACGCGGAAGCCGGCGTGGTTGAGCCGCGCGATCGCTTCCAGGCTGCCGGGAATGGGGCGCCACTCGTCCGGCGACTTGATGTACTGCTCGCTGTCGTAGTTGATGACGCCGTCGCGGTCCAGGATGATCAATTTCACCTGGCGCGTGTGCGGGGCGGGATCGGAGGCGAACTGGACCAAGGCCGCGCTCGCTTTAGACCGCCAGCTTCGAGATATCGGCGACCTGATTCATCGCTTCGGCCAGGCCGCGCAGCAGCGCAAGCCGGTTGGCGCGCAGCGCGGGGTCCTCCGCCATGACCAGCACGTCGTCGAAGAAGCGATCGACGCTGGAGCGCGCGGAAGCCAGCGCGCGCAAAGCCTCGGTATATTCGCCGCGATCGACGTGCCGGTGCACGACAGGAAGGAGCTTTTGCACTGCCGCGAACAGGTCGTGCTCCGCGCCGTCGGCGAAGAGCGACCGGTCTACAGCCGTCGCCGCCTCGGTACCCGATTTCTTCAGGATGTTGATGATGCGCTTGTTGGCCGACGCGAGCGCCTCCGCTTCGGGTAATTGCTTGAATTCTCGCACCGCAATAACTCTTGACGGCACCTCGTTGAGTGGAGGGCGTATGTCCACGACGGAGTCGACGACTTCACGCTGGAACGTAGCGGCGAGTTGATTGCGATAACGCTCGAATATGAAATTCTCGAGGTCGATGACAATGCTGTCGGAAAGCTTGCCAGCCGGGAATGCCGATGCGGCGAACTCCAACAGCGAATGCAATTCGAGCCGCAACGCTTTTCCATTGATCCGAGCCATTGCGCCGAACGCCTCGAAGGCGCTGATCAGCCCTAACGCCGCCCGCCTGAGCCCATACGGGTCCTTGTCGCCCGTTGGCTGAAGCCCGATGCCGTAGATGCCAACCATGGTCGCGGTTCGGTCGGCCGTCATAAGTACAGCTCCGGTCAAGTTCTCGGCCCATTCATGGGCATCTTGCCGGATCAGATACTGAGCGCCGATAGCGTCGGCGACTGCGGCCGGCTCGCCGTCGTGGAGCGCGTAGTAGCGGCCCATGAGGCCCTGCAGTTCGGGGAATTCTCCGACCATTTCCGTAAGCAGGTCAGCCTTGGCGAGATACGCGGCGCGATCCACCGAGCCCGCGTTGGCTCCGGTCCTGTCCGCGATAAACCGAGCAATCGCCCGCACGCGCTGTACACGGTCTAGCTGGCTCCCGAGCTTGTTGTGATAGACGACATCCACGAGCTTGGGCACTCGACTGGCTAGAGTTTGCTTGCGGTCTTGATCGTAGAAAAACTTGGCGTCGGCAAGCCTTGCTCTCAGGACGCGCTCATTACCATGGATGATCGGCTCGGGATCGTGAGGATCGATGTTACTGACCAATAGGAAACGGTTCTGGAGCTTGCCGCCGGCATCGGCCAACGCGAAATAGCGCTGGTTGCGTTGCATCGTGAGGATGAGGCATTCCGCCGGTATGTTGAGGAACATAGGTTCGAATCCGCCCGTGTAGACCTTGGGCCACTCGACGAGCGCAGTCACTTCGTCAACCAACTCGTCCGGCATAATGACTTTTGCGCCCATGGCAGCGAGTGCTAGCTCCGCGACAATCTTGGCGCGGCGCTCGGCAAAGCTCGCGACGACTTTGCCCTCCGCGGCAAGCGTCGGCGCGTAGGCCTCGGCGGTCGCAATCTCGATTTTGGCGCGGGCGAGGAAGCGGTGGCCGCCCGTTATACGTCCCGCTTCGAGCCCAAGCGCGGAGACCGAGACGACGTCGGCACCGTGAAGCGCGACCAGCCGATGAACGGGACGCACAAATTTGACGGTCGCGCCATTCGGCCGCTGATAGCTCATCATTTTGGGAATTGGAAGCTTGGAAATGGCATCGTCGAGGGCGGCTTGCAGACCCTGCACAAGACTCGCACCGGGGATTGTCATTTCGACGATCGCGTACTCCACATTACCTTCTAAGGTGCGCTGCACGTTCGCGACAAGGACGCTTGCCCCACCAGGCTCTTTGTCTAGCCGCTTGAGCAAGGCGGGGCTCGGCTTTCCGTCGGTATTGAACGCGACCTTCGCGGGCATGAGTTTGATGCGCTGGGTTCGATCATGCGCCTTGGGCAGCACCTCCGGAATCAATACGGCGAGTCTACGCGGAGTGGCAAATGCGATAACGCCACGCGGGTCGCAGAGCTTCAAGTTGGCTTTAACCAAGCCGTTCAGAATCCAATCGGCAAAGACCTCTCCAAGCGCCTTTAGTGCCTTCGGCGGCAACTCTTCGGTGAGCAACTCGACGAGCAGCGTCGCCGTCGCCGCGGTGCTCATGCGGCGCTCCGGCGCAGGTCGGAGGGAAGCATCGGAAATCCCAACGCTTCGCGCGACTCGACGTACGCCTGGGCGACCAGCCGCGATAGCGTGCGGATACGGCCGATGTAAGCCGCGCGCTCGGTCACCGAAATAGCGCCGCGCGCGTCGAGCAGGTTGAACGTGTGCCCAGCCTTCAGGATCATCTCGTAGCCGGGTAGCGGCAGCTTGGCTTCCAGCAGCCGTTTTGCTTCGCTTTCGTAGAACGCGAACAGCTCGAACAGCTTCGGCACGTTCGATCGCTCGAAGTTGTACGTCGACTGCTCTACTTCATTCTGGTGGTAGACGTCGCCGTAGGTCAGCACGCGTTGCTCGCCGTTTTCGTCCCAGGTCGTCCACACGAGGTCGAACACGTTCTCCTTGCCCTGCAGGTACATCGCGAGCCGCTCGAGGCCGTAGGTGATCTCGCCGGTGATCGGATTGCAGTCAAGGCCCCCGACCTGCTGGAAATAGGTGAATTGCGTGATCTCCATTCCGTTCAGCCACACTTCCCAGCCCAAGCCCCACGCACCGAGCGTCGGGTTCTCCCAGTCGTCCTCGACGAAGCGGACGTCGTTCTTCTTGAGATCGAAGCCAAGCGCCTCGAGCGACCCCAGATAGAGGTCGAGGATGTCAGACGGCGAAGGTTTCAGCACGACTTGGTACTGGTAGTAGTGCTGCATTCGGTTGGGATTCTCGCCGTACCGGCCGTCCTTGGGCCGCCGCGACGGTTGCACGTAAGCCGCGCGCCACGGCTCGGGCCCCAGAGCACGCAGAAACGTCGCGGTATGCGACGTGCCCGCCCCGACCTCCATGTCGTACGGTTGCAGCAACGCACAGCCCTGCGCGCCCCAGTAGTCCTGGAGCTTGCCGATAACCTGCTGAAAGCTGAGCATCAAAGAGGCGGAGCCTGGCGTGACGGTCTTGATATTACTGGATGAGCGCATCGCCACGCCACCGCGTCAATCCGGTCCGGTTGAACGTCGTCGCCTGAGCACGAAGGCTGCGCCCGCGAGCAAGAGCGAAGCGAAGATAGCAAGTGCGTCGCCGGAGCGAACATACGGTGTTGTTCCAGTGCGTCCCGCGATGGCGCCTTCGAGGACGCCTCGGGTGAACCATGGCAACCGCGCGAGCTCGTTCCCACGGTGGTCGATGATCGAGGTGATGCCGGTGTTGGTCGAGCGCAGCATCGGCCGCGAAGTCTCGATCGCGCGCATGGCTGCGATCTGCTCGTGCTGCTCCGCCGCGAACGAACGGCCATACCAGGCATCGTTGGTGACATTGACGAGCAGCGTCGCCTCGGGCAACACTCCGATGAGCTCGCTGCCGAATGCGTCCTCGTAGCAGATGTTGACCGCCACGCGTTCACCTGCAACTTCGAATGGCGCCTGGAAGGCGGGACCTGGAGTTTGATCGGCGAGCGGGATGTGAAGCACGCGGCGGATGAACCAACCCACGACCGGCTTGGCCGGAATCGTCTCGCCGAGCGGAACCAGATGGCGCTTGCGGTAGACCTGTGTCGGTGCCGTGCCGATGCTCACGACGCTGTTGAAATAGTGATCCTCGTCCTCGTCCGCCGTCTTCGGCTCGAAGAAGAAGAGCCCCATGAGCAGGTCGCCGTCGCGTTGCCGCGCAGCCGCCCGCAGGCGGGCGACGTATTCCGCCGGTACTTCATCGGCGAACATTGGCAGTGCCGATTCCGGCAGCACGATCAACCGGCCTTTGGCTTGCGCGACGAGCTCCGCGTAGATCGCGAGCGTCTGGTCGCGATACTTCGCTTCGAACTTGACGTCCTGGTCGATGTTGCCTTGCACCAGACTTACCGCGACCGGATCGCGGTAAGGGACGCTCCATTCGATGCTGCGCACGCCAAACCCCGTAATCCAAACGGCAAGCAGAGCTGCTGCCGCCACGGCGGCGCGCCGGTGCGCCGGGCGGAATGCTTCGGCGATGTACGCCACCAGTGCCGCCGAAGCCGCGGCCGCGAGACTGACCAGGAATACGCCGCCCAGGGGCGCGTAACCCGCGAGAGGCGCTTGCGTCTGCGCGTAACCCACGGCCAGCCACGGCATACCCATCGAGAGCCAGGTGCGCAGCCATTCCGTCAGAGTCCAAAGCGCCGCGGCCGCGGCAAGGCGCTCAGGCGCATCGACGCCGGCGAGACGCGCCGTCGCCCAGCCCGCGAAGGCGGGAAAAAGTGCGAGGTAAGCGCAGAAGAGCGCGGTCGCCATACCGGCAAGCAGGCCCGCCATTCCGCCGAACATGGCCAGGGCGATGTAGAGCCAGGACACGCCGGTGCCGAACAACCCGAGCCCGAATGCAAACCCCAGCCACGCGGCGGCGCGAGGCGACGCGGCTCGCCGCCACAGTGCGAACAGGCCGGAGAGCGTCAGAACGGGAAGGGCGGAAAAGCCGAAAGGCGCGAACCCGAAGACTGTAGCCGCGCCGAGCACGAGTGACACAACGATCGGTGTGATCGCGGGT
>WNGE01005006.1_pt1 | contig 22719 bp, 21 predicted proteins | sample 5400651 | NCBI WGS metagenome assembly WNGE01 (sample SAMN13153370, study PRJNA577476) | soil metagenome | isolation source: 60 cm soil or saprolite under grassland replicate 2 | place: USA:California | collected 2016-06-15
TGGTCGGAACCTTCTTCGCCGTGCTCCTCGTCTTCGTGGCGAGCCCCTTTGCGACGCAAGCCGCCGCAGCGGACGGCGCCGGGCTGAACCCGAGCCTGCAGAACCCATACATGGCGATCCATCCGCCCATGCTCTACCTCGGCTACGTCGGGCTGACCGTTCCGTTCGCGTTCGCAATGGGAGCGCTGCTCGCTCGCCGCACCGACGAGCGCTGGATCGTCGCGACGCGCCGCTGGACGCTGGCCGCCTGGGCGTTCCTCGGCATCGGGCAGCTGCTCGGCGCCCACTGGGCGTACGTCGAGATCGGCTGGGGCGGCTACTACGCGTGGGATCCAGTGGAGAACGCGGCGTTGATGCCGTGGCTCGCCGCCACCGCGTTTCTGCACTCGGTGATGATCCAGGAGAAGCGCGGGATGCTGAAGGTCTGGAACGTGCTGCTCGTCGTGCTCGCGTTCTGTTTGTCGCTGTTCGGGACGTTCCTGACACGTAGCGGGATCATCCAGTCGATCCACTCGTTCACGCAGAGCTCGATCGGGCCGTGGTTCCTCGGCTTCATCTGCCTGATCACCGCCGGCTCGCTGGCGCTCGTGTTCGTCCGGCTGCCGCTGCTGCGCGCGAAGACGCGACTCGAATCGCTCGTCTCGCGCGAGGCGACCTTCCTCTACAACAATCTCCTGCTCGTCGCGCTCGCGCTGACGATCCTGTGGGGCGTGGTCTACCCGCTGCTCTCGGAGGCCGTAACCGGCGAGGCGGCGACGGTGAGCAAGCCGTACTACAACTTCTTCCTGCACACCTTCGGGCTGCCGCTGCTCCTGCTGATGGGGATCGGGCCCCTCGTGGCCTGGCGGCGGGCTTCGCTGCGCGCGCTGGGGCGGACGTTCCTGTGGCCACTGTCCGCGGCGCTCGCAGCCGGGATCGCGCTGCTCGCCGCCGGTGCGGGCTCCTCGCGGGTCGGTGTGACCGCGTACACGTTCTCGGTGTTCGTGCTCGCGTCGATCGTGCTCGAGTTCGCGCGCGGCACGAGCGCGCGCCGGGCCCTCGGTGGGGTGGGCTGGGCGGGTGCGTTCTCGTCGCTCGTCGCCCGCAACAGGCGTCGCTACGGCGGCTACGTCGTGCACGCGGCGATCGTCTTGCTGGCGATCGGCGTGGCCGGCTCGAGCGCGTACCAGACCGTGCGCGAGTCCCGGCTGCATCCCGGCGACTCGATGACCGTGGCCGGCAACCGGCTCGTCTTCCGCGGCTTCGACGCCAGGATGGAGTCCAATCACCGGGCCATACGCGCCAACGTCGACGTCTATCGCGGCCGTGACTATCTCGGGCGGCTGCGTCCGGGCAAGAACGAGTACTTCGCGGAGGACCAGGTCTCGAACGAGGTCGCGATCCGGCACAACCTGCTGAACGGCGGCGACCTCTTCACCATCGCTGACCAGGTCAACACCGACGGAAGCGTTGACCTCAAGGTGCTCGACAAGCCGCTCGTGAACCTCATCTGGCTTGCGGGACTCGTCTTCGTCGGCGGTTCCCTGATCGCGTTGTGGCCGGACGCACGTGAGGAGCGGCGTCTCGCCGAACGCTATGCAGGCGCGGCGGTCCGGATATGAGCGCCGCTCTCGTCGTCGCAGCCCTGCTCGCGATCGCGTGCGCGCTGGTCGTTAGCGTGCCGTTCCTGCGCGAGCCGGTCGCTGCCGACGACGCCTTGACACGGCCCGACGAAGCGGAGCAGCGGCGGCTCGCACTCGCGGAGGAGCGTGACCGCGCGCTGGCGGCGCTCAAGGAGCTCGAGTTCGACCACCGCACCGGCAAGATCTCGGACGACGACTATCGCGAGCTCGTGGGCGTCCTCAGACAGCGCGCCGCCGAGACGCTTCGGGCCGTTGGCTAGCTGCGCGAACTGCGGCGCGCGGCTGCCGAAGACGAGTCGCTACTGCCCACAGTGCGGACATCCTGCGGGCGAGAGCGGAACGAAGGTGCTCGAGCTGCCACCCGACGAGACGGGACCGATCCCGGTGGAATACAGCCATGCCGAGCCCCGTTACTACGGCGTCACGCCGGCGATGCTCACCTTCGTGCTCGCCGCAGCCGCGGTGGCCATCGCGATCGCGCTGCTCCTGACGGGTCACTGGCCGGTCGGCCTGATCGTGCTCGGTCTGGGCGTCCTGCTCCTCCTCGTCTCCGTGGAAGCGGCCAGGCGCAGGCCCGGCGGAACGGTCGCCCGTTCGACGGCTGAAGCGCTCGACGCTTTCCTGCGCGGCGCGTGATCGTCCTGCGGCGGGAGCTCCAGCGGATGGCGCTGCTCCGCTCCCGGCTCCTGTTCGAGCTGGGAGATGCGGTGTACCGTGGAGACGACCAGGCGACCGAGACGGCCCGGACGAGCGTGGCAGAGCTGGATCAGCTCGTGCGGCAGAGGGAGGAGGAGATGGAGACAGTCCTCGCGCAGGCACAGGAACGGCTCCATCAGCGCCGACTGGAAGTTCAGCCGACGGAGATGGTCGAGATCCCGGAGGAGCCCGCAGCGCCGGGTGAGCAGGATCCCGCCGGCCCGGCCGTGATCCCGGAGCCCTACCCGCCCCCCGACGAGGGGAGCCCGCCACAGCCGGCGATCATCCCGGAGCCGAGCCCGGCCGTGATCCCGGAACCTGGGCCCGTGGGCCCGGAGGAAAGGGCCGGCTAGACCCCGGCTCGGCAGGGACGTCCGACGTCCCGCCGAACCTTCCGCACATGGCCCGCAGACTGGCCATCCTGCTCGTCGCCTGGCTCGTCCTGGCCGCGCCCGCGGCCGGCGACAGCGGAGGCAAGCTCGGTGCGCTGCAGGCGCGCATCGCCGCGGCCCGGGCGAAGGAGACGCGTCTGACGATTCAGATCTCGTCGGTCACAGCCGACATCCGCTCCCTCGAAGGGAAGGTCGGCGACGTCTCGCAGAAGCTGTCGATCCTCGAGCAGGACCTGGCACTGCACCAGCGCCGCCTCGATCGGCTCAACGCGCTCTTCAACTTCGAGACCGAGCGGCTGAACTTCCTGCGCAAGTCGTACGCCCGCGCGTTACACCAACTGAACCTGCGCATGATCGACATCTACGAGACCCACGACCCGACGCTGGTCGAGGTCATCATCGAGTCGGACTCGTTTCAGGATGCGCTCGACCGGATCCACTATCTGGACTCGATCGCGCAGCAAGACAAGCACATCGCCGCCGCCGTCGCGCAGGCGCGAGACGAGGTGCACTCCACCCGCGAGCGCACCAAGACGGTGCGGGCGCGTGTCCATTCCGAGACGGAGGTCGTTGCGGTGCGGGCCCAGCAGCAACGGACCGTGCGGAACGAGCTGGTGGCGAGCCAGAGCCGTCTTTCCAGCAAGCGGAGTCGTCAGAAGAGCCAGCTTGCGTCGACGCGCAAGCAGGAGAAAGAATGGATCGACGAGGCAAAAGCGCTCGCCGCCGAGGACGCGCGAGTTCGCGGGCGGCTGGCAGCGGCACAGGGCGCATCGGACACGACCCCGTCGGCGCAAGGCCTGATCTGGCCCGTCAACGGCCCCGTCACGAGTCCGTTCGGGTACCGCTGGGGCCAGTTGCACGCCGGCATCGACATCGGTGTGCCATACGGGACGCCCATTCACGCGGCGGCGTCAGGAACGGTCGTCCTCGCCGGTTGGACGGGCGGCTACGGGAACTACACCTGCATCGACCACGGGGGCGGCCTGGCAACCTGTTACGCCCATCAATCTTCCTTTGCGGTCTCGAGCGGCGCCCAGGTGTCCCAGGGCCAGGTTATCGGGTATGTGGGGAATACCGGGCATAGCTTCGGCCCCCATCTCGCCTCCCCCGGGGCGGCCGGACGCTTCTCGGGACGTGCCCCGTGCCAGGCACGTGACAGGTCCCGACCGGGCGAGGATTCGTATTCGACTGCCCGGGAATCGCCACTCCGCTCTTATCCACCTAATGAAGGGAGAGCGTTGTGGGATTGATCCTCCTGATACTTCTGCTGATCCTCATCCTCGGCGGCGTCGGTCTCGCCGTCGTGAAGCTGCTCCTCTGGATCGCGCTGATCATGCTCGCGCTCTGGATCGTCGGCTTCTTCATTCGGGGCGCTGAGGGAGCTCGCTGGTACAGGTGGTGACGATGTGGGGCGGTCTGGCGCCGGCCCATGCTCACCCGGTCAGACCGAACGTCTGAGCGAGCAGGAACAGGTTCAAGGCTGAGATCAGCGCCGCGACCCCGGCGGCAACGACGATCGTCGTGCGACGGTTGACGAGGACGCCCATGATCTCGCGCTTGCTCGTGAAGATCACGAGTGGAATCAATGCGAACGGGATGCCGAAGGACAGCACCACCTGGCTGATGACGAGCGTGCGCGAAGGATTCAGGCCCCAGGCGATCACGACGAAGGCCGGAATCATCGTGACGAATCGGCGGACGAAGAGCGGGATCTGCCGTCTGATGAAACCCTGCATCACGACCTGACCGGACAACGTCCCGACGGTCGAGCTCGACAGGCCGGACGCCGTCAGCGCCAGCGCGAACAGCACGCTCGACGCCCCGCCCAGGATCGGCTCCAGCGTCCTGTGCGCGCCCTCGAGCGACTCGACGTTCGTGAGGCCGCTGCCGAAGAAGACCGTTGCCGCGACAACGAGCATCGACACGTTGATGAGCCCGGCGATCGCCATCGCAATCAGCACGTCGATCCGGGTGTATCTGTAGAGCTTCTGCGCCTCTTCGTCGTTCTGCGGAACGATGCGGCGTTGCGTCAGTGCGGAGTGCAGGTAGATGACGTGCGGCATCACGGTCGCGCCGATGATCCCGACCGCCAGGAGGACGGACTCGTTGCCGGCGAAGTCCGGTACGACGGCATGCTTTGCCACGGTTCCAAGGGGCGGGTGCGCGAACCAGAGCTCGCCCAGGTAGCAGACCCCGATCACGATCACGAACGCCGTGATCACCGCCTCGAGTGGCCGGAAGCCGAACCGTTGCAGAGCGAGGATCAGAAAGGTGATGACGCCCGTGATCACTGCCGCCGGGAAGAGAGGGATACCGAGCAGAAGCTTGATCCCGACCGCCGCTCCCAGAAACTCGGCGAGGTCGGTCGCCATCGCGATCAGCTCGGCCTGGATCCAGAGCCCGATCGACGTCCGGCGCGAGAACTGCGCGCGGCACACCTCCGGGAGGTTGCGGCCCGTCGCGATGCCGAGCTTCGCCGACAGCGTCTGGATGACCATGGCCATCAGGTTCGAGGCGACGATCACCCAGACAAGCGTGAAGCCGTACTTCGATCCGCCGGCGATGTTGGTCGCGAAGTTGCCCGGGTCGACGTACGCGACGCAGGCGATGAACGCGGGGCCGAGGAAAGGCAACAGCCGCCAGCGCGCGTCGCCCGAGCCCCGCAGTACGCGCTCGCCCGCGCCGGGCAGGCCCTGGACTTCTTCCGCGCGGGTGGCCATCATCCCGCCCGGAAGTTTAGCCTAGGCTAACTTTCCAGGACGTGAAGGTCGGGCAGGTTGCGGTAGCGCTCGTCCAGATCGAAGCCGTAGCCGACGAAGAGCTCGTCGGGCACGGTGAAGCCCACGTACCGCACCGGCAGGTCCTCGACAAGGCGTCGGTAGGGGCGGTCGAGCAGGGTGACTGCCGCGAGGGAGCCCGGGTTGCGGAGCGAGAGCGTCTTGCAGAGATAGTTGAGTGTCAGCCCGGTATCGACCACGTCCTCTACGACGATCACGTGTCTGTCGGAGATCTCCTCGTCGAGGTCCTTGAGCAGGCGAATCCGCGCGTGTCCACCCATATCGGCGCCGGCCGCATAGCCGGCGAGCTCGAGGAAGTCGATCGCGTGCGGGATGTCCAGCTCGCGCGACAGGTCGGCGAGGAAGACGAGGCTCGCCTTCAGCGGAGCGACGAGGAGAGGCTCCCGGCCTTCATAGTCCCGCGCGATCTCCCGGCCGAGCTCCTGCACGCGCGTCTGTAGCTCCTCGCGCGAGAGGTAGACCTCCCCGAGCCGAGGCCGGGGGCCTACGACGCCAGCTCGAGCCGGTATCGCTCCGCCAGGCGCTCGATGTCGCGTTTGTAGAACAGCTTGACGCGGATTCCCGGATATCGCTCACGCAACTTGCGCAGCTTGCGGTTCTTTCGTGTGACGAGCGACTGCTTCATCACCGTGACCTCGACATACAGGTCTTGCTCCGGGAGGTAGAAGTCCGGCTTGAAGGCTTCGACGATCCGTCCGTCCTCGTCCTCCTCGAGGACGAAGGTCGTCGGCTCGTACTGCCAGGGCACTCCGTAGTAGTCCAGGACCTTCGCGCACTCGAGTTCCGACCTGTTAGCGAAGCGGGGTGGTTCCTGGCCACGATATGCCTGGAAATCTGGCGTTTCCAGTGTCACGTTGAACCAGGGTAGCACCGTGTCCGGATGACCCTAGTTCCGCCTGCGGCCGCCTACACTTCGCCTGTGGCGACGCGAAACGGCACGTTCACGATCGTCCAGATCTCGGATCTGCACTGCGGAACGCAGTTCTTCCTTCCGAATCTCCTCGAGCGTGCAATCACCGAGGTGAACGAGCTCCAGCCGGAGATCGTCATCTGCTCCGGCGACCTGACCACGTTCGGCTTCAAGGAGGAGTACGCGCTCGCCAAGGAGTATCTCGACCGGATCGAATGCGACTGCCTGGTTGTCATTCCCGGGAACCACGATTCGCGCAACGTCGGCTACGTCCATTTCGAAGAGCTCTTCGGCGACCGCAACTCGGTCGCGCGTGTCGGCGGCGTGATCGTCGTCGCCGTCGACTCGACCGAGCCGGACCTCGACCACGGCCAGATCGGCCGGGGACGCTACGCCTGGATCGAGGAGAGCTTCGCCCCACCTGCAGATCTGCGCATCTTCGTCTGCCACCACCATCTGCTCCCCGTGCCAGGGACGGGGCGCGAGCGGAACGTCATCTACGACGCAGGCGACACGATCGAATGCCTCCAGCGCTCGGGCGTCAACCTCGTCCTCTCCGGACACAAGCACGTGCCCTACGCGTGGCGGCTCGAGGATCTCTTCATCGTCAACGCGGGCACGGTTTCTTCTCTGCGCCTGCGCGGGAAGACGCGTCCCTGTTACAACGTGATCGAGTTTTCCGGGACGCACGTGGACGTGTGGCGCAAGTACCCCTTCCACGGTCAGGAGAAGATCATCCAGTTCGCAACCGACACGCTCGAGTTCGAGAAGTACACGGCTCGGATCGAGGGTGAGGTGACCTCTCGGCGATGAGACGCGCGATCGCCGTCATCGACGGTGAGCACTACGCGCCGGTGGTCCGCGACGCACTCGCAGCCTTGCCATACGACGTCGTCGGTGCATGGCTCGCCGGGGGAACGGAGAAGCTGCGCGGGGGAGAGGACTACGGGGTACCGCTGCTCGCGAAGCTCGAAGACGGCTTTGCGGAGGCCCAGGTGGTCGTAGACCTTTCGGATGAGCCGGTCCTGAGTCCGCAGGCTCGCTTCCTGCTCGCAAGCCGGGCGCTTGCTGCCGGCCTGCGCTACGAGGGCGCCGACTTCCACTTCGAGCCGCCGCAGTACGCCGCTTTTCCGCTCCCGTCGCTCGCAGTGATCGGGACGGGGAAGCGCGTCGGAAAGACCGCGGTGACCGGGCACGTCGCCCGATTGCTCGCGCGTGACCGTGACGTCGTGGTCGTTGCGATGGGCCGCGGTGGCCCGGGTCAGCCTGCGACGGCTGAGGTGCAGCCGACGCTGGAGACGCTGCTCGAGCTATCGCGTGCCGGACAGCATGCGGCGTCGGACTACCTTGAAACGGCCGCGCTGACCGGGGTGGTGACGATCGGGTGCCGACGTGCGGGCGGCGGCCTGGCGGGCGCGGTGACGTCGTCGAACGTGCTCGAAGGGGCGGCCCTCGCCGCAGAACGGGAGCCGGACGTAGTCGTGTTTGACGGCAGCGGCGCGGCGATCCCGCCCATCGAGGTCGACGCGCGCATTCTGGTGTCGGGCGCTGCGCACGACGCGACGGCATTCCTCAACGCCTACCGCGTGCTCGTGTCGGATCTCGTCGTCCTGGTGGGTGCAGCCGGCGACGCCGACGCCATCCGCAGCCTGAAGGACGTTCCCGTGGTGCGGGCGGATCTCCGGCTGCGTCCGGCGCTCGCCCTTGCCGGACGGCGGGTGGCTGTGTTCACGACCGGCGCGGCGCCGACGGAGCACCTCGACGCAGAGGTCGTCTCGGTCTCGCGCAATCTCGCCGACCGCGTCAAGCTGCGCGCGGACCTGGCGCGGACGGACGCCGACGTCTACCTCGTGGAGATCAAGGCCGCCGCGATCGACGTCGTGGCCGAGGCCGCGGCCGAACGCGGCGTCGAGGTCGTGTTCGCCGACAACGAGGTCGTCTCGCCCGGCCTCGACGACGCGATCCTCGGACTCGTGCCGGCGGGAGCACGCGCATGACGCATCCGCGACACACGGAGCCGCTACCCCTTGGAACTCCGGATCAGCCCTACTCCAAGGGGCTGATGGCGCGGGCGCTCGTCGCGGTCGGCGTGCCCCTCGGACGCGCCTACGAGCTCGCGAAGCGAATCGAGCAGGACCTCGCCGAGCGCGGCGAGCAGAGCATCGAGCTCGAGCGCATGGAAGAGCTCGCCGTTCACGTGCTCGGTGGGGTGGAGGGGTCCCAGGCAATCGACCGCCTGCGCCGCTTCCGTGAGCTCCACGAGCTCGATCTACCCGTGATCGTCCTCGTGGGCGGGGCGACCGGGACCGGGAAGTCGACCGTCGCAACAGAGGCGGCGTACCGCCTCGGCATCACGCGCGTGACGTCGACGGACTTCGTGCGCCAGACGATGAGGGCGTTCTTCTCGAAGGAGTTCATGCCGTCGATCCACTACTCGAGCTTCGAGGCAGCAGCCGGGCTGCGCGAGCCCGAGCAGGCGGAGGATCCGGTCATCGCCGGGTTCCTCGAACAGACACGCAACGTGCTCGTCGGGGTGCGAGCCTCGATCGAGCGGGCGCTGGAGGAGGGCTGGTCGATGGTTCTCGAGGGTGTCCACCTGGTGCCCGGGATGGTGGGGCGCATCGACGGCGCGCTCGTCGTGCAGTGCGTGCTCGCCATCGACGACGAAGAAGAGCACAGCACGCATTTCATGATCCGCGACGCGGGGCTCGACGGGCTGCGCCCACACGCCAAGTACGTCGACCGGCTCGACGACATCCGCCGGGTGCAGGACCACATCGTCCACCGTGCGCGGCGCCACGGAGTGCCCGTGATCGCGAACGCCGACCTGCGCTCCGCGATCGATTCCGTGCTCGAGCTGGTGCTCGCGAGCGCCGAGCAGGTACAACGAGTCTGATGGCGGAGACGGTCGAAGAGGCGGTCGAGGGAGCGGAGCAGATCGAGCACGGCTGGCGGCTCTGCCTGTGCGAGCAGTACGTGCGCGTCACCGAAGGCGCGGCGCTGACTGCCGCGCGCTGGCTCGGGCGTGCCGACCAGGACGCGGCCGAGCGCGACGCGGCGGAGGCGATGCGCCGCGTGCTGAACGACTTCCCTATCCAGGGACGCGTCGTGATCGGGTCCGCCGACGAGGAATCGCCACTTCGCGTGGGAGCGGAGATCGGCGCCGGTGGAGACGCCGTCGACCTCGCGCTCGACCCGCTCGAGGGCCGCGGCGTCGTCGCGCGTGGAGGCAACGGCGCCATGTCCATGATCGCGGTTGGCGAGCGCGGCTCCCTCTTGAACCTCCCTGACATGTACATGCGCAAGATGGCCGTCGGCCCGCGCGCGCGCGGATCGATCGACCTGCTCAAGCCGCTGGCCGAGAACGTGCAGGCGATTGCGGACTCCTTCGGCCGCCGCCCGAACGACATCACGACGATTGTGCTCGACCGGCCTCGTCACCACGACCTGATCGAGGACATCCGCGCCGCCGGTGCACGCATAAAGCTGATCCAGGACGGGACCGTGACCGCATCCATCTCTGCCGCGATCCGCGGTACGAACGACCATCTCGCCGTCGGCATCGGCGGCACGCGTCAGGCGGTGATGTCGGCGGCGGCGCTGCGCTGTCTCGGCGGAGAGCTGCAGGCGCAGCTCTGGCCGACCTCGCGCCGGGAGATCGAGCTGGCTCGCGAGGCCGGGATCGACGATCCCACGCGCGTCTTCACGACGGAGGAGCTGGCGCCCGGTGAGGTGATCGTCGCGGCCACGGGCGTATCCAACGGCGACCTCCTGCGCGGCGTTCGCTTCCTCGCCGACTCGGCGCGCACGCATTCCCTGATCATGTGCACGCGCTGCAACTGGGTCCGGTTCGTCGACGGGATCCACTTCTTCGCCCGCGAGCGGCGCGAGGAAGTGCGGTTGCTCGGGTACTAGCCTCACTAGTGGTCTGACCGGCAACGTTCGCCGGGCCCCTGGCCCGCGATCACACGGCGCCAGCGTCCACGCTCGCCCTTGTCAAGGCTACAAGCCTTGCCTGCGGACGATCGCGGCCCCTGGCTTGGTGCTCGCGACCCAGGAACCGGGCAACGTTACCGGCCAAACCACTAGCTAGACTCGAGACGATGCCGACGAAGGAAGAGGTCTACGAGGCGCTGCGCCAGGTCGAGGACCCCGAGCTGGGGATGGACATCGTCGAGCTCGGCCTCCTTTACGACGTCGAGGTTCAGGGGCGGCGCGTCAAGGTCACGCACAGCCTCACGTCCATGGGTTGTCCGGCGGGGCCGATGATCCAGGAGGACATCAGCAGGGTGGCGCGCGAGGTCCCCGGCGTCGAGGACGTCGACATCGAGCTGACCTGGGATCCGCCGTGGACCCCGGAGCGCATGTCGGACGACGCCAAGTTCATCTTGGGTATCGGATAGGCGGTCAACGCCTCCGGCGCCGCCGACGAAAGGGTCGGCTGCGCTGAGCCGTTCGCCCCAGCAGGGCACTCTCCTCGAGGCTGCTCCCTGCACCCAGCACGACGCATTCGAGCGGGGCGTCGGCGACCAGAACCGGCAGCCCTGTCTCGGAGCTCAGTAGCCGGTCGAGTCCCCGCAGCAACGCGCCGCCGCCCGCGAGCACGATGCCGTGGTTGGCAATGTCGCTTGCGAGCTCGGGCGGCGTGGCTTCGAGCGCTCGCCTGACCGTGTCGACGATCGTCTCGAGCGGCTGTGCGATCGCGGCGTGCACCTCGCTCGAGTCGATGGTCGTTCGTCTGAGCAAGCCGGTGATGCGGTCGCGCCCGGCGACATCCGTCTCGATCTTCTCCGGTAAGAGCCAGGCCGCGCCGCAGGCAATCTTTGCCGCCTCGGCAGTCTCGAGGCCGATCAAGAGGTGGGCAGTTGCATCCACATGGCGCACCAGTGCCTCGTCGAGCTCGTAACCGCCGACGCGCACCGACTCCCACACGACGATGCCTCCCAGCGACAGCACGGCCACCTCGGTGGTTCCACCGCCGATGTCGACGACCATGCTTCCCTGTGCTTCCGCGACCGGGAGACCGGCGCCGATCGCAGCAGCCATCGGCTCCTCGATCAACGATACGCGCCTTCCGCCGGCCGCGAGCGTGGCCTCCTCGACTGCGTTGCGCTCGACGTCCGTGATTCCGCTCGGAACGCACAGCACGACGCGCGAGAACGAGAACCCGCCGCCGCCACCGACTCTGCGGATGAAATAGCGAAGCATCTCGGCGGTGATGTCGAAATCGGCGATGACGCCGTGCCGCAGCGGGCGAATTGCCCGAATCGTCGCCGGCGTGCGCCCGATCATTCGCCGGGCGTCCTCCCCGACCGCGTGGACGCGGCCGCTCGCTTCGTCGATCGCTACGACGGACGGTTCGAAGACGGCGATGCCCTCGCCGCGCACGAACACGAGCGTGTTCGCGGTGCCGAGGTCGATTGCCAGCTCGCGGCCCCGTTGGAAACGGCGTTGACCCACAGGCCCCGATCACAGTAGCCACGAGCTCCGGGAGGTGTCGCACCTAGCGCAGGACGCTACTTTTCAAGCTAGGTGGAGCGAGTCCCTCTCAACCAGGCCGGCGGTCCGCTCGACATGCTCACCGAGCGGTTCGGCTTCGAGTCGTTTCGGCCCGGACAAGAACAGGTCGTCGAGGCGCTACTCGCCGGGAGGTCCGCGCTTGCCGTCTTTCCGACCGGGGCGGGCAAGAGCCTCTGTTATCAGCTGCCGGCGCTGCTACTCGACGGGATGACGATCGTGGTGTCGCCCCTGATCGCGCTGATGAAGGATCAGATCGACTTCCTACAGCGAAGCGGGATCGACGCCGAACGGCTCGACTCGAGCCTCGACGCCGCCCAGCAGCGCGCGATCTTCGAGCGACTCGGCGCCGGCGCCCTGAGGCTGCTCTACGTTGCGCCGGAGCGCTTCAACAACGAGCGCTTCATCGCGCAGCTCGCGCGTGCTCGAATCTCACTGTTCGCCGTCGACGAGGCGCACTGCATCTCCGAGTGGGGCCACAACTTCCGGCCCGACTACCTGAAGCTGGCCGAGCGTGCCCGCGAACTCGCAGCCGAACGCGTGTTGGCGCTCACCGCAACCGCAACTCCGGCCGTGGTTGCCGACATCCGGGCGGGGTTCGGGATCGAGGAAGCGGACGCGGTCGTCACGGGCTTCTACCGGCCGAACCTGACGCTCCTGACGACAGCCGTCAAAGCCGGCGAGCGAGACGCGAGAATCGTGGAGCGGCTGCGCGAGCGTCCCTCCGGCTCGACGATCGTGTACGTGACGCTCCAGCGGACGTCGCTGCGGATCGCCGAGCTGCTTGCCGGCGCCGGTCTGCCTGCTCGTCCCTATCACGCGGGCATGAGTTCGGAGGAGCGGGTCGCGGTACAGGAGTGGTGGGCCGGCTCGGGGGAGGCGATCGTCGTCGCGACGATCGCGTTCGGGATGGGAATCGACAAGGCCGACGTCCGCTACGTCTACCACTACAACCTTCCGAAGAGCATCGAGTCTTACTCGCAGGAGATCGGGCGCGCCGGTCGCGACGGCAAGGAGAGCGTCTGCGAGCTCTTTGCATGCCCGGATGACGTCCCGACCCTCGAGAACTTCGCCTTCGGTGACACGCCGACGCGCGAGGCGCTCGCCGGCCTGCTGGCGGACGTGCTCGAGTATCCCGTGGGCGCCGAGTTCGCCGTCTCCGAGTACGAGCTCTCCGTGCGCCACGACCTGCGCCCGCTCGTCCTCAGGACGGTGCTCACGTACCTCGAGCTCGACGGGGTCCTCAGACAGGGAACACCGTTCTACGCGGGCTATCGGCTGCGCCCGCTCGGGGATGCGTCGCTCGAGGAGGTCTTCGGCCGCTTCGACGAGTCTCGCGCCGGCTTCCTGCGCCGCCTGATCGAGACGGGAAAGACGGGGCGGACCTGGACGACGCTCTCGCCCGACAGTGCGGCGGCGGAGCTCGGTGAGGAACGCAGCCGGATCGTGGCGGCGCTCGACTATCTCGATCGGCAGGGTCTGGTCGATGTGCAACCGGCCGAATTGCGTCACCGCTCCACGCTCCTTGCCCTTCCGGCCTCCCGGGCCGAGCTCGTCGACCGCTTGCTGGAACGCTTCGCTCGCCGAGAACAAGCGGAGATCGCCCGCATCGCGAGCGTCCTTGCGCTTGTCACCCACGACGGCTGCCAAGTGCGCGCTCTCGTCGGTTACTTCGGCGAGACGCGACAACAGCCTTGCGGGCACTGCAGCCACTGCCTGACCGGGCGGGCCCGGCAACTTCCCGAGCCTGAGCCGAAGCCGCCGATCGACGCAAGTGTCAGCGCGGATAGGCTCGCGGCCTTGCGAGGCCAACATCCCGACGCGCTCGGCACGCCGAGACAGCAGGCGCGATTGCTCTCCGGCATCACGAGCCCGGCGACAAGCCGCGCGAAGCTGAGCAGGGATCCGCTCTTCGGCTCACTCGCCGAGCGACGTTTCGCCGAAGTACTCGCCTGGTGCGAGGCGACGGTCGCATAAGGTCCGCAAACCGGGATTCGACCGCGCCGACGTCCTTAGCCGCCGTAAGGCGGCCCGCCGGTGTACTTGAAGCCGCTGTCGACGGCAAGCGTCACGACGACCGAGCCGGCCGGGAGTTGCTCGGCGAGCCGGAGCGAGCCGACCACGTTCGCGCCCGTAGAGATTCCTGCGAAGATCCCCTCCTCCCGGGCGAGGCGGGCCGTCATTTCGAGCGCATCGTCGTCGTCGATCATCCAGATGTCGTCGACGCGGGCGGCGTCCCAGAGCGGGGGCACGATCCCGCTCCAACCCTGCATCGCAAACGAGCCGCTCGGGCCGCCGCTGATCGCCGCCGAGCCGGCGGGCTCCAGCGCGACGACGCGCACCTGTGGATTGTGACCCTTCAGCGCTTCCGAGACGCCCATCAATGAACCGGCGGTGCCGACGCCGTGGCAGAACGCCGTCACTGCGCCGTCGGTCTGCTCCCAGATTTCGCGGCCGAGCATGTCCCGGTGGCCGGGCACGACATACGAGTTGTTGAACTGATCGGTTGCGTAGGTTCCCGGCTCGCGTGCGAGTTCCGCCGCGCGCTCGACCATGTTGCGGATGTCCTGCGCAGTCACGCGGCCACGCTGTTCGACCGCCGGGATCAGGTCGACCTCTGCGCCGAGCGCGCGCATCAACTGCGTGCGCTCTTCACTGAAGCACTCGGAAATGACGATTCTCGCGCGGTAGCCCTTTGCGCGGCAGACGAGTGCAAGCGCCGGGCCGGTGCTGCCGCCGGTGTACTCGACGACCGTCGTGCCCGGCGCGATCAGTCCGTCGCGCTCCGCGCCTTCGATCATCGACAGTCCCATCCGGTCCTTCATCGAGCCCGTCGGGTTGAGGTATTCGAGCTTGACCCAGATCTCCGAGCCGATCGCAGGCACGATCCGACCCAAGCGCACCATGGGCGTGCCGCCGATCGTGTCAAGGATCCTTACGTTCATCAGTGCGGAATCCGCAGCACGATCTTGCCGAGCTGCTCGCCGGCCTCGAGCCGTTCGTGGGCGGCGGCCGCCTCGGCGAGCGGGAAGACGGCGTCGACGACGGGCTTTGCCCGGTCTGACTTGACGAGCTCGTAGACCGCCTCGAAATCGTCCTTCGAGCCCATCGTGGAGCCGTACACGGTCAGCTGCTTCCACCAGATGCGGTGGAGGTTGGCGGGCGGGTTCGGCCCAGTGGTCGCGCCGCAGACACAGATGCGTCCACTTGGCCGCGCGGCGTCGAGCGAGCGCTTCCACGTCGCCTCGCCCACGTGCTCGATCACGACGTGCGCGCCGCCGCCGCTCACGTCCTTGACTCCGGCGACCACGTCGTCCGTCTCGTGGTTGAACGCAGCGTCGGCGCCGAGCTCGCGCGCGTGGGCGAGCTTCTGGTCGCTCGCCGAGGTCACGACCACCCGCGCGCCGAGTGCCTTGGCGATCGCCAGGGTCGCGGTAGAGACACCGCCGCCGATTCCCCAGACGAGGACCCACTCGCCCTGCTGGAGTCCAGCCTTCGTGACGAGCATCCGGTACGCCGTCTCGAAGACGAGCGGGAAGGCGGCGGCGGTCTCGAATTCGAGCGCATCCGGAAGCCGATAGACCTGCTCACGCGGCACGGCTATCAGCTCGGCGTGTGTGCCGTCCGTGTGCTCACCGAGGACGGTGATCTTCCCGTCGCCGTGGTCCAGGCCCGGATTGATCACCACCCGGTCGCCCGGCTCGAAGCCGTCGCCCGAGACGACCACGCCGGCACCGTCAGCTCCGAGGATGCGGGGCTTAGGCACGGACGGCAGACCCTTCCGGATCCAGATGTCGAGGTGGTTCAACGACGCGGCGCGCAGCTCGATCAGGACCTGTCCCGTGCCTGGCACCGGATCGGGGGCGTCTTCGTAGCGGAGGACCTCGGGACCGCCGTCCTCATGGATTCGGATCGCCTTCACCGTCACAATCTTCCACATGACCGCCGCGGAGCTGGAAGGTCTCGGGCGAGAACTCGGCCTCGACGTCGTCGGCGCGGCGCCCGCGTCCGCCTACGAGGAGACGGAGCGTCACATCCGCGAGCGGAGGGCGCGGGGCCTCTTCGCCGACATGCGCTTCACGATGGCGCAGCCCGAAGTCTCATGTCACCCGGAGACGCTCGTGCCGGGCGCGCGCACGGTCGTGTCCGCCGCGCACTGCTATTACGCGCCTGAGCCTCCGCTCGAGCCGGGACAGGGCCGGCTGCCGCGGTACACGTGGTCCGACGGGTACGCCGTGCTTCGCGAGCGTCTCGACGAGCTCGGCCGACGCCTGGGCGGTGACTACCGCGTCCTCGTCGATGCCAACCAGCATGTCGACCGCGAGGCCGCGGCGCGTTCGGGCGTCGGGTTCTACGGCAAGAACACCTTGCTCATCACGCGACGGCACGGCTCGTGGGTCGTGCTGGGCACGCTCGTGACCACCGTCGAGGTCGAGGCAGCGTCGCCGCTCGAGCTGGACTGCGGCTCGTGCACGCTCTGCATCGAAGCGTGCCCAACAGGTGCCCTCGACGAGCCGGGCGTGCTCGACTCGACGAAGTGCCTGTCGTACTGGACGCAGGCGCCGGGTTCGATTCCCGAGGAGTACCGGGCGGAGTTGCGCGCGCAGGTGTACGGCTGCGATATCTGCCAGGACGTCTGCCCGTGGAACCGTGGCGTCGAGAAGCGGCGTGCAGGCGAGCCGCTCCCGGCCGAGGCCGAGCCGCACGTGAGCCTGGTCGACTGGCTGCGGGAGGACGCTGCCGCGCTCGCAGATCGCTACGACCGGCTTTATGTGCCCCGGAACGACGGGCGCTACCTGCGCCGGAACGCGCTCGTGGCACTCGGGAACACTGGCGGAGCTGCCGACCTGCCGCTCGCGGAGGCCTTCGTCAACGACGAAGACGAGCTCCTTCGCGAGCAGGCGGAATGGACCGTCGCCCGGATCGAGGAACGTCATGCCGACTGAAACCCTGAGCACGGCCCGGCTCCGCGAGATCGAAGTCTGGATCGCACGCGTCCGCCTCGGCGCGGTCGTCTTCGGCGTGGTCGAGGTCGGCCTATTCAGCAAGGGCTATCCGGCCGGCTACGAGACGAACGCCTGGATCATCACGGCGGTCTTCGGCATCGGCGCGCTAGCGCTGTTCGCGGCCAGCAAGAGGGTGGACGTCCGTGTTGTCGGGTTCGTGGCACTCGTCTTCGACGCATGCGTGATCGCGAGCTACGCGACTGTCTACTCCTACGAGTACGGGAGCCCGACGCGGTGGGCACTGATCTTCGTGGTGGTCGAGGCCGCGCTGCGGTACGGCCTTGCCGGCGCGATCGCATTGCCGGTGGCGTTGTTCCCATTCCTCGTGTTCTCGGAGTGGTGGCGCGTCCATCACTTCCACAACGGCCCGGGCTTCATCTGGGACCGCGTCACGTTCCCATTCGGCGTCTTCCTGATCACCGGCGCGATCGTCGGCTGGCTCGTGAACCGGCTGGCGCGTGAAGCGGCCCTCGCCGGGGCGAGGGCCGGCGAGGCCGAGGCACTTCGTGACGAGCTCGGCCGGCGCGTCGACGCGCTCGAGGCGGCGAACCGCTGCGCACGGGCGCTGGCGTCCTCGCTCGACGTCGACCACGCGTTCGGAGCGTTCATCCGCGAGCTGCGGGGTCTGGTGGCGTTCGAGCGCGTCACGATCGTTCTGGTCGACGGTGGCCGCGCCGAGGTGATGGCGGTCGCAGGACGAGGGACGGACGAGGTCTTCCCGCCGGGGTCCGCACGGCCCGTGAAGGGCTCGGTGCTCGAGGAAGTCCTCGAGGGCAAGCTCGTCTATCGCGAATCGATGCAGCCGCCGCGGTATCCGGAGGAACAGGAGCTGCTGGGCCTCGGGCTGCGGAGCCGCGTGCTGGCTCCGCTGCAGGTCGGGCCCCGCACGATCGGAATGCTCGGCCTGGTGCGGGCCGAGGCGGATGCGTTCGTACCGGAGGAGCTCGAACTGGTCGCCCTGCTTGGCCGGCTCGTCGCGACCGCCGTCCAGAACATCCGCGCCTACGAGGCGGAGCGGAGCACCGCGGACGAGCTGCGGCGGCTCTCGGCGTTGAGGGCGGACTTCGTCTCGCTCGTCTCGCACGAGCTCCGGAGCCCGATGGCCGCCGTGATCGGCGCCGCGCGCACGTTGCAAAGCCGCTGGCGGGAACTCACCGCCGAACAGCGGCAGGCCTTCCTCGCGTTGATCGGTGACGAGACGTCGCGGCTCGCGAACCTCATCGACGACGTCCTCGACACGTCGCGGATCGAGGCCGGGACCTTCAGCTTCACGTTCAGCGACGTCGATCTCACAGAGCTCCTGCGCGACGTCGTGGCTGCGGCGGAGCTTGCGCAGGACGAGGTGGAGCTCAGCACCGAGGTGAGCGGGGCTCTCCCGCCTGTTCGCGGCGACCGCGAACGCCTACGCCAGGTGATCCAGAACCTCGTCGACAACGCCGTCAAGTACTCGTCCGCGGGGGGCCGCGTCCGCGTGAGCGCGACCACGGACGACGGGCACGTCCTGATCGACGTGGAGGACCAAGGACCGGGGATCGCGCCGGAGGACCAAGAGCTGATCTTCGAGAAGTTCGGGCGCTCGGGAGGCGGCGCGGCCAGGCCGGGGACGGGCCTGGGACTCTTCATTGCCCGTTCGATCGCCGAGGCACACGGTGGCAAGCTCGGCGTCGAGTCGGTCCTCGCACATGGCTCGGTCTTCAGGCTCGAGCTGCCGATCGACGGACGCTAGTGGTCTGACCGGCAACGTTCGCCGGGCAACGTCACCGGCCAAACCACTAGGCACGCGCCCGCAAGCGCGACACGCCGAGCTCGTTGCCGAGCTCACGTGCACGTGCTGCGACTTCCCCGCGCACGTTCAACTGCCCAGCGTGCGGCGACCCCTTTTGCGTAGAGGACCTTGGCGCTGCGCGCGTCACGGAGCCCTCGCGGCTCGAACGCCGGCCTCGGGTCGAACGTCTGCTGGGTGAGCTTCGCGCTGCGCATTCGGTCGAGGCGGAAGCTCCGCTCGGCGTCGCGCGTGCGATCCCAGGTGTGCACGCGCCAGTTCGGTAGCTCTCGTTCGAGTGAGTACGGCTCGACGACGCGCTGCGACCACGTGTGCTCGCCTTCCTTCTGGTACTCGATCTCCACGAGGCGTCGCTCTCGGATTCCCTCCGTGAGGGTGGCGACGAGGTCGGCCTCGGCTTCGCCCTCGCCTGTGTGCGGCTGGTGTGTCTGCGTGAGCTCGAACTGGCCGAATGTCTCTTCCAGCTTCCTGCGGACCCGGTCGAGCGGCGAGTGCGCGTCCGCGGCGATCATCGGGCCGACGAATTCGAGCGCGAGGCGGATCGCGCGCGCCTCGAGAGGCGTCAGCCGCGGCGCGAGCCGGAACGTGTCCCCGTACAACTCCTTGTCGACGTGCACCTCGTCGCCCTCGAGCGCCGCGTAGACGGTGTAGCAGCCGCCGCCGAAGTTGACGAGATTCAGAAGCTGCAAGTGCTCCTCGAGCTCCTCCTCCGGGATGTGGAAGCGCTCGACGATCTCGTGCGCCGGGATGACGGCGTCGTTTCCCTCACCGCACGCGGCGAGCAGATACGCGAGCAGCGCCTGCAGGACGGCGAAGCGCTCCGGCACCACCGGGCCGGCAGGGCGTTCGCCGAGACCGTCCGAGTGTGGCTCCGGGGAGGCCGCGGCGAGCTTCGGCGGGTTCTCCTCGTGCCCCTCTCGAACGGCGCGCAGGGCTTGCGCGATCTCCCGGCGGAGGTCGTCGGGCTCCAGCGGAATCGCCCTGCCGTCCTGCCGCAGGATCCAGGACGCGAGTTGGGGAAGCGACGAGTACTCGGTAACGAAGACGCCGTCCTCCAGCTGTCCCGCGTTCCCGAAGGCACGCTCCACCCACCACGCAGTGTCCCCAGCGAGCTCGATGCGTGCCTCACCGATGAGATCCCCGATCTGCCACGGCGGCCGGCCGCGGTAGACGTCGATGTCGAAGTCTGCCGGGATGCGGAAGTCGCGTTCGCGGCGGGTCGCGAAGCGGATGTCGCCACGGATGCGCGAAACCCGGAACGTCCGGATGTCCTTGCGGTCGAGGTCCTGTCCGATCACGTACCAGCTGCCGTTGTCGGAGAGGAGCCCGTATGGATTCAGCGTGCGCTCGGTCTGCCGGTTGCGCGAGATCGAGTAGTACGGAAACTTGATCGTGCGCTGTTTCGAGATCGCCCCCTCGAGCTTGCCCAGCCGGCCGGGCATCTCCGCCGAGTAGTCGGGATCGAGCACCTCGACCCGTACCGCCGTGTCTGTTGCGGGCTCGTCGAAGCCCGGACGGCCGAGCGCCAGGTTCTGGAGCGCAAGCCGCAAGGGCTCCGCGTACGCGAACTTCCCTTCGAGAAGGTAGAGCGCCGTCTGGAGGGCCGCGAGCTCGTCGTCGTCCAGCTCGAGCTTGTCGAGGAAGTAGTTCTCGGAGCGGAGGGTGTAGAGCTCTTCGCCGGTGAACTCGTCGCGTTGCGACTGGAGCGGGACGCCGAGGGCGAGCAGCTCCGCGCGGTCGGAGTAGAACCGGCGGGCGAAGGCCTCGTCCGACATCTCCGAGTACCCCTCGACGTTCGACTTGACGTCGCGTGCGGTCAGAGGCCGCCGCTCCGCCATCAGGTAGGCGACGAGGGAGAGTTGCCGGATCAGCTTGTCGGTGTCGTGCGACACCAGGCGAATCTACCCCACTCGCGGCTGGTGTCGACGCCCAGCGCCAGTCCTCGGGCCGCCGGACGAAGCCGTGATGGGGCGGGTTGTTGACGATGTACTCGACCGTGTGCTCGTACTGATCCTCCGATTCGATCAGCCGCGACCAGAACCGCCGGCCGAAGACATGGTTCTTTCGGCCGTGGCGCTCGTTGAAGGCGCGGGCGTACTGGCCGTTGAGGTCTCTCATGCCCTCCGAGAGGTTCGGAAGCGGCGTTTCGACGAGGAGGTGGTAGTGGTTTCCGAGCAAGCAGCGGACGTGGAGGCGCCAGCCGTAGCGGCGCTCCACGCGCCGCAGGATGTGAACAAAGGCGGCCCGGTCCCAGACGTCGGAGAAGATGGACGCGTCGTCGTTCCCCTTCGCTCCTACGTGGTAGTAGGCACCGGCGGCGAGGTAGCGGCGTGGACGTCCCATCCCCGCCGACGCTAGCTGGGCGATCAGCCGCGCAGGGCCCTCCGCTGCGTGTCGGCACAGGTCCGGCACGGACCCGCCACGTGCCAGGCACGGGGCAGGGGAAAGACCGCCGTGTCCGGTTGGGCTAGGCCGCGACCTTGGAGCGCTCGAGGTGCTGGTGCGACGGGCAGTAGTCGCGCTCGGGCAGCGGCGTGCGCTGGCACGGCTTGCCTTTGCGCGTCGTCGCACGGCAGCGCGCCACCCCGCCGTCGAGAGCGCCTGCCTCGATCTGCTCCTCGATGAACGCGACCGCGGCGGCTACCCCTTCCTGCACCGCCCAGGCGACTTCTGCCTGCGCAGTGATGGGGAAGTAGCGCCGGATGTCCTGGAACAGGGCGCGGTCGGGCTTTGCAAAATAGAGCGGATCCTTGGCGAGCCGTTCCATCGTCTGCTCGCATTGCTCGAGCACAGCGCGGCGATATTCCAGATGCAGCTCGGCGGCCACATACGGGTCGATCAGGTCCTTAATCGACCTGTAGATGGCTCTCGAGTATTGATACATGCAGGCCTGAAGCTGGGCGGCGTACTCCTCGATCACAGTATCTCTCGCTCCCATTAACCCCCCGCAAAGCTTTGTTAAGCGGTGGTAAACCGTCGACGGGCGACGTGTGTCGAACGCGGAGTCTATAAGGTCCGAGGCCGTGTTACAAAGTCGGGCCCTTCGTTGCCACGACTGAGAACGATCAGCGGGTTATCTCCCGGGCGTAGGAGAGCCGAAAGCCCTTGGCGGCAGCCGCAGTCTGAGCATTTTCGGCCTCTCCCCGGGACGAGTAGATCCCGCTGAAGACGACGTAATAGCCGTTTGGCCCGCGCGAACGCCAGCGACCGCCCGGCGGGGGCCGGAAGCGACTCGAGGACGACCGTGAAGCCGCTTCGCCCTGCCGGCCAGGCCGTCAAGGCTCCGGGCGCGCGCGTGGTCGTCGTCGCCGGGGGCGGGGCACTCGGCGTCTCGGGCGGCCCAGCGGATGTCCCCGTGGAGACGCTCGGGAGGGTCACCGTGGCCGTCTCCGGCGCCGTCGTCGGAGCCTGGGGTGCGCCACCCTGTGTCGCCACGATCGTTTTGTTCTCGGCGCCTGCATCGGCCAGGACGATCGCCGCCGTAGCTCCGGCGACGGCGATCACGAAACCGAGCAGCACCCTCCAGATCCAGTCCCCGGGATACCAGCCGAAGCGCGCCTGCCAGGCCGTAGCGAGCCGGCCGAGCAGGCCGCTAGCCGGGCGGAGCCGGTAGCCACACTCGAGGCAATACTCCTGATCAGCCTCGTGGGGCGTACCGCAGCGAGGACAGACCGGCCCGCCAGGCGGAATTGCCGGAGTGTTCACTGCTCCCAGCGTTCCGGTGCAGGCGTCGGCAGCGCCTCGAGCAGCTCCGGCGTCGGCTCGACCGCCGCCGCGTCTGATTGCAGTTCGATTGCGACAGCCTGTCCGCAGACCGCGCAGAACTTGGCGTCCGCGGCGAGCGCCGTCCCGCACTTCGTACACGCGACGACGGGTGGCGTCGCCGCGACTGGCCTGCCGCAGTTCGCGCAGAAGTGGGAGCCCCAGACGATCGGGGCGCCACACGCGCACCGCGCCGCTGGTGCGGGACGCCGCACCGAGACGGCCGCCGCCAG
>WNGE01002444.1_pt1 | contig 22717 bp, 20 predicted proteins | sample 5400651 | NCBI WGS metagenome assembly WNGE01 (sample SAMN13153370, study PRJNA577476) | soil metagenome | isolation source: 60 cm soil or saprolite under grassland replicate 2 | place: USA:California | collected 2016-06-15
TCATGTGCGAATGGATTGCCACGATGTTAATTCCTCCGACCCGAAGGGCTTTGAGCGCCGGTTGGAGTTCATCTTCAGTAACGGCGTAGTCTCCATCGACAACGGCGTTGTCGTCGCTGCCGGCAAAGGCCGCCCACGTGTTCACGCCCATTTCCTTGTCGATCTTGACGCCGTGCATTTTCGCCGGGCGGCCGATTGTGAATTTGACCATCTCATCCTTCGCTTCGCCCTGCATGCCGAATATCTCGTTGAGAGGTCCAGCTGTGATTGAATTCTTTTCGGGTAGCGGGACCTGTCCAATTTCCGTGAATGACTCGGCCGGTTTCGCATTCGGACCGCGGATCGCTTTGATTGTGTCGTACATTTTCCTGACTGCTCCGGCCAACTTATCAACACTGCCCTCGCCTTCGATGTGCATGAAGTAAACCTTTGGCTCATCGAAAAAGAAATGGTTGTGCAGCGCGGTCACGCTGAGTCCGTTGTCGAGCGCGGCTGACATCACTGCATTTACTTCATCTTCAAACAAGACCGTGTCGCCCATCACCATCGCGCCGTTTTTTGTTTCGGTGAACGCCGCCCAAGTGCCGAGACCCATGAACGGCGGCATCGTCCACCTATCGACAGCGATCTTCACGTCGTTGCGCGGGAAAGTGACTTTGTAAACGCCTTCCTTCTCGTTCAGCTTGCCCTTGAGCCCGGTGAGATTGTCGATCTTCGCCGTATCGAGCGCCGCCAGCGCACTGGTGCCCGTCGCGGCAAAAATCGCCGCCAAGATAAAAAGCTTTTTCATTGGTGAAGCCGTTAGTTCTGGAGCGATTGAACGCTCCAGAACCATTGCGTTCGATTAATACTTCTCGCCCTTTTCCTTCTCCTTGCTCTCCTCGTACTTCTTCAGGAACTTGCCGCTCGCATCAACTTCGATGGCCCACTGCTTGCCCTTTTTGTTTACCACGGCTTCGTAGACGGTTTTGCCCTCTTCCGTCTTCTTCTCGATCTTCACGATCTCCTTTTTGCCAGCTTTATCTTTGATCGTCGTCTGCACCGCAGTCGGCAGATCGGCCATTTTGACCGTTTCCTCTTTCTCTTCTGCGGCCGTCAGAAAAACCGGACAGGCCAGACTGCCGATTACGGCGATTGATATTGCCGCGATTGTTTTTTTCATTGGGTTCCTTCTTCAACCTCCCGGGTTGATTGTTGCGTTTAGTTCTTTCGCATACGAAACGTGGGTTGGATGTAAGCGCAAATACTATTTGCAATACATATTTCATTACACAGCATGAGATGTAATGAAGGCGACCTCGTGGCTGCTGCTTCTGTTCAGTCTGCCGACCAATCGCAACACCGAGCGCGTCGCGGTCTGGCGTCGATTGAGGAAGATGGGCGCGGTCCAGATTAAGACTTCCACGTATTTACTGCCAGATGAACCGGCCCAATATGAGCAATTCCAATGGCTGGCGCAGCAGATTCGCGATTACGGCGGCGATTCGACTTTGGTTCGGGCGCAAAAGATCGAAGGCCTGACGAGAGAAAAGGTTGTCTCTCTTTTCAACGCGGCACGCGACAAAGAATATGTTGATCTAAAAAAAGCGCTGCAAGATTTCATTTCGCGGCGCCGGGGGAAATCGGATGCAGACTTCGCAGTTGCTGAACTCGAGCGATTAACGAAACAGTTCCGCGAGCTTCGGCAGATCGATTTCTTCGACAGTTCCCGTGGACATGACGTAGCTATGTTGCTCCGTCGTGCCGAGGGACCGAGGCGCTTGCTGAAGCTCCGAACCCTCGATGCGAAGCAATATTGCGAGAGAACCTGGCTGACCCGTCCTCGGCCGGAGATCGATCGCGTGGGATCAGCGTGGTTAATTTCCAAGTTCATCGATCCCAAAGCAAAATTTGTATTCGCACCAACCGCCCAGGCCGTCCCGGAGGCGATTCCATTCGACATGTTGGACGCGGAATTCTCGCACCATGGCAACAACTGCACGTTTGAGACGCTGACCAAGCGTTTTGCCGTCTCAGACAAGGCCGTCGTGAAGATCGGTGAAATGATTCATGATGCCGATTTGGACGACGCGAGATTTCAGCGGGTCGAATGTGTGGGAATCGATCGCGTGCTCAAAGGTTGGGCAAAAGAGGGACTGCCCGATGAGGAAATTCTGCGTCGCGGTTTCGAGTGCTTCGATGCGCTCTACGCATTTTTGCAACGACGATGAAGGCGACTTCCGCAGAGCAAACAGTTGCGAACCAAGATCGACATGTTGCGCCGTCGTTCGCCGAAGCGCTTCGTTTTTGGTTGAAGCTGGGGTTCATCTCATTCGGTGGACCGACCGGCCAGATCGCCATCATGCAAACTGAGCTGGTCGAGAAAAAGAAATGGATTAGCCAATCGCGTTTTCTTCATGCGCTCAACTACTGTATGCTCCTGCCTGGTCCCGAAGCGATCCAGCTCGCGATCTATATCGGCTGGCTCCTGCACAGAACGTGGGGCGGCATCGTTGCCGGATCATTTTTCGTCATTCCATCGATCTTTGTCCTTTGGGCGCTCAGTTACGTTTACGCCGCCTTCGGCAACATCCCGTGGATCGCGGCGATCTTTTACGGATTAAAACCGGCCGTCATGGCGATTGTCGCCGTCGCCGTCATCCGCATCGGACGCAAAGCGCTCCGAAACGAAATCATGTGGACACTCGCCGTCCTCGCGTTCGTCGCGATTTTCTTTTTTCATGTCCCTTTTCCGGTCATCATCTTGAGCGCCGGTGTAATTGGATTGATCGGTGGCGGATTTTGGAAAAAGAAGTTTAATGTTGTGAGCGGTCACAACGGCGTCGTTGACGAATCCGTGCTGAGCGATGCGGCTGAATCGCCCGAACACACACGGCCGTCGTGGGTGCGAGCGATCAAACTTGTTTTAATTTGGCTAACTTTGTGGGCTGCGCCGACGGTGGCGGTCGGTTTGTGCAGGGGCTGGCAAAGCACGCTCTTTCAGGAGGGATTGTTCTTCAGCAAGGCAGCGGTGGTGACTTTTGGCGGCGCTTATGCCGTGTTGCCTTACGTGGCGCAACAGGCGCTTTTTCATTTCGGCTGGCTGAGACCCGGCCAGATGATGGACGGCCTGGGCCTCGCCGAAACAACGCCCGGACCGCTCATCATGGTTTTGCAATTTGTCGGGTTCATCGGCGCATGGCAACACCCGGAAGGCTTATCTCCGCTTCTTGCCGGCACTTTAGGCGCTCTCATCACCACGTGGGCCACTTTTACGCCTTGTTTCCTCTGGATTTTTCTTGGCGGACCGCACATCGAGCAATTGCGTGGCAACATAAAACTCACGGCCGCGCTTTCCGCGATCACTGCAGCGGTTGTTGGTGTCGTGATGAATCTAGCGGTATGGTTCGCGATCAACGCGCTCTTCCCAAACCACGGCGCCATCGACTGGTTCGCGGTTGTCGTTAGTCTGGTCGCGTTTGTCGGAATGCTGCGCTGGAAGTGGGATATTATTCCCGTGGTGCTCGGTAGCGGAGCGCTCGGACTGATCTACAAATTCTGGTTGTAGCCACGGCTCTATGAGCCGTTGATTTTTGACTTTTTCGGATCAGCGAGTGGCTGGTCGTTCACAACGCGCACAAGCGCGTGGCTACAAACGTTCCTCTTAGAAAGTTCCGCTTAGCGCAAAACGGCATTGCGATTGACGCCGAAATTTATCCCGTCGGCTTCAAACGTTCGCACTCCGCTTCGTAGCCTGCGATCAGCGCTACGATCTTGGAGTGGAAGGCGTCCTGTGCGGAGTAGAGAGCCCCGATCGCTTCAACGAAAGCCTTCTGCTTGAGCTCGTCTTCGATCGTCAAGCTAAGTTCAGCCAACTTCTCGATATTGCCGCGCGAGTGAAACTCCAATTCCCGGAGCTTGGCGAGAACAGCCAGCGACTTTTCCAACTGTGTCGGATCTGGTTTCGGCTCCGGTTTTGCAGGTTCAGCAGTCTTAACAGCGGAACTCACCTGCGCGACAGCTGCTTGTTTTTTCTTGACCAGGTGCGTCTTCTTACCGGGCTGCGGCGCATGAACGGCGCCTTTTGCCACATCTTCGCCCTTGTGATGCTTCTCTTGGATGACTTTCTTATCGTGCGCGACGTTTCGTGGGTCTCCCATAGGTCAAACATTAAACTGCGGACGAATGGAGCGCGACCCGATTGCCTTGCGAGTCGACGATGATGGCGCGAAAACCGTGCGGGCCTCCAATATTCTCCTGACTTCGTTGCCTCGAACCGCTGAATAAAATTTAATCGCGCGATCGAGATTGGTCACCGGGATATCCTCCAGCAGAGAGTGTCAGCGCTCATGATTGTCGATCTTGTAATTGTCGATCTTAGATTTCGTGACGGTGCCCTTCAGCATCGTACTCGTAAGTCTTGCCTTCTTCCTCGTCTCGGGTGGTTTTGTGCGATCCATCGCAGAACGGTTGGTTTTTGGAAAGGCCGCACATGCAAATCCAGACCGACTCTTCTTGAGGCTTGATTTCCAAAGGTCGCTGATCCGACTTCACCACTCTGCGCATGCGAGGAACTTAGCGCGTTGAAGTTGTTTAGGGCAAGTGGAGCGTTGCGGGATTGCGAACGTTCTGCTAAGTGGTCGCGAGTAACGACTTGGCGAATTTGCCAACACGCTGCACCAAATCCGGCGCCGTTTTCAATCTTTCGATTTCGCGCACGATTGCACTGCCGACCACGGCGGCGTCGGCAAAGCGCCAGACTTCGCGCACCTGTTCTGCCGTCGAGACGCCGAACCCGACGGCAACAGGCAAAACGCTGACCATTCGCACGCGACGAACAAGTTTCTCGGCGTCCTGTGTCATTTCATCTCGCGCACCGGTCACGCCCGCGCGTGAAACAGCGTAGATGAACCCGCGCGCTTGCTGCGCGATCCGCGCGAGCCGTTCGCCGGACGTTGTGGGTGCGACAAGAAAAATTGGATCCAGTTCGTGCTGTTGCAGCGTTTCAGTCCAAGCCTGAGCTTCCTCAGGAATCAAATCGGTGACCAGCACTGCGTCTACTCCGGCTTGTTTAGCCTCGTTCGCTAGCCGCTCCCGGCCGAATTGCAACAGTGGATTAAAATAGCTGAAGAGGACAACGGGCATATCGATTTGCTGTTTCGCGCGCGCAACGCATGCAAGCGCGTCCTGGAGCGTCACGCCGTTTCGGAGCGCGCGTTCAGATGCGCGTTGAATCACCTCACCATCGGCGACCGGATCGCTGAAAGGGACGCCAAGTTCAATGATGTCTGCTCCCGCGGCCGCGAGTTCGATGAGCAAGAGTTCGCTGGTGGCAAGATCGGGATCGCCCGCCGTGACGAACGGGATGAAACCGCCGCGTCCGGAGCGCTTCAGCCCGGCGAACGTGTCTCGGATTCGGCTCATCGTGTGTTTAGTTCCGCAACGAGCTGGACGTCTTTGTCGCCGCGGCCGGACAGATTCACGATGATCGCGTCGCTTTGCGGCAGTTCACGCGCGATACGAACGGCAGGGATAATCGCGTGCGATGATTCGAGCGCGGGGATGATACCCTCCAGTTCAGCGCAAATTTTGAATCCCTCGAGCGCTTCGGCGTCGCTGGCGCAGATGTATTCGGCCCGTCCGCTGTCATGAAGAAATGCATGTTCCGGGCCGATTGCTGCGTAATCAAGGCCGGCAGAAATCGAATGGGTGGTTGCGATTTGTCCCGTGTCGTTCTGAAGAACGTACGACATGGTGCCCTGCAAAACTCCGACGCGTCCTCCGCCACTCGCGACGCTGGTGTGAAATCTCGCCGCGTGTTCGCCTAACGAATCCGCGCGTCCACCGGCTTCCACGCCGATGAGTCGAACAGATTGGTCGCCAATGAAAGGATGAAACAATCCAATGGAATTCGAGCCGCCGCCCACGCAGGCAATCAGCGCACGCGGCAAATGCCCCGTGGCGGACAAAATTTGTTCGCGCGCTTCGCGGCCAATTACGCGCTGAAATTCGCGCACCATCAGCGGGTAGGGATGCGGACCGAGTGCGCTGCCCAGCAAATAGTAGGTGTCGTGCACATTCGTTACCCAATCGCGCAGCGCCTCATTGATTGCATCCTTCAACGTGCGCGCCCCGGCATTCACGGCAACGACTTCGGCGCCAAGCAACCGCATTCGGAAAACATTGAGCGCCTGGCGCCGCATATCTTCTGCGCCCATGTAGACGATGCATTGCAATCCAAACATCGCGCAAACCGTCGCCGTGGCGACGCCGTGCTGACCTGCGCCAGTCTCGGCAATGATGCGGCGCTTGCCCATTCGCCGCGCAAGCAAGGCCTGGCCCATCGCATTGTTGATCTTGTGCGAACCAGTGTGGGAAAGATCTTCACGCTTCAGGTAGATTTGTGCTCCGCCCGCGTGCGCAGTCAGCCGTTGCGCGTGAAACAGCGGCGTTGGCCGGCCGCAGTAATCGCGAAGTCGCTGGTCAAGTTCGCACCAGAAATCCGCATCATGTCTCGCGCGCGTGAACTCTTTCGTTAGCTCGTCCAGCGGCGCGACCAAAGTTTCGGGAACGTAACGGCCGCCGAACTGGCCCCAATGACCTTCCTCGTCCGGCTCGCTCGCGGTGATTGTCGATCTCTGCATGTATCGATTGTTATGCCGCGGGATCGACCCGTAAGCGTTCGGCCGTTCGCGCGTCCGCGATAAACTTTTCAATTGCGCGATGATCCTTCACGCCCGGTGTGCTCTCCACGCCGCTGCAAACATCCACCGCGTGTGGCGTTACGGCTGCGATGGCGTCGTCAACGTTTTGCGCGTTTAAGCCGCCAGAGAGAATAAGGAAGCGTGCGAACGGTAACGTCGCTCGTGCCGCCGACCAATCGCAGGTCAATCCTGTCCCACCGCGCAATTCCCCATGAGGCGCATCAAGAAGCGCATCACAGTCGGAAAATGCCCCGACGTCTTCGGGGTGAAATTTGGCGCCGGTGCAAAAAGCGCGAATGACGCGAAATTCACGCGCCAAGTCACGACACGTTTCAGACGACACGTCTCCGTGCAGTTGCACACATTCGATACCAGCTGTCTTTGCCAGGGTGCGAACTTCGTCGGCCGTTGTGTCAACGAACACGCCGACCGCGCGAACACTGCGCGGTATTGCTTCGACAATCTCTCTTGCTCGGTGCGGTTCGATGTAGCGAGGACTTCGAGGATAAAAGTTTAGTCCGATCATGTCGGCGCCAAGATCGACGCAAGCTCTCGCATCTGCGAGATTGGTGACACCGCAAATTTTGATTTGCACGCGATTCATTTCACGACGTCTCATGAGCCACGATTTGCCGATCGTCAGCATTGGCTAGCAGATCGCGCAGAGCGGTCTCGGGATCTTTCGCGCGCATCAGTGCTTCTCCAATTAGAAAACCACGAAATCCGAGCGCGTGAAGGTGACGTAAGTGTTCGGGATCCCGCAGGCCACTCTCGCTCAGGACCAATCTGTCTCGCGGGGCTTCGGCGATCAGGCGTTCGCTCGTGCTCAGTGAAACTTCAAGCGTCTGAAGATCGCGATTGTTTACACCAACGATTCTTGCGCCCACTTTCAGCGCGCGACGCAATTCGTCCGACGTATGCACTTCAATGAGTGCATCGAGCCCGAGCTCGTCTTCAGCCACTTTGCGCAGTTCGCCTAACGAGTTGTCGTCCAGCGCCGCCACAATGAGCAGTATTGCGTCCGCGCCTGCGATGGCCGCTTCGTAGATTTGGATTGGATCGACAATAAAATCTTTGCGCAAAACCGGCAGGTGCGTGCTGGAGCGGATCGCGCTGAGGTCGTCGATCGAACCACTGAAATATTCTTCATCGGTCAGGACGGAAATCGCGCAAGCGCCGCCGCGCTCGTAACAACCAGCAACATCGGCGGGTGAAAGATCACCCCGAATCATGCCAACTGACGGTGAAGACCGTTTGAATTCGGCGATGATTTTGAGAGCGGGAGACGTCGCGTTCAGCGCTTCGCACAAGCGATGCGGGGCAGTATTTTTTCGAATCTCGACGGCGCGCGCGCGAAGCGCGCCCACGGTGGTGGTGGCGCGAAGCTTGGCCACGGTCCGTCGCTTTCGCGCGACGATTTCAGAAAGAAACGTTCTGCTCATTTGCCTCGAACCATCCTTATTTTGCTCGGAATTCATTTTGCGGAATGGGCGCGTTCCATTCGCGCAGCCATCGCGAGAGCCTTCGACATCGCGCGCGCCTTGCTCACTGTTTCCCCATATTCCAAGCGCGGGTTGGAGTCGGCAACGATGCCGGCGCCGGCTTGAAAGTATGCCCTCCCGTTCTTCAACACCGCGCAGCGCAGTGCAATGCACGAGTCGACACTGCCATCGAATCCGAAATAGCCGATCGCGCCCGCGTAGCAGCCGCGCCTGGTCTTTTCCAGCTCACTAATAATTTGCATGGCGCGGATTTTTGGCGCGCCGGAGACGGTGCCAGCGGGAAATGTCGCTTTCACTAAATCGAACGCGTTGCATCCGGCGCGCAAGCGGCCGGTGACATTTGAAACGATGTGCATAACGTGGCTGTAACGCTCGATCTCCATCATCTCGGTAACGCGCACACTGCCGAAATCCGCGATGCGGCCGACATCGTTGCGCGCAAGATCGACAAGCATGATGTGTTCGGCGCGTTCCTTTGGATCGGCCAGGAGTTCGGCGGCATTGCGTTCGTCTTGCGCCACAGTGGCGCCGCGGCCGCGCGTTCCTGCAATAGGACGAATGTCGATCGTGTCACCGACAAGCCGCACGTGCATTTCCGGCGAGCTGCCGACGAGCGCGAAATCATCGCCGAACTTGAGGCAAAACATGTACGGCGAAGGATTGATGAAGCGCAGACACCGGTAAAAATCGAGCGCCTCGCCGCCGAAATCAGCTTCGAAACGCTGCGAGAGGACAACCTGGAAGATGTCGCCGGCGCGGATGTATTCCTTGGCCTGTTGCACCGCGCGCTCGAACTCGTCGCGGTGAAAAGTGCTGCGAGCCGGCTGCAGTTCGCACTCTTCAGTTAAAACGAGTGGGAGATCAGCAGGCTGCGCGAGCTGGCGCATGAGCGCGCCAACCGATTCAGCCGCTCGCGCATAAACTTCTTCAGGCGGGCCCTCTTCGAGGAATGCGTTCACCACGATTTTTAAGCTGCGCAAGCGATGGTCGAAAATGAGCAGGCTGCTCGTGATCATGAAGAGCATCTCGGGCAAATCCAGATCGTCACGTTGCGCGACGGGAACTTTCGGTTCGAAGAAACTGATCGCTTCGTAGCCGAGAAAACCGACGGCGCCGCCGGCGAAGTGTGCCAATTCCGGAAGCGAGACAAATTGATAACGCGCCACCAATTTGCGGATTTCATCAAGCGGATTGGTCATCGTCTCAAAACGATGCTGGCGGTCCCCATCGATAACCTCGATCTCGCGACCGTGACTGCGGATGATCAGGCGGGGGTCGCTCCCGACGAACGAGAATCGTCCCGAGACGTCATTTTTTTCCGTCGACTCAAACAAAAAACTGTAACTGCCGCTCTCAAGTTTTTTGAATGCGAAGACGGGCGTTTCGCAGTCGGCAACGAACTCGGCGAAAACGGGAATCACGTTGCCGCGTTCGGCGAGTCGAATGAACTCGCTTCGGGTCGGTGTCAACTGTGTTGTCATTCAGTTTGACGAGAGCGCAAGGAAATTGGCGAGGACCTTTTTGCCATCCCGGGTCAGAACTGATTCGGGGTGGAACTGCACTCCTTGCACTGGGAATTCGCGGTGACTTAACGCCATGATTTCCCCGTCGTCGCTCTCGGCGGTAATTTCGAGGCACGCCGGAAAGGAGTCTCGCTCCACGACGAGTGAGTGGTAGCGGCCGGCTTCAAACGGCGTTGAAAGATCGACAAAAAGTGCGCTGCCGTTATGGCTGATCATCGATGATTTGCCATGCATGAGATGAGGAGCACCAATGATCTTTCCGCCGTACGCTTCCGCGATGCATTGATGGCCCAAACACACGCCCAGGATGGGAATTTGCCCGCCGAAACGCAGGACGACGTCTTTGCTGATGCCCGCCTCCCGCGGTGTGCACGGCCCGGGCGAAATACAAATGTGTCGCGGCGCTAGGGCGGTAATCTCATCGATGGAGATCTCGTCGTTGCGTTTAACGAGAAGTTCACACCCGAGCTCCCCGAAATATTGCGCCAGATTGTAAGTGAACGAGTCGTAGTTATCGAGAAGCAGGAGCATGGATTTTCACGTGATCGAGGAGTGCCGTCAGTCCTCCGCTGAAGTGAGTTTGCGAATGGCGCGGACTTCATTCACGAGCTGCGCATATTGCGAAGGAGTCAGCGCTTGTGCGCCATCGGAAAGTGCAAGTTCGGGATGATTGTGAACTTCGACCATGAGACCGTCCGCCCCGACTGCCACACCGGCGCGAGCCAGCGGCGTGACCATGTAGGTGTTGCCGCTGCCGTGAGATGGATCAACGATCACTGGCAGATGGGAGATGCTGCGAATCGCTGGCACCGCGGCGAGATCGAGCGTGTTCCGCGTATGCTGCGCAAAGGTTCGCACGCCTCGTTCGCATAGGATCACATTGTAATTGCCTTCGGCCATAATGTATTCGGCCGCGAGGAGCCATTCCTCGAGTGTGGCAGCCATCCCGCGTTTCAACAGCACGGGCAACTTCGAGCGGCCAGCCCTCTCCAGGAGTGGAAAATTCTGCATGTTGCGAGCGCCTATCTGAATGATATCACCGTACTGTTCGATCAGGCCCATACCTGCTTCATCGAGGGCCTCGGTCACGATCTTGAGTCCGAACGTTTCGCGGATTTCCGCCATTATTTCCCATGCCTTCTCTCCCAACCCCCGGAACGAATACGGCGAAGTTCGAGGCTTCCACAGGCCGCCGCGGAAAAAACGCGCCCCGCTCTCTTTCACCGCTTCCGCCACAGCGAGCGCCTGCTCGCGACTCTCGATTGCGCATGGTCCCGCGATAATCGCGAACTCGCTTCCGCCAATGGTAGCGTCGCCAACTCGCACAACTGTTTTCTCCGGCCGCAAATCGAGCGTAATCAGCTTGTACGGTTTGGTAACGCGGATGACCTCCGCCACACCGGGCAGGTCTTGAAAACGCCGGCTATCGATCACACCCTCGTTGCCGGTTATGCCGATGGCAGTCCGCGTCGCCCCAGGCATTGGATGGGCACGAAGACCAATTGCTTGGATAACGCCCACCACCGCATCGACCTCGCGCGTGGTGGCGCTGGTTTTCATTACAATCAGCATATGGTTAGAAAGGTTTAATCATTTGAGTTGACGCACAGATTTGAATCCGTTATTGCCGCGAACGCCGGATCGTCGTTTAAGACCGCGACCGGACCTGGCTAGGCAACGTTGGCCTGATTAGAGTCGCCAGGACGTCGGCTTCGCGTTATTCGAAAAGCGCCAATAGCGGGTCGTGCGATCCGCCAGCTTCCACACAGGAGAGGTCAGCTTAGTGACTTGGCGCATGGTCACATTATGTCGTTGGCATCACTCGCAAGCAAGTAGTTAATGATCGCTGTTGTACGTAATCGAAAGATAGAATCCGCCGACGGATGTGCTTCGCATTTCTCGATGGCAAGCGCAGCGCTTGCCCTGCAACGTTTATCGCGATTAGGCTTCGCGTATGAATCGCTCCTCTTCTCTTCGGTTCTTTCTCTTGCTCTTGCTCCCTGGTTTTAGTTTGGCTGCTTCGCCGATCCAGGATCGAGCCGATTGGTTTTTAAAACTTGCCAACGCGGGCTATCAGGCGCTCTATCGCGTTAATAGCGAAGCACAATGGCTCGCGGTCACGGACGTGACGCCGGAACATGATGCCGCGGCCGTGGCGGCCGGCAAAGCGTACGCCGCATTTAACGGAAATCCGGCAATCATCACCGAAGCGCGCGATCTGCTCACACACGAGAAAGAACTACATGAGCTGACCGTTCGGCAGTTGAAGCAACTTCTCCTGAACGCGGCCGAAGGGCCGATGACCAATCCCGATTTGGTCAGCAAACGCGTCGAAGCCGAAACCAAACAGGCATCGATCCTTAACAGTTTCGAATTCAAGCTCAATGGTCAGAAGATCACGGCAAACGAGATCGACAATAAACTCGAGAAAAGCACTGATCTGGCCGAGCGCAAAGCAGTCTGGGAATGCTCGAAAGAATCCGGTCCGGCGTTGAAACCGAACCTCCTGGTCCTGCGCGACCTGCGCAACGGCGTGGCCAAAGAAATGAAGTATCCGGATTATTTCTCGCTCGAAGTCGCCTCCTACGGAATGACGACCGATGAGATGCTCAAGATGCTGGAAGATTGGATGGTAACGCTGCGTCCGCTTTATTTGCAATTGCACACCTGGGCGAAATACAAGCTGGCCGAGAAATATCATCAGCCGGTGCCGAAGAAGATTCCGGCGCATTGGATCAACAATCGCTGGAGTCAGGAATGGCCCGGCCTGGTCGAAGCGGCCAACATCGACAAATATTTCGAAGATCGAAAACCGGAATGGATCATCAAGACGGCCGAGCAGTTTTACACCGGTCTCGGATTCTCACCGTTGCTGGAAAGTTTTTGGAAAAAATCCGATTTGTATCCTGTGCCGCCAGGCGACAAGCGGAAGAAAAATACGCATGCCTCATGCTGGCATGTCGATCTTGAAAACGACATTCGCTCGCTCCAAAGCATCGAGCCGAATGCGAACTGGTTTTTCACCGCGCACCATGAGCTCGGGCACGGCTATTATTTCAAAGCTTACACGCGACCGGAAGTTCCGTACCTGTTGCGACTTGGCGCCGCGCCCGGCTTTCACGAAGGCGTCGGCGAATTGATCGCGCTCGCCTCCAGTCAGGTTCCGTATTTGCAATCGCGCGGGGTTCTGCCGCCCGATTTCAAACCAGACAAGACTGCGTTCCTTTTGGATGACGCGCTGGCTCGGTCGATTCCGTTCATTTATTTCTCGTGCGGCGTCATGCCGCACTGGGAAGCGGACGTTTACGCGAAAAATCTTCTGCCCGATCAATGGAACGCGCGCTGGTGGAAATATGTGAGCGAGATGCAGGGCGTCGAGCCGCCATCGCCGCGTGGCGAAGAATTTTGCGATGCCGCTACCAAGACGCACATCAACGATAACCCAGCTTACTACTACAATTACGCCTTCGCCACGGTCTTTAAGTTTCAGTTGCACGATTACATTGCGCGCAAAATCCTGCATCAACCGCCGCAATCTTGTAATTACGCCGACAACAAGGAAGTCGGCGCGTGGTTGAACAACATTCTGAAAAAAGGCGGCACCGAAGATTGGCGCAAAGTCTTGAAAGAAGCGACCGGTGAAGACATCTCCACCCGCGCCATGGCCGATTACTTCAAGCCGCTCATGAGTTGGCTGGAAGAACAAAACAAAGGCCGCCAGATCGGCTGGTAGGGCGCGACCGCTGGGCGCGCCGAACGAGCTTGACACAAGCGCCGCTACAATGCGGATTTTCAAAAAATGCGCGCTTTTGTGATTACTGGCGCGGGCGTTTCCGCTGAGAGCGGGATCCCGACGTTCCGCGGCAAGGAGGGTTACTGGCGGAATCTCGATCCGGCGAAGTTGGCGACTCCCGGAAGCGTTCGCTCACGACCCAAAGTTAGTCTGGGAATGGTATGGCGAACGGCGGCAGCGCATCCGCAACGCGCGACCGAATGCCGCGCACCAAGCGATTGCGAAACTGGCCGGACACTCAGACGAGTTCCTACTCGTCACGCAGAACGTGGACGACCTGCACGCGCGTGCGGGAGTTACAAAGGAGAAGATGGTGCAAATTCATGGGGACATCTTCGTTACCAGATGTTCGCGCTGCGATTTTAGTTTCAGGGACCGCATTGAGGAGAGGCACGAGATTCTATGGTGCGCAAAATGCGATGCACTCATGCGGCCCGGGGTTGTTTGGTTCGGCGAGCAGCTGCCTTGGAACGGGCTGCAGCGGATTGAAAACTATCTCGATCGCAGAGCTTGCGACTTTGTGATTGTAACCGGAACCACCGCGACCTTCGGGTACATCATCGGTTGGGCGCTGCGGGCGAGCCGTGGTGGCGCCGAGCTTATCGAAGTGAATCCGGAGGAAACGCAGCTTTCACAATTCGCAACACGGCTGGTGCGCGAACCGGCTGCGATTGTGTTGCCGCGCATTATCGATACGATCGTTAATTCTTAGAAGGCATCTCATAAATACGAGGTGCGATGTTTTTGGAGGGCGCGACCGCCGGGCGGGCCGAACGTGGTCGTCTGGTCATCGCTTCACTAATTCGCGAAAATGAGACGCCACATTTCGTTTGAAACAAAAATACCAAACAGACGCGCCACCAAAGAGAGTGCCATTGATGACCGTGCGCCACATGATCGCCTGATGGATTAGGTTCAGCGCGCCAAGTGCATGCCAACGCACGCCATCCTGCAAACCAGGTCAGGACCCGGATCGCAAACCGTCGGGTTATCTTTGCCACTGGAAATTAGGTAGAAACTGATCGGGGGATCCTTCAGCTCCAGATGATTTGCCGCACCGACTGACCAATGTTTCTTGAGCTTTACTTGTCTCCGTCTTTCGGCGCGAGAGAGGCGACGATGTTTTCGAAGCGGGGATCGCCGCGGAGCAGATCCCAGTGAGGCCACAATCGCAACTGACCGTAGGTTAAGCTGCCGGGAACTTGTGCACTCCGCTCTAGCTGATCGATGGCGAGTTCTTTTTCTCCGACCCACGCATAAATTGCTGCCAACTGCCGCATGATCAGCGCGCCGTTGATGGAATCTTTGCTCGGAGGCATCAGTTCCGCGGCACGGCGGCCTTCGCGCAACGCGTCGTCCTTTCGGCCGAGCCCGGCATCAATCAAACCGAGCACACAAAGTGCCGGCCCGTAATCGGGCTGTGCGTTTACGATCTGTTGCTGTTCAGCCCGTGCCTTCGTAAAGCCGGTTTGAGCAGCAACGGTGTCCCCTTTCATCCAGGCGAAAAAACCTTCACCGAACGCACGAGTATATCGAATGGCATCGGGGCCGTAGGTATTTTCACCCAGGTCAACGACCGCCCGCAAGCCCGCAGTGGGATCACGCTCAGCCGAAGCCAGGAAAATGCGTACGGGCGCGAGGCGGGTGCCGGAAGCGGGATTTTGCCGCATGAACGACTCGATAAGCTCATGCAGCGGCTGCGTGTCCGCTTTCCAAAAGACTTCTACTTGCGCCCGATTAACTCGTGTGTCGAGGTCGTTAGGTCTAATCGCAAGAACGCGCTCCAAAGCGGCGGCCTCCCTGGCATATTCGCGCAGCATGTCATAACTCTGGGAAATCTGCTGGAGGACGAAAATGTTGTTTGGATCCAGCTCCAGCGCCCGCTTCAGATTGCGCGTCGACTCTTGCCAGCGACCTTGCCGGCGGTCGATATAACCGCTCCACTCGAACGTTCTTGGATCGTTCGGTAGCGTGCGACGTGCGATCTCGATTTCTTCCCGGGCGCCATCGTAATCCAGTTTACTATATCGATGATGCGCCAGAGCCAGATGCGCTTCGGCCGCATCGGGCTGCAATCGTAGCGCGGTGTTAATTGCCTGCTCGGCAAAAACAAGGCGGGCGGGCGTGTGGTCAAAGCCATACAAATAAAGCTCGTCGTGCGCCTGGGCTAGCTTGCAATAAGCAGCAAGGAAGGCCGGATCGCGCGCGATTGCCTGTTCGAGCGAGCTCACCCCTTGCAAACAATTCTCCTTTCCATTCTGGCTGTTTGCAGCCCCGTCGATGGCCTCCGTGGCCAGGATATAGAGATCGTAGGCGGTGACGTCTTTTGTTGGTTGCTTTTCGATCGCTACCTTTTCGCGTGGCAAGATTTTGGCCTGAAGCTGGTCGGCGATCGTCTTGGCGATTTCACTTTGAATGGCGAATACGTCGGCCAGATCGCGATCGTAAGTTTGGGCCCAAAGATGCGCGTCAGTCCGAGCATCGATCAGTTGCGCGTTTACGCGTACACGGTTGACAGAGCGCTGCACGCTTCCCTCGACGAGATGCGAAACACCCAGCTGCCTCCCGATCTCGCGCAGATTGCGCGCGATTCCGCTTTTGTACGGCATCACGCTGGTACGGCTGATGACCTTCAAGTCCGCGATCTTAGCCAGGTCGGTCAGGATTTCGTCCTGCACGCCGTCCGCGAAATAAGCGTTTTGTTTCTCGTCGCTTAGATTTTCGAACGGCAACACTGCAATAGATTTAGCTGAAATGTCAGCGGACCCGCTCTGCTTGGTAGACGCAGTGAAGCGGCCAAGAAAAAACAGACCGCAGGAAATCGCACCGGCGATGACAACCACGTAAATCCATGCGCGATTTCGTGATGGTTTTTTCGGCAATTCGTCCGCGAACTCCGTTCGCTTCAAGCCCTCCGGCGTTAACTCAAACGCCCACGCGATTATTAACGCGATCGGGAAACCGAGCGCAGTCATCGCGACGAAGACTTTCATCGTCCACGTCGGCGCTTCGAACGTCGGAAACAAGATCGATGCCGCTTGCAGCAGCAGCCAAGCCACGACTCCGTAGGCGATGGCAACCTTGTAAACGTTACGTCGCTTTAGCTCAGAGAAGAAGTTGCGCGGATTCACGGCTTGTCTGGCCGCGGATTTTCCAGATTACTGCGGATAATGACAAATAAACCGGCTGAGGCGATTTCTAAAGCGGAAACTAGCGCGAGAGTGTGGCTGGAGCTTAATCGTAATTCCCCGCGATCGCCCGGAGATAACGCTGCGCCGATCGCGACACCGCAGCTTTTGCGTCGGACAATACGTTTGCCCGCCACCAGCCGCCGTAGATTCGATCGAAGGAGAACGGTTCGATCGTTTCGAGGACGCGATGGATGGCAGCGGCTCCGAGCGGAATAAGATTCGGATAGCTGCGCATGAAGCCGACGTAACGGCGATCTTGCACCACGGTAATGATGTCGCCGGTGAGCAACGCGCCTTTGCTCCCGCCGCCGCGGGACGCCGCGGGCCAGTGCAGCACCGTGCCACCTTCGAAGTGTCCGCCGCAATTGATCAACGTGAGCCCATCCCAAAGTGACAAGACTGTCCCTTCCCAAAATTGAATGCGGGGACTTTTGCGCATGACCCATTGGCGATCAGCCGCATGCAGAAAGATTTGCGCGTCAAAAATGCTCGGCCCATTCGACCATTGACGAATAAAAATGCGGATGTGAAATGGCGATGGCGCGGATGCCGCCGCGCGCTTTCACTTCGGTGATGGTTTTATCGTCCAGCAATGAAATGCAATCCCAGAGGAGATTTCCGCCACCCGATTGCAAGAGCAATGCGCGCTGGCCGATCGCGAACTCCGGCTCGGTGCCGATGCCGAGAAGTCGCGGCGCTTCATCTTCGAGGCGGTTGTGATGATCGGCGGCCAGGCGTTCCTGCGTCGTCCACTGCTGGCCGCCGTAATGAACAAATTGCCGCTCATCTTCGCAAATCACGCAGCGCGCCGGCGGCTCGGCTGTTCTGCCAAACTGTGTGCCGCATTGCACGCAGATGAAGTTTTCCATCGCGACTTATGTTTGTAGCGGCGATCTTTGATCGTCGCAAATGACCGACCCGCTTCTCGGCGTTGTAGGGCAAGCGTTGATTCGCCTTCTCCCGAAAGCTCACCCGGTCGGGTTACCCATCCATCTCGCGCGCTTCCCAGCGGCTCGATTCCCGGTTGTCACGAAACTGCTTCCCCTACAAGCAAGGGTTCAATCGCGACAGCGACTCTTAATTTGACCTTGAGTTACAAATCAAAGCCCAAAGAAGAAGAAAGAGCGACATGGTTTTATTCTTTGTGGCGGATTGATCCCGCGCCGGCGATGTGTTTTTCGATCGTTGGCGGGTTGCCGGAGTAAATGACTTTCCCCGCACCGGTGATTGAAACCTTCAGGGTTTCGCTCACCGCAATATTCGCGTCGGCCGCGCCGGTTGTTGAAATCTCGGCGGTTTTTGTTTGTAGCGATTGCGCGTTTAGCTCGCTTGCGCCGGTCATATCGGCAAGGAGCTGGTCGATGTTTCCATCAAGCGTGACGTGCGCCGCGCCGGTCGATTCAACAGCGAACTTCGCTCCCGAAAGTTGATTCGCGGTCAATCGCGTGGCGCCGGTGAGTCTTGCGCCAAAGCGCGTGGGACTGGAGACCACGACTTTGATTCCGTGCGTCGGCCAGAGATTTTTGTCGGAATGCAGACGCAGTCGATTGTCGGTGTTTTCGCTCTCGATGTAATTGAGAAGATTTTCGTCCGTCGTGATGCTGAGCGCCGGCGCGCCGTTGCGCCATTCAATTTGAAAAGCTCCATTGGCTTCGATTTCGGAGAATGCGCTGATGTTGCGCGAATCGGTGGTGACGTGGCCGTTGCCCCGAATGCCGGCCCAATGGCAGCCGCAAACAAGGACGGCCGCAGCTGTAAGGAGCGCAATGTAAGTCTTCTTCATGGCAAAAAGTGCTTTCTCTTGATTCGATGCAGTCGAGGCCGGCTTTGGATTCAAAAAACCTGGCGTGGTGTAGAGGCGCGTGTCCTCACGCGCGGACAGAAACAGTTATGTGGCTGAGGACAGCCGCCCCTACACCGACATCCCGGCTTATTTTGTGATCTTGAGCTTTGCCGTGTCCGCCAGTTCGGCATCGAGATAAAAGTCCACCCGGTAATCGCCGGGCGCCCATCCCGTGTCCGGCCGCGCCAGGGTGAATGTGCCGTGCGCATTCCGGCTGTCGGCGATCGTGGTGGCTTCATCAATGGTGTAATTCGGAGGAACATCGGCTACCTTCTCCGCGATCCACACGACCCGGATCTTTGCCTGGTCGCGCAGACCTCTCCCTTGCCAGCGCGCATAAATTTTCGGCGTGTCTTCTCGGAATTGGTTCGTCGAATCACCCATCGGTCCTTTCCCTACAATCACGGAAAGTTTTTTTGGCGGTGGTACCGGCTTTACCTCTGGCCTCGGCGCAATCTTCGGCCTTTCCTTTAGTTCCAGCGAAATGCGGCGCAACAAGCCGCCGTCCGGCATTTTTACGGTTGTTACATCCTTGACGATCCCGGTGCCGTTGGCGAACCAGCGATCGATCGTCATGCGCATCGGCTCGGTCTGCTCCCCGTGAATATGGAAGGCGCGAAACTTTCCGGCCGGTAGATCGACATCTTCCTCAGCTAGGACGTCATAATGCTGATGCACATTCGCATCCGCCACTTTGCCGTCGAATTCCCAGGTCGCGCCGGATTTGAGCGGTGCGGCGATCATGGTTTGGGTCGGATCGAGTTTGGTTAACTCGCCATATTGATCGACGCGGGCTGCGCAAGAAATTCCGTGCTCATCCACTGTCATGAGGTCGGTGTTCGTGATCACTCCCTCGCAGATCATTTCGAATTTGAGCAAAATTTTGCCATTCACTTCTTGCGTTCCGTTAATTCGATAAGCCGCCAGCCGATGAACTTTCCCGTCGGGCCCAGGCTTCGCGTCGGAAAAGGCGAACTTTTTGCCCGTCTCCTGCGTCATCTCGTAGAGCCACGTCGTTCCGTCTGCTGTCGGAACTAATTCTTTGCCCGACGCGAAGATTAGTGGAACAACCGCAAGCGCCAGGCTGACAATCTTCTGCATGCGGGGACGCTAGAAAGCAGGCGTAGAGCGGTCAACCCGTCGTCCGCCCCGCAGCCTGGACGTTCCTTTTGGCTTGGGTGATCGCGCGATTTTTTGCAACGTCACGGTGCGCCTCCGTGTCGAGGGCGCGTTGCGATGTCCAATTTCATTCGATCGCCTTGTGACGAAGTTGTCATTCAATCGAGGACGGCAATCGCGCCATGCGCGAAATCTTCCGGGCCGTGGATTCTTGCTGCGACGATTCTCGCCTCGAGCATGGCGTTTATCGACGGCACCGTGGTCAATGTCGCGTTGCCCGCATTGCAAGCGAGTTTGAGCGCCACCGTTGTCGATGTTCAATGGGTGGTCGAAGCCTACTCACTCACACTCTCCGCTTTTTTGCTCATGGGCGGCGCGCTCGGCGATCGATACGGCCGGCGTCGCATCTTTGTTGTTGGAGTGGCGCTTTTTTCCTTTGCCTCGGCGTGGTGTGGAGTTTCTGCAACCATTCGCCAACTAGTTCTGGCTCGGGCCATTCAGGGCATCGGAGCGGCTCTGCTTGTCCCCGGAAGTCTTGCAATCATCAGCGCCTCCTTTCGCGACGAAGATCGCGGCCGCGCCATTGGCACATGGTCTGGGTTCACCGCAATCACGGCGGCGATTGGCCCAGTTATCGGCGGCTGGCTGATCGAACATATTTCGTGGCGCATGGTTTTTTTTATTAACCTGCCGCTCGCAATCATCGTGCTGCTGATTTCATTCTATCGCGTCCCGGAAAGCCGGGATGAAAAAGACAATGAGCGGCTGGATTGGCTGGGCGCGCTGGTCGCAACCATCGGCCTCGGATCGCTCGTCTACGGTTTGGTCGAATCTTCACGTCTTGGATTTGGCCACGCCGCGGTGCTGACCTCGCTGATCGGTGGTGGCTCTCTCGTGCTCGCGTTTCTGTTCGTCGAAGTGCGTACGCGTAACCCCATGTTACCGCTCGTTCTCTTTCGTTCGCCTGATTTTACCGGTGCGAACTTGCTCACGCTTCTTTTATACAGCGCTCTCGGCGGCACGCTCTTTTTCCTGCCCCTGAATTTGATTCAGGTGCAGCGCTACTCAGCCACCGCCGCCGGCGCGTCCTTGCTTCCATTTATTTTGATCATGTTTTTTTTGTCGCGATGGTCCGGCGGTTTGGTGCAGCGTTATGGAGCTAAACTTCCCCTCATCATCGGCCCAGTCATCGCGGCGAGCGGCTTTGCTCTTTTCATTGTGCCGGGGGTGGGAGCCAATTACTGGAGCAAATTTTTTCCCGCGATTTTCGTGTTGGGCATCGGCATGGCCGTCAGCGTCGCGCCGCTGACCACAACTGTCATGAGTGCGGTCCCGCGCAATCGCGTTGGCGTCGCCTCGGGAATCAACAACGCGGTCTCGCGCGCGGCCGCGCTGCTCGCGATCGCTGTCCTCGGCATCGTCATGCTGAATGCATTCAATCGCTCGCTTGACCAGCATTTGTCCAAAGCTCAAGTGCCTGCCACCACAAAACACTTGTTGAACGACCAAAGAATCAATCTGGCCGCGGCGACGCTTCCGAAAGAGATCGCGCCGCCGATGCGCGAGATGTTGCGTAAAGCGATCGACGAATCTTTCGTGCACGGTTTTCGCACGGTCATGTCGATCGGCGCGGCGCTAGCGCTCGCCGGCGGAATCGCATCCTTATTGTTTATTAGCAGCCATCCCAAATCTCGGCATGATCCGTAACGCGATGAAAAACCGAGTCGGCCGCGCTTTTGCGCAGAGATTCTCGATTTTGTCGATGTCGATCTTGTGCGGAATCGCATTCGCGGAGGATTTGCCGCCAGTTTCAAAGCACGTCGTGCTGATTGTTTGGGATGGAATGCGCCCCGATCTCGTGAGTGAAACAGACAGTCCGACACTTTGGAAATTGGCTAGAGCCGGTGTGGTCTTTCGCAATCATCATTCGGTTTACCCGAGCGCGACCAATGTGAACGGCGCGGCGCTCGTCACCGGCGTTTATCCCGGGCGCAGCGGAATCATTGCGAACCACGAATATCGGCCCGAGATCGACAACCGGAAAATAATCGACGTCGAAGATCCGGACGTTGTGCGGAAAGGCGACGAGATTTCCGGTGGGAAGTACGTTGCGCTGCCCACAATCGCCGAGCTTGTTCGCGCAAGCGGCCGGCAAACTGTCGTGGCCACGGCGAAAACCGTTGGGCTTTTGCAAGATCGACATCTCGACTCAACACGCGACAAAAATTCTGCGGCGCTTTTCTCCGGCCAGATGCGCTCACCCGAGGCGCTTTCATCCGTTGTCTCGCTGCTCGGTCCATTTCCGGCGCTTAGTTTTGCCCAGAAGGATTCTTGGACCACGAAAGCATTGAAGGACATTTTTTGGAAGAACGGCGTCCCCCCGTTTTCGCTTTTGTGGTTGAGCGAGCCGGATGGAACTCAACATGAAACCGCGCCGGGTTCAAAGGAGGCGCTCGCCGCGATCAAATCCGCTGATGACGATCTTGCGCTCGTTCTCGCGGCGTTGGATCGATCCGCCTTAGGCGGACTAAAAGCGACAACGGATATCTTTGTCGTTTCCGATCACGGCTTCTCCACGATCGAGCGTGCAATCGACTTGCGAAAAATTTTGAAAGACGCCGGCTTCGACGTCGTCACTGAGTTCACGAGCGAACCGAAACCCGGCCAGATCATGCTCGACGGCAACGGCGGTACGGCTCTCTTTTATGTGATCGGGCACGACACGATCGTGACGCGTCGTTTGGTCGAATTTTTGCAGCAATCCGATTCTGCCGGCGTCATTTTCACAAGAGAACCGATGGAAGGAACTTTCGGTCTCGATGCGGCGAAGATCGACAAGGAGGGCGCTCCGGATGTGGTGATGTCCTTTCGTTGGAGTGAAGACAAAAATCAGTTCGGCATTCCAGGGATGATCGACGCCGATTGGCAGCGGAAAGCAGGCAATGGGACGCACGCAACGCTCAGCCGCTTCGACATGCACAACATGCTCATCGCCGCCGGCCCGGATTTTCGCCACGGTGAAACAGACAATCTGCCAAGCGGCAACGTCGATCTTACGCCGAC
>WNGE01006665.1_pt1 | contig 22714 bp, 24 predicted proteins | sample 5400651 | NCBI WGS metagenome assembly WNGE01 (sample SAMN13153370, study PRJNA577476) | soil metagenome | isolation source: 60 cm soil or saprolite under grassland replicate 2 | place: USA:California | collected 2016-06-15
CACTCATATAAAGTTCTCCGGCAGGAATCTCTGTTTCACCCATAATTATTTTGAAATGCCAGATCAGTGCCTCCATTTTTGTATACACATCTTTTTTATCAGGCAAATAATATTCTGGAACGTCTGCATGATATACCTCCGCTTCAGCACCTTTAAATTCCTGAATTTTTTTATAAGCTTGTTCTATGATATTTAAGCTTTGCCACATTTCCTGGTTGCGAACCAAAAACCTATCGTAACAATCACCCGTTTTTCCAACAGGAATAATGAAGTCAAAATCTTCATAACTGCTGTATGGCGTGTGTATACGCACATCATAATCTACTCCTGCGGCTCTTAAATTTGGACCGGTAAATCCATAATTCAAAGCCCTTTCTGCAGAGATAGGACCCGCACCAATCGTGCGTTCCATGAAGATGCGGTTACGTGTGAGCAGGTTCTCAAATTCCTTTAAAACCTTTGGATATTCTTTAAGAAACTTTTCCAGTTTTGTAAATGCAGTCTCCGTAAAATTTCTTTCAAATCCACCGATGCGACCAATGTTTGTTGTTAATCTTGAACCGCATACTTCCTCATAAATTTCATAGATTAATTCACGATACTGCATTACATAAAGAAACACGGAAAGCGCACCGGTATCGACACCTACGATCGAGTTACAAATAAGATGATCAGAAATACGTGCTAATTCCATTATTATCACCCGCAGGTAATCCACACGCTTTGGTGTTTTTATCTTCAGCAATTTTTCGCAGGTCAAATGCCAGCCCATATTATTGATAGGTGCACTGCAATAATTCAACCTGTCAGTAAGCGGCGTAATTTGATATAGCGGTCTGCGTTCAGCGATCTTCTCAAATGCGCGATGAATATATCCGATCGTTTGCTCAGCGGAAACAACTTTTTCACCGTCAAGCTCCAGGATGTTTTGAAATACACCATGCGTTGCCGGATGTGTGGGGCCAAGATTTATTGTTGTTGTTTGCTTTTCAATTGAACCATCCGGAAGTTTAATATGATGTTGTGTATGTGGTGTAAGTTGAGACATTACTGTCCTTTTATTTTTATTTTTATGTACTTAGCTTTCTGTTTACTATTGGGCTTTTATTGGTGTCACTCACTTCAACATTCTCTTTTTAATGAGCTTTATCAAACATAATTGAAGGAACTGTTTTAAAAATCCAAATAATCAATCCAATAATAACAATTGTAATCAAAGCAATTAAGGCGAACAAAACTTTGTTATCCTTAACCATCTCATTTTTTATTGTCATTAATTATTAATAATACTTAGTTCAAATATTTCTTCATTTTTATCTTTTGCTTATCTATTCTTAATTATTCAATCATTTTCAAATTAGCACATCAATTAATTACGAAACGCTTCCTCCTCTTCCAAACATTTCATCATCTTTATCTCGTCTTGTTTGATCTTCCAATGGATATTCTTTGCGCATAGGGAAATAATCCATTTCATCAACATTTAAAATGCGTTTAAGATTTGGATGACCAACAAAATTTACGCCGAAGTAATCATAGGTTTCTCTTTCAAGCCAGTTTGCAGCCTCGTATAATTTAGTTGCTGTGAAAACATCAGGCTGGTTAATATCTGTAAATACTTTAAAACGGATTCGTACATTATCAATCAAATTATGCAGATGGTACACTATTGCTAATTCTCTACCTTTCTGTTCGGGATAATGTACTGCGCAAAGCGTGGTTAAAAAACGAAACCGCAGTTCTTCATCATCATACAAAAACTGCATTACTTTTAAATTCATCTCTTTGGGTGCCTCAAAAGTGAGCATGCCATAAGGCTCTTCAAAATTGTACACCTCGTCACCAAATTTTTCCTGTAAACGTTGTTTAATTCTTTCGTTTGTTAGACTCATAAATTATATCATCACCCTGATTATTATTAGCAGAGACGATGTAAAAGTTGAATAAAGAACTGAAAGTACAAGTGAGTGACACAACGAAAGTTTAATGCTTATTCCGTAGCTCACTCCATAAAAAATTATTGAATACCGTAGCTATTCAACAAAGCCTTATAATGTTCACTATTTCTCCTGCGCACACTTTCATTGTGCACCAATTCCCGTATGCGCATGATGCCATCAAGAATAGCTTCAGGTCTTGGTGGGCAACCAGGCACATAAACATCAACCGGGATAATCTGGTCTATGCCCTGCAAAACGCTGTAAGTATCAAATATGCCACCTGAAGAAGCGCATGCACCAACTGCCATCACCCATCGAGGCTCCGCCATTTGCAGGTAAACCTGCCGCAACACAGGCGCCATTTTTTTTGCAATAGTGCCCATTACCATCAGCAAATCACACTGACGTGGCGTAAAGCCAAGGCGCTCTGAACCAAAACGTGCAAGGTCATAATGAGAACCCATAGTTGCCATAAACTCAACACCGCAGCATGAGGTTGCAAAAGGCAGAGGCCAGATAGAATTTTTTCTTGCAAGACCAATTACCTTTTCAAATTTAGTAGCAAAGAAACCCTCGCCCTGCGTGCCTTCCGGCATTTCGGTGATGGCAATATTATCATGAATATCTGCCTGCTTCGGATGTATATTAAATCGTACCGGACGTGCCATAATTAAAATTTAGAACCTGCCTGCCGGCAGGCAAGTGTAAGATATAGAATGTAAAATTTAAAACACGGTAATCCATTATTAGTTTGACATACACCTTAACTTTTACATTTTTACATTTGTGTTTTAGATTTTACATTTACTAATCTTCCCATTTCAAAGCGCCCTTCTTAATGATGTAAATAAACCCCACAAGAAAAAAGCCAACAAACAATAATATTTCTATAAAGCCGGTCCATCCTAATTCCTTAAAGTTTACTGCATAAGGATAAAAGAAAATTACTTCCACATCGAACAGCACAAACAAAATCGCAACAAGAAAATATTTTATGGCCATAGGCTGACGGGCATCACCATGACTTTCTATTCCGCTTGCAAAATTTTCTAATTTATCGCTTGTCTTCCTTTTAGGGCCAACCATATGAGTTAAAACCATCATGGTAGCCACAAACCCAATAGCAAATAAAAGCTGGATGCCTATAGGTATATAATCAGAAGCACTGTTTGAAGAAGTAGTATTCAATAAGACATTAAGAAGGTTCATTTTGAATTAATTGCACGCCAAAATTAAGGGCAAGGGATGGAAAAGAAAAACTCCACTTTGAAAGTGGAGTTTTATTATTATCATTTTTATGATTTCACCGTAATTTATTTAGCACCGGATTTCGGTTTTGTCTTGGGTTTGGCACCTGGAGATTTCTCAGTAGACGGTTTAGCAGCAGGCTTTTTAAGCAAGTCAATATATTTTTGTGCATCAGGATTACCCGGATCATACACTAATATTTGTTCAAGATGATAAATAGCCGAATCTTTATTTTTTGCGACGTTTGCATAATAGCCAGCTAATGTACCATGCACTTGAATTAAACTACTCTTATATTTAGCAGTATCCTGTTTTAAAAAAGTAAGATACTCATTAGCAGGTTGTACAATTATTCCTGATTGCATTGAAGTATCTTTAGCTTGTGCCACTTTGAATCTCCACATAGGGCCATAAATCTGGTCAGGGAATTTTTGTTCATATACTTTAAATACACTGTCGGCAAGCTCATAATTACTGGCAAAATATGCTGCTTCACCATAATCATACACATCTCTGTTTGTGGGATTGGGATTAAGCGCATAAGCTTTTTGTACCCACTGAAGTCTTTCCTGGTATTTTTTTGCTCTCTTGAAAATATTGGAGATAGTATCAATATATGTTGATCTGTGCTGTTGAACGGTATCAATATTATAAGCTTTTTGTAAATAGGCTACTGCCGAATCTGTTTGACCCACTTTACCCGCAACTGTTCCGGCTATTGCATAATCGCTGGCACTTGTGTCAACTTTACCAGCTTCGGAAGCAAAGAACTTTTGAATTGCATTATAGGCTGATACAGAATCGCCCATTTTATTATAGTTGTAAGCGTATAAAATATTAACCCTTACATAATCTTTACATGCACCATTTTCCATTTCTTTTGCTTTAGCTATAGACTCCTGGTTTTTACCTGCACGGTATAAATAATCAGCTACAAAATAATCAGTCTTGCAATCCTTATCAGCATTTGCGACATACTTATCAATATATTCTTTTGCCACATTTACATCTCTTTCCTTATAGTAATTAAAGTACTCAAGATAAACAGGTGCATAAGCAGGATCGGCGGCAATGGCTTTTCCAAACCATTCATTCATGTATTCGGTATTGCTCTGGCTTTCATAAATTTTACCAATTCTAAAGTAAGCTTCAGCATATTGCGCATTGCGTCTTGTGGCATCTGTAAAAGCTTCAACTGCCACACCACCTTTATCACTTCCCTGTTTGAGATAACAAATACCTAAATTGATATCAATATCAGGATTTGTAGTATTAATTTGTGCAGCTCTTTTGAGTTTTTCAACGCCGTATGCAGGATCACCCTGCTGACTGCTGCCATCTGCCATGGCACGACCTATAGCATTGAGTATATCGGCATTTTCAACACCCTTTTTACCCTTTGTTGCTGTTATAGCCTGTTCAAATTTTTGCTTTGCTGAGTTTACATCATTATTCTCTAATATTTGAACATGACCTGTTCCAATCCAGATCCATGGGTCATTCATACCATCATTCAAAGCTTTTTGATATACAGCTTTAGCGCTATCAATCTTATCATCCGCAAGATATGCCTGCCCCAGCCAGTAAATCGAATATGCATCTTTTGGTTTGGAAGCAATCACCTTTTGCAACGTTTCCGTTGCACTTTTATATCTCTGGTAGTAAATAAATTTTATACCATCATCCACTGTTTGCGAAATAGCAAATGAAGTTGCGAATGCAACTGTAAGCATTGTTAAAATTATTTTCTTCATTTTTTTCGGTTTAATCATTATACTGTTATGGGGTTTTTTCTGATTGTATGGTTCCTGTTCTAATTCCAAAATACATTTTTGCAGGAACCAGATAACTTCTTTTAAACACCAACTGGCCTCGTTCAAGATTAAGAAAGTTTGAAAAACCAGTACCCAGACCATTCCAATTTTCCTTTAGCACATAATACAAAGGCCGTACCAAAGGGTATTGAGCGTATGTTATAGTAGCTTGTGAAGGTTTTGCAAAGCTTCCTGAATCGCAATTGTTTTTGCATTCCAGTAAGGCAAAGCGTATTTTATTTTGATATGCCTCTTGCTCCGGGTCCTGATCATTTGTAACCCAGGTTGAGCCAATAAAACCAAGTGCATTTTCATTTTTTGAAATATAATCCACTACGGCTTTACTGCCTTTAGCAGCCATAACATTTTTACCAAACGGGGTTCCGTGTAAGACAGAATCTAATAAATAGCGTACGGTACTTGTTGCACTTGTTCCGTCTGCAACAATAATATGTGAAGTATCTTTCCCACTAAGCATGTTTTTAAGTTTCCGCAATGTAAACACACTGTCCTTCGCGTTAATGTTTACAATTACACTCACTGCATCATAGGCCAATACTCCAAACTGAGGCTCAAAGGATAATTTTGCATTATAAAACGAGCTTTCTTCTCTTGTTAATCCTCTTGCCACAATTATCATTCGGGTACTATCTTTCTGTAAATCTTTGAAACAATCACTTTCAGATTTATAACTCGCATTAATCTTTGTGCCAGTGTACGATGATTCATATACTTTTATTTGCTCATTGATTACAGGCTTAAAGCTTTCATCAACACTTATATTAATTGTTCCGTTTCTTGGCGTATCATTTACACGGACAGATTGCTTTTTATTTTTACATTCTGTAATTAGTACTGCTAATATCAGACATACCAAAAAATATTTAGCCATACTCTTTTTTTATCATCAATAGTTCTTCTTTATTCCCCTGTATAATCTGAAAGCGCCATAAAGAATACACAATCCGCCAAACGCATATATCATAATCGGGTCAGTTGTTTCAAAAAGATTTAACCCGATCTTATCGTTGAATAACATTACTGCGCCAATCCCTATAATGATTAACCCCATTGTAATGTTATACACGGTACGCATTAAGTTATAACTTTTGCGCTGCTTATCTCTGTAGTCATTTTCCATTTAACAAAACATTTAAATGGGGCCGGCAAATTAATAATTTTTATTATTCAACTGCAATGAATGTTTTAAAACCATAAAATAAAAGATCGTTGTATCCAATACGTTTTGATTTCATGTTCCATACTTTTGTTTACAGGATCATCAGGTAATTACGAATGATTTTTTTATGAACCATAAGCCAGCACTGCGATTGAGCTTATGTTGCGTCGCACTCTTTTACTGTTAGTTTACTTATCTGCAAAGAGAACGTATCCTTAAATTCTTTTTATTGTCACCCGAATAAATAAAACAAAAATTGAGCTACAATAAAGAAATTTTAGCAACAAAGTCAACAGACTTAAAATCAAATGCATTTTATAAAACAAATGTGCCTGAAAAACTTGAGATGCGGCAATATGGATAAATCCATAAAACCGGTAAGAAATAAAATTGTTAAATAATTGGATATTCAAAAGAATAGAGATATACCGTTTGTCATAATGAAACTACGAAGAATTAAAGCTGATCTCTTAATCTAACTACAAACTGAAAACTACAAACTACAAACTGCACTTTATCTTTGCAGCCATAAAAAATAATTATCAGGAATGAAAATCTTAATGGTATGTCATGGCAATATTTGCAGAAGCCCTTTGGCAGAAGGAATTTTACAGCATAAGGTAAAGATTGCCGGACTAAATTGGAAAATTGACAGCGCAGGAACAAGTGACTATCATACTGGTGATCAACCGCATTATCTTTCACAAAAAGTAGCAAGAATAAATGGCATTGATATCAGTCATCAATGTGCAAGACAATTTAAAAAAGAAAATATGCAGAAGTATGATAAAATTTATGTAATGGATAGCGAAAATTATCTTGATGTAAAGCGCATAAGCAGGGAATTGTGGAATGAGGAAAAAGTTGATTTGCTCTTAAATGAATTATATCCGGGCAAAAACATTGGTGTTCCTGATCCATGGTTTGGTGCAGAGGAAGGATATCATGAAGTGTTTAAAATGATCAGTGACGCATGCGACAAGATAATGAACAAGTATGCCAGTTTGCAAATGAGCAAATGAAAAACATCTTTTATTATTACCTGACTTCAATGTTTCAATAACTAAATAACGATAATGGCCAAACCTACATTACCGCAGGGCACAAGAGATTTTAGCGCTGAAGTTGTACGCAAACGCAATTATATTTTTGATACTATCCGTAGTGTTTTTGAATTATATGGATTTCAGCCACTGGAAACACCAGCGATGGAAAACCTTGAAACTTTGATGGACAAGTATGGTGAAGAAGGGGATAAACTTATTTTTAAAATTCTAAACAACGGTCTTGATAATCCATCTAAATATCAACAGGCAAGAGAAGATTTTGAAAAAGTATTAGAAGGTAAAAATGTAAAGGCCATTACTGAGCGTGCACTTCGCTATGATCTCACCATTCCTTTTGCTCGCTATGTTGCCATGAATCATGGTCAGCTTAGTTTTCCTTTTAAGCGATACCAGATACAACCTGTATGGCGAGCGGACCGGCCGCAGAAAGGACGTTACCGTGAATTTTATCAATGTGATGCAGATATAGTGGGAAATTATTCTCTTTTAAATGAGGTAGAGCTGACAAATATTTATGCGGAAGTTTTTAAAAAAATAAATATTGATGTTGAAATAAGAATTAACAACCGGAAAATATTGACAGCACTTGCAGAAATATGCGGAGGTGCAGACAAAATGATGGATATTACTATTGCGATTGATAAGCTTGACAAAGTTGGTATTGATGGCGTAAAGAAAGAATTGCAGCAAAGAGAATTGACTAAAGAACAAATAAATATCATTGAAAGATATCTAAATGTAAATGGCAGCAATGAAGAAAAATTAGAGCAGATAAAATCTTTGTTTGGTGAAAATGCTGCCGGCGAAAAGGGAACAGAAGAGTTAGAATTTATTTCAAATTTTATACTCACCACTCATCATTCACTACTCACCTTTGATTTTACTCTTGCCCGTGGTCTCAATTATTACACAGGAATTATCTACGAAATAAAAGCTAAAAACGTGCAAATGGGAAGCATTGGCGGCGGCGGCAGATATGATGACCTCACTGGTTTATTTGGCGTACCAAATTTGCCTGGTGTTGGTATCAGCTTTGGTGTTGACAGGATCTATGATGTAATGGAAGAGTTAAAATTATTTCCCGAAAATGTGCATATGGGAACACAGGTTTTGTTCTTCAATCTTGGCGCAGAGGAAAGCAAAGTTGGTTATAATTTGATGCAACAATTAAGAGCAGTGAATATAAAATGCGAAATATATCATGAACAGGCAAAATTTGATAAACAATTTAAATACGCAGAGAAAAAAAATATTCCTTTTGCTGTGATTATTGGCACTAAAGAAATGCAGGAAAAAACTTGTGTTGTTAAGGATCTAAAAAAAAGAGAACAAAAAATATTTCAGCAAAATGAATTGATTAATTTTTTCAAACAATAGTTAGCGTATGCCTTTTGAAAAAGCAAAAAAACCATTTTTTAAGTTTACTGATATTCCAAACATCAACGATTTTTCATTTGAGAAATTAACCTTAAATAACAACAGACAATTGTTTGAATTATTTCAGTTTGATAACAACGAATTTGTTGATGAAAGATTTAAGAATGAAGAACTCTGTAAGGAATATGCAGAAATGATTGAAACATATTCTCCTTACTCCCATAAACATGGGGGAATGGATTGGTTTTGGAAAATAAAAAATGACTACGCAGGTATTTGGCATTTATATGATATGAGTTTGGAAACATTCGCAGAAAATAACCGAAGATGCTGGATTGGTTTTGCAACCACAAACAGTACCGCAATAAAGGATTTACCAGTAAGGTATTAATGCATTTTATAAACTATATTTTGGATAGTTATCCTCAGTTAAATCATATTTATTCGATGACCAAAAAAGAGAATATTGCTGCTCAAAATTTTCTGTTGAAAAATGGTTTTCTTTTTTGATCCCACAGAAAGAATTTCAAAAGACTATTTGTTTTATATTCAAACACGATCAGAATCTTATAATAATTATTAACTGCAATTCATTATTCAACTTAAGATTTCTGTCAAAAGCTCCCTGCTTTTTCATTTCAAAAAATATTTCTGGCATAGAATTCGGTTATATTTTTCTAAAAATTTATTGATGAGAAATATAACGCTTTTGGTTGTATGCCTTCTATTTATTACTGCATGTCATAGAAAATCTGTTCCCGAGAAAACTCAAAATGCAACTATAATCACAAACCCAAACGCAAATAAAAAAGTAGGTCCGCCTCCAAAAACTTCAATTAGAGAACCAAAACCGGACTCAGCAATTTCAACTCCACCTGTTGCTCCTCCTCCATCAGCTATGATTGTAGTAGATGGATATGGAAAGGTACTTACCCCATCATCAAAATTACCGGCGGATTCCAGTGTTAAAGCAGATTATACAAAATTATCAAGAGGTTTTACGCCACAGGAATTAGCAAATCTCAGAGTCCGTTATAAAACAGTTCCTCCACGGGTATTATATGTTTCTGAACAGTATACACTCAAATCATTGCGTGGCACTTACTGCATTTACAAGAAAAAGTTTTGGTATTGGAAAAAAGAGGACGGGCTTTTTTATTTAGATGAAATGTATTATAAGTAAGTAAGAATTATTTCAGCAAAGTTTTTATTTTCTAATTTAAGGATTGTTTGAGCGCTATTCAAAATTTTGCAATTGCTTGAAGTTGCCTGAAGTAATTCTATTAAAGTTTTTCATAAATAATTGCCGCCCCTTGACCTACTCCGACGCACATCGTTGCTAATCCGTATTTCGCATTTCTTCTTTTCATTTCACGCAACAATGTGGTTGATATTCTTACACCGCTGCAACCCAATGGATGGCCCAATGCAATAGCTCCACCATTTACATTTACTATATCGGGATCAAGATTTATTCAATTAAATCTATATCTTTAGTCTTCAAACCCGCACGCTGCAAAGCCTTTGCAGATGCAGGCACGGGGCCAATGCCCATGATAGAAGGATCAATACCCGCTACGCCCAAACTTATTACTCTTGCCAAAGGTTGTAAATTAAACTGTTGCACTGCTTCTTCACTGGCAAGCAACATGGCAGCAGCGCCATCATTAATGCCACTTGAATTACCTGCAGTAACAGTTCCATCTTTTGCAAAAGCTGGTTTTAATCCTGCAAGTTTTTCCAATGTTGTTTCTCTCGGATGTTCATCCTGTGTAAATACAGATAGCTCTTTATTTTCAGCAATCTCTACCGGGATAATTTCATCTTTCCACTTACAGGCATTCAAAGCTGCAATATATTTTTGTTGTGATTGCAATGCGAATACATCTTGTGCCTCGCGGCTAATGTTCCATTGCTTTGCTACATTCTCTGCAGTTTCGCCCATAGAAAAAGGATAATGAATATCAGTCAATTTCTTGTTTGTAAAACGCCAGCCGATCGTAGTATCATATACTTCTGTTTTGCGGCTCCATGCCCCATCACTTTTTGCCATCACAAATGGTGCTCTTGTCATGCTTTCAACGCCGCCAGCAATGTATAACATTCCTTCATTACACATAATTGCTCTTGATGCATCCATTACTGCCTGTAAGCCACTTGCACACAAACGGTTCACCGTGTTACCGGCAACACTTACAGGAAGCCCCGAAAGCAAAGCCGCCATGCGGGCCACATTGCGATTATCTTCACCCGCCTGGTTTGCATCACCTGCAATCACATCTTCAATTGCTGCTGTATCAATTGTTGCATTTCGCTTTAGTAAAGCTTTAATGACATGGGCAAGCAAATCATCCGGTCTTATCGTACTTAGTTTTCCACCGTAACGACCAATTGGTGTTCTTACTGCATCTACCACATAAACTGCTTTCATAAACTCTCTTCTTTTTCGCTGCGCAAGATAATAGGTTTTTGATTTACAATATTTTTTATGAGCCTGGCAAAAAGATCATGATTGGACTTTCATTGCGTTGCACTCTTATACGTTCAAAACTTTACTCAACAAATAATACAACCTGTATTAAGCATCACCAAATCCTGTTTACATTGTATACATCGAATATTTCGTCGGAGCTAATAATGGAAATATTTTCAACTATAGATTGAGCTACCAATAATCTGTAAAAAGGGTCGCGATGATCAGCGGTAATTGGTATGTTTGATAAATGTGAGAGATTGAAATGCCTAAAATTTGAAAATGATAATCATTTTCGAAATTTCTGATAAATATTGGCAGCGGTTGTTTGAGTATTAATTTGCCTGTTTTAAGTTTTATCACCATCTCCCAAACAGAGGCTTTACTGAAATAAACTTGCGGGTCTGAAAATATCTTTTCTTATTGCGCAAACAGATCATTACCTTTTTGATTATAGGCGACTCGTATTTCGTTTTGGATTCTCGTTATAGGACAGATAATTTTTTTGTTCCGGCAACGCGCATGTTTGGGTTGTATTTTTTTAGTATTGTTATACCTAAAAACTTAATACAATGATCTTATTTTGTTAATTTTAATTCCACAATTTTAATTTTATTCTCACACTTGTTTCTCTACCTTTAATTTCTATTAAGTTTAATGCTTTACCAAATTTGTTTACAATAATTATTTACCGTTAAGAACCTTGTGCACACCCTGCTCTTCCATTTTAATACAAGATCCTAACCTGCTACTGTTCATCTTAAATTTATTCGTGTGGATAATAATAAGCCATCACATAATAGCATCCGTTATCTCCAAAGAAGATAGTAGAATTAACGCAGCAATATTACAATGCCATCAAAGATAACACCACCTTTGAAAGTTTGAAAGCTATATTTATGAAACGAAAAGACCCTGAAAAGGAATTATCTGAATTACAGAAAGGAGAGGGAAATGCTTCTGACGCTGAAGTTAATAATGATAATGTCAATCAGAATATAAAAATGAATAATGAATATTCTGCTTGAAACCGGACAAATAAAATTATTACTTTCTTCAACACATCCTGATCATAAAAGTCTGCGTGCAGATAATGTGGACAAAAATAGTTGGTGACCTTGTCAAAAAAAATCATTACTGGTAAGCTCTACAACAGAACAAGGATTAGAATTCAATCAGAAAATAAATAACTTGAAATTACATTCAAGGAGGAATGATTTTTCAGTGTAAGATTTTAAAAATTCAGAAATACAAAATTTAGTGTTGAACCATGCATGCATTACGGCGTGTTCATATTAGCTATTGGTTCTTTAATGAAATAAATAATGATACTCTGTAAATGTGAAGCTGGTTAATAATTAAACCAACGAATAAAATTTTTTATACTGTCTGTAAAATACATTCTTTAAAAATTCCAATTTCAGCAGCATCATATTGTTTCAATTGCTCCAGTAATTCTGTAACATATTTATTTTTCACAAAAAATTCGAGGATAAAAGCATACTGGCAATTCTCATAATAAGCTTCATATATATTTAATTTACTGTGAGCTGATAACTGCCTGTAAACATTAATATCAGTTTGCGGATAGATGAGAAAAGCAAAGACCTTGCTTTCATCCGCATGGGCATCATTCATTCGTTCTGATTGTAAAATTGAATAGCCTCCTGCCTGCTTTGTTTTTATTCCCACCTGAGGAGTGCGTGATGATCTTTTTGCTTGTGTAAAGACAAATTGTAATTCACCGGCAGCACAGCGGTGTTGGGCAATGTACCTGAACAGACCATCTTTCTCAGATTGCTGTAGTGTAACATCCAAATCACTGTTGATAGACCGGCTGTATTCTTCCCATCGTTTAATGAATTGCTCAGTGTCAAGCGTTGTCTCAAAGCAAACAAACTGTACTATCTTACCTGTTCTCATCCTTGCAAGGTAGGCTTTATAGCCTGTTTCACCTATTTATAGTTGTTGTTTATGTTGTAATTAACATCGTTACGGATTTAAAGTTTCAGATTTATAATTTCAATTAATGCGAAAATCAACTTTACTTATAACAAGTGAGCGAACACGCAGGCGACTCGACGAAACACAAACGTTTGGCCGTAATATTTTTTACTCTTCTTCATTATATAAATGCCTGCAAGGATTATAAGTGCGATGCATAATTGAAATTATCTTTAAATCCCAATATGCTTTTACTTTGCCAGTTATATGGCTGCTGCGGGTTCACTTAAACATATTCTTACATTACTCAAAAAAGACCTGTTGCTTGAAATTCGTCAGCAGTATACTTTTTATGGGGTATTGTTGTATGTTGCTTCCACAATATTCATTGTTTACTTAACTATGGGCGAGCCCGAAGAAACAGTATGGAATGCATTGTTTTGGGTGATACAATTATTTGTTTGTGTAAATGCAGTGGCCAAAAGTTTTTTACAGGATAGTAAAGGCCGCATGTTATATTATTACTCTATTGCCGGAGCAAGAGATTTTATACTTTCCAAACTTGCATTTAACGCAATGCTTATGCTGGTGATGAGTTTACTCAGCCTTTTTATTTTTATGCTCTTACTAGGTAATCCGCTTATACATGCACTTCAATTTACAGGTATTAGTTTTCTTGGTGGTATTGGTCTTAGTTTAATCTTTACGTTTCTTGCTGCTATTGCTGCAAAAGCACAACAACAGGCAGCATTAATGGCCATCATGGGTTTTCCCATCATTATTCCACAACTGCTTTTGCTGGGTAAAATTGCCAAAGCTGCTTTCTCTCCTGTGTTGCAGGCAGGCTTGTGGAAAATGATTTTATTACTTATCGGTCTTGATATTTTAGTTATATTATTAGCGGTTATTTTATTTCCTTTTTTATGGAAAGACTGAGAAAAGTTACAGGTCACAAATTTTAAGGTGCAAAATTGAAGGTTGAAAATTGAGGTTGAAGGCTACAACATTGATATTGAACATTCGTGTTGAGCATTGAGTGTTGAATATATTTCTTAACGAACCAACATTGGTTGAGAATTCATTCTCTTTTATTTCATCATTCTTACATTCACATCTTTTACATTTTGCATTTTACATTTTACATTTTCTTGTGCCTTGTTTCTTACAACAAGTACTTATTTTTTCTTCAACATATTTTTATTGCACTCGTTCCCCTAATTTTGCCCCGCAGATTTTTTATAACCAAGTTGCTTGCTCTTAACATCTGCCCGGCATTACTGAAAAAGTAATTGTATGATTCGTCAATACTGGTGGAAAATACTGTCCTTTGTTTTACTCATGTACACTTGCACCATGGGTTTTTTTGTGAAGATACCTGTGCTTGACGGAAGGCTTCAGCAATCTATCCGTAATCTCTTTTTTCATGTGCCCATGTGGTTTGGTATGATGATACTGTTTACAGTTTCTGTTATCTATGCTGTAAAGTACCTTCTTTCGCAAAAAACGCTACACGATGATTATGCAGTGGAATATGCACGCAGCGGAATTGTATTTGGCATATTAGGTCTTATTACCGGAGCAGTGTGGGCTAACTATCAATGGGGCAAACCCTGGAGTGGTGATCCAAAACAAAATGGCGCTGCTATTGCACTACTCATTTACCTTGCTTATTTTGTATTGCGCGGTTCAATGACCGATGTTGATAAACGTTCCCGTATAAGCGCTGTGTACAATATTTTTGCTTATGCCATGTTGTTCCCAACTTTATGGATATTACCGAGAATGACAGAATCATTGCATCCGGGCGGACAGGGCAGTGAAGGCAATCCTGCTTTAAATGGCAATGATCTTGATCCGCAAATGCGCATGGTTTTCTGGCCTGCTGTCATTGGATGGACATTACTGGGTGTATGGATAACTACTCTGCGAATAAGATTACGTATTATTACTGAAAAGAAATTTGCTCATGAATAAATTGAAAGGAACAGCACTCTTTATAGTTTTATTCTTTATGAGAGGAATTATACTTGCGCAAAATGTGAACACGAAAACTGAAGAACCAACAGACTTTATGCGCAGCAATGGAAAAATTTATGTGGTAATGGCTGTAGTTGTAATAATAGTGCTGGGCATTTTTATTTACCTGCTTAATCTTGACAGGAAGATAAAACGATTGGAGAAAGGCAAGGAAAGTTAAAGGGTTGAATGGTTGAAGAGTTAAAACCATAATTCAACTATTCAAATGATGAATAGAAATACAAATGCCGGTCAACAAATAAAAAAGAAAAATCAAAACAAACTATCAGGAAACAAATGTTAATTAGCAGAGAAAAAGATTATATAATTTAAATCCTTTCACATGGCAGAACAACAGTATAGTTTTTTTGAAAGCGTAACCCAAAGCTTTGATAAAGCTGCGAAATTTACCAAATGGGAACAAGGCTTGCTTGAACAAATTAAGGCATGCAATGCAGTGTATCAAATGCGCTTCCCTGTTAAAAGAGATGACGGTTCTATTGAAGTAATTGAAGCATATCGTGTGCAGCACAGCCAGCACAAGACACCGTGCAAGGGTGGTATTCGTTTTAGCGAAGCAGTGACGCAGGATGAAGTGATGGCACTTGCGGCACTTATGACCTATAAGTGTGCAATTGTAAATGTTCCGTTTGGTGGCGCAAAAGGTGGTATTAAAGTGAATCCACGTGAGTACAGTGAATTTGAACTGCAAAAAATTACACGACGTTATACTGCTGAACTGATAAGAAAAAATTTTATAGGGCCGGGCACCGATGTACCTGCACCTGATTATGGTACCGGTGAACGTGAAATGGCATGGATAGTAGATACCTATGCAAGCATGAAGCCGGGTGAAATAGATGGCCTTGCAGCCGTTACCGGTAAACCTGTTACACAGGGTGGTGTGCGTGGCCGCAAGGAAGCAACAGGGCTTGGTGTTTTTTATGGTGTGCGTGAAGTATGCAATATGCCTGATATGATGAAGAAACTTGATTTACCCACAGGTATAAAAGGCAAACGTGTAGTAGTGCAAGGATTGGGAAATGTTGGTTATCACTCAGCAAAATATTTTCGTGGGCATGGAGCTGTAGTAATAGCGATTGCAGAATATGAAGGGGCGATTTTTTCAGAGAAGGGTTTGAATGAAGAAGAAGTTTTTCAATACAGAAAACAAAAAGGCTCTATTCTTAATTTCCCGGGAGCAAAAAATCTTGAAAAAAGCAGTGATGCCCTGGAGCTTGAATGTGATATACTTATTCCTGCCGCTCTTGAAAATGTTATTAATAAAGACAATGCTGAAAGGGTAAAAGCAAAGATAATCGGTGAAGCTGCCAATGGCCCTTTAACGCCTGATGCAGATGAAATTTTAAACAGGAAAGGAGTATTGGTTATTCCAGACATGTATTTGAATGCAGGCGGTGTAACGGTTTCCTATTTTGAATGGTTAAAAAATCTTAGTCATGTGCGTTATGGAAGAATGGAAAAACGCTTTACAGAAAATTTAAATAAACTTCTTCTTGGTACAATGGAGGGGCTTACCGGTAAGTCTGTAGATGCAAGGGAAAGAAGCTATATCGAGCATGGCCCGAGTGAAGTTGATCTTGTGCACAGTGGTTTAGAAGAAACAATGGTTGAAGCAACACATGAAATTATGAATTGCTGGAAAGCCAATCCTGCAATTCCTGATATGCGTACAGCAGCGTACGTAGTAGCGATTGATAAAGTAGGAACGGCTTATGCAGAGCTTGGTATTTTTCCATAACAATAAAAAATGATTTTTATAAAAAGCTTTTCAGGAGATTGGAGAGCTTTTTTATTTACTACTTGCTACTCATAGTTTAGGGTGAATTTTTTATGGAAAGTCCCGTAAATATGCTTGTATTCAAAACCAAATTTTTTATTTGTGTGTAAATCGTTGCACCCTAAATAAATTTTTTTTAACTCTGCTCTTAAAATCACTCTTGTGCAATTATTTCTCTTCAAAATATTTTCCCTTTAAAAGAATTAATTTCATTGCTATTTTTTGTTCTCAAGTTTGCTATTCATGAAAATTGTTGTTATTGAAGGCTACACTGTAAATCCCGGAGATCTAAGCTGGCAAAGCATTGCGGTATTTGGTGAATTGGTTGTACATGAAAGAACACCTGAACAATTAATAGTTGAACGGTGCAAACACGCCGATATTATTTTATCGAATAAACTTCCATTCACTAAAGAAACTGTTCTTGCATTGCCCAATGCAAAATTGATCTGTGTACTTGCTACCGGCTACAATGTGATAGATATTAAAACAGCAAGAGAAAAAAATATCACTGTTTGCAATGTGCCTGCTTATGGAATTGCTTCTGTTGCACAACACACGTTTGCTTTATTACTCGAACTTACTAACCATGTTGGTATTCATGCAAAATCTGTTGCAGACGGTGAATGGCAACATGCTGAGGACTGGTGCTATACAAAAACCCCGGTTATTGAAATTGCAGACAAGATTCTTGGCATTATTGGTTTTGGAAACATTGGTCAGCGGGTTGCACGTATTGCAAATGCGTTTGGCATGAAAGTGATCTATTATAGTCCTCATCAAAAACAAACTGATCTTGCTGAATATAGGGATATAAAAAGTTTATTTGAACAAAGTGATTTTATTTCGTTGCATTGCCCTTTGAAAAATGATAATCATGAGTTCGTAAATAAAACGCTGTTACAACGCATGAAGTCGCCTTCAATTTTAATAAACACTGCAAGAGGGCAGCTTATTCATGAGCGGGATCTTGCAGATGCACTCAATCAGCAACTCATTGCCGGTGCTGCGCTTGATGTTTTATCCATAGAACCTCCTAACGAAAACAATCCTTTGTTATCAGCAAAAAATTGCATCATCACACCACACAATGCATGGATAAGCCGCGAAGCAAGACAAAGAATTATAGATATTACTGCAAAAAACATTGAAACATTCCTGCAAGGCAAACCTGTTCATGTTGTGAATTGATTTGTGAGTAACAAGAATTATTTTGAGCCAATCGCTATTACTACTATGATCTTTCATTGCGTCGCACTCTTGTACATTCTAAACTTTAATTAGCAGTTTCAAAATTCACAGATTCACAGATTATTAATTCAAACCAATTTGTAAACTTGCAAACTGCTGAAACTATTATCATAAAGCACAAAAGTGCGACGCAACCATAGTTAAATAGAATTACTTTAGTCTGGTTCATAAATATTTCTAAAACAATTACATTCGCTGTTCTTATTTTTAATTAGTGATACGTTATCTTTCACGTCTCACTTTTCACGCCTCACGATTTATTGATGTTTACTTATAAAATTTTTTTATGCAAGCCTGGAAAAATTATCAGCAGCAACACAAAGACCGTTTCTTAAATGAGTTGCTTGGTCTGTTGCGCATACCCAGTGTAAGTGCACGCAGTGAACATAAAGAAGATATGCAGCGTTGCGCCGAAGCAGTGAAACAACATCTACTGGCTGCAGGTACAGATAAAGCAGAAATATTTTCTACCAAAGGACATCCTGTTGTATATGCGGAGAAAATAATTGACGCACAAAAACCAACTGTGCTTGTATATGGTCATTATGATGTGCAACCTCCTGATCCGCTGGAACTCTGGCACAGCGCGCCTTTTGACCCAACAATTAAGGATGGAAAAATTTTTGCGCGTGGATCAGCTGATGATAAGGGACAATTTTATATGCATGTAAAAGCGCTGGAAATATTATCACAAACAAACTCACTACCTGTAAATATTAAGTTCATCATTGAAGGAGAAGAAGAAATTGGTTCTGTGCATCTTGGTGATTTTGTAAAAGAAAATAAGGAATTGCTTAAAGCGGATGTAATACTCATCAGTGATACGGCAATGATCAGTTTGGACTCCCCAAGCATGGACGTTGGTGTGCGTGGTTTAATTTATTTACAGATTGAAGTAACAGGCCCTAACCGTGATCTTCATAGTGGCACATATGGTGGCGCTGTTGCAAATCCAATAACTATACTTGCACACATGATCGCAAGTTTACACGATGAAAATAATCACATAACCATTCCTCATTTTTATGATGATGTGGTGGAGGCTTCCGCAGAAGAAAGAGCACAACTTGCAAAAGCTCCTTACGATGAGGAAGAATATAAAAAGGAACTTGGTGTAAAAGAATTATGGGGCGAAAAAGGTTATACTACCAATGAACGCACAGGCATTCGCCCAACACTTGAACTGAATGGCATTTGGGGCGGTTATACGGGCGAAGGATCAAAAACAGTGTTGCCTTCAAAGGCTTATGCAAAGATTAGTTGCCGTTTGGTGCCCAATCAAAAGAGTGATAAAATAGAGAAGCTGGTAATTGATCGTTTATATAAAATTGCTCCTCCTTATGTGCAGGTAAAAGTAGAACCACATCATGGCGGCGATCCTTACATGACACCTGTTAACAGCATCGAATATAAAGCGGCAGCAAAAGCAATTGAAACAACATTTGGTAAAACTCCTATTCCTGTTCGGGGCGGAGGCAGTATTCCTATTACTGCATTATTCGAAAAAGAACTAGGCTGTAAAGTAGTGTTCCTTGGTTTTGGTTTGGACAGCGATAACCTGCATAGTCCCAATGAAAAATTTGAACTTAATAATTTTTATAAGGGCATTGAAACGATCCCATATTTTCATAAATATTATGCCGAGATGAAGAAGGGAGGGAATGTTTGATGTCTGATTTATAGATGTTTGAATTTTTTATGTGGCCAGCGACGGAGTTACTATTAAATTTTCGTTGTGTCACCCACTTGTACGTCTTATTCTTTAATGTACAGTAATCTGTCCTTGCAATTTCAAAGATTTTACAACTGGTCATTTTAATTTTTCCTGAATTTATGAATACAATGCAGATACAATATGGATATTTCAATGACTTAGTTTGCCATGAAACAAATTATAAATTGATTTTACAACTAATAAAAAGTATCATTCATTCTTCAATACCAAATACTCCAGCAACAACGCATCGTTCCATGTAGGACAATAATGATAAAATAATCCCGCCTTTTTATTTGTTGCATATTTCCTGAAGAAATCATGAAAATAAGAAGGAATGTTACCGACAAAAAAAGAGAAATCATTCTTTTCGATTTCCTTTTCTATATTATCTGTCGCAGGCAATTGAAATTGTAAGGACCTATAACCCCATTTTAAAATAGCACTGCAGAGAATAATTTTTTCCATTAAATTATTTGAACGTACAAATTCATTAACTGCATCTGTAATTAATTTCACTTTCAATTCTTCAAGCTCTGGTATTTTTTTTATACTCATCAATCTTGCAATATGATAAAGTATGATGGAAGTTTTTGTATAATATGGTGAAGCATAAAGCGGTTCAGTGATGTGATAATTATTTTCAACTGTTTTTACAATTACTTCAAGACTTGCTGAATCTGCTTTTGTCCATACAAGATTATAAAGTTGCACGAAACTTAGTATGTTGCAAAGCACACTTACATCAAACACTACAGGAATTTTTTTTCCAAACCATGTTGAGTAAGCGGGAACATCCTTATATACATTGATTACAGAGCGCACTTTATTTGTATCACTATTCACATAACTCTGCATGAGTGAATGCACATTTGATGCGATGGAATCATCTGCATCAAGTGCGAGCAGAGAAAGAACAGTATCATCCATATCATCGGGCAGCGTAATTTTTTTTCCAAACAATTTTAAAAAGCTTGCATAAGGATAATTATAAGCTGTATCTGTTCTCCAGAAGTTATAAGTATCTCTTCCTTTTTGATTTTTAAATTTTGCAAACAATGGTTTTGCATTTGAAAGTATTGAGTCAATGATTAAACGCTCTTCATTGTTTACATGTGGCCTGATGTCGTTTAAAGTATATGCAATAAGACCATTGAAAAAAATATTATTATCCTTTTTACGGTTGCTAAAAGTTTCATTATTGGAGATATAAGAAGGAAAGATGCCCTGTAAAAAATAATCATCCTGTTTTATTTGCTGGACTGCTATTCGTTTCAAAAGATAATTGATGAGCAGGCTATCCTCTGCAGCACATTGCAGTGATACAATTATAAATGCAGCAAGAAAAAATATTGAAATGTGTTTTTTCATGTAAAGTAGAAAAAGATAAATGGTTAGACAGAGACCGTCGGACCATTAAAATAACAGAATTTATTTTGCATTGAAGTTATTATGCTGAACAGAGAACAAGGCGTAAAAGCGAGTGACACAAGGGAAGCAGAATAGATATATGAAGCTGGTGACATAAAAAAATAGCAATAGGCAAGAAGCAATAGCCAATAAGCAATAGGCAATAAGCAATAGATAATCGGCAATAAATAAAATCGTAAATCTGAAATTACCAAATCCTCCGCCTGAACGATACTAGTCGGGCAGGGTAAATAAAAACAAACCCCACCAATCATGGCAGGGCTTGTTTCTCATGTGCATTATCAACCAACTATTGTAAAATGTTTCTGCTGATTACTATGCGTTGCACTTCACTTGTGCCTTCATATATCTGCGTAATTTTTGCATCACGCATTAAACGCTCTACGTGGTACTCTTTTACATAACCATAACCTCCGTGAATCTGTACCGCCTCCGTTGCAGCCCACATAGCAGTTTCACTGGCATACACTTTAGCCATAGATGAGCTTAATGCATAGTCCATGTCGTTATCTTTTTGCCATGCTGCTCTAAGACATAACAAACGTGCAGCTTCAATACGTGTAGCCATATCCGCAAGTTTGAATTGTATCGCCTGGTGATGCATGATCTCTTTTCCAAAAGCCTTTCGCTCTTTTGAATATTTTAGTGACAGCTCATACGCGCCACTTGCAATACCCAATGCCTGTGATGCAATGCCAATGCGGCCTCCGGATAAAGTTCTCATTGCAAACTTAAAACCAAAACCATCTTCTCCTACTCTATTTTCTTTTGGCACTTTTACATCATTAAATGAAATACTTGTAGTGTCGCTTGCACGGATACCCAATTTATTTTCTTTAGTGCCAACACTAACACCAGGCCAGCTTTTCTCAACAATAAAAGTGTTGATACCTCTTGAACCTTTTGAAGCATTCGTTTGCGCCATTACCAAATACACGCTTGCAGTTGAGCCATTGGTTATCCAGTTTTTAGTTCCGTTCAATAAATAATAATCGCCTTTATCCTCTGCAACAGTACGCTGTGAAGTAGCGTCGCTGCCTGCTTCCGGCTCACTTAATAAGAATGCACCTATATATAATTCGCCATCTTTTTTACCATGAGCCAAAGGCAACAGGTATTTTTGTTTTTGTTCTTCGGTACAGTACTCTTCAAGTCCCCAGCAAACAAGACTGTTGTTTACACTCATGCATACACTTACACTTGCATCTATTTTGCTTATCTCTTCCATCGCCAGCACATAGCTTATTGTGTCCATTCCCGCACCACCATACTCAGGCTTTACCATCATACCCATAAAACCAAGATCGGCTAATTGCATAATTTGCTTTTCGGGAAATGTTTTATGCTCATCTCTTTCAATTACACCGGGTAAACATTCATTTATAGCAAAATCACGTGAGGCTTTTTGGATCATCAAATGTTCTTCAGTCAACTGGAAATGCATGTAGTTTTATTTAA
>WNGE01005249.1_pt1 | contig 22709 bp, 22 predicted proteins | sample 5400651 | NCBI WGS metagenome assembly WNGE01 (sample SAMN13153370, study PRJNA577476) | soil metagenome | isolation source: 60 cm soil or saprolite under grassland replicate 2 | place: USA:California | collected 2016-06-15
ATCGTGGCCATGCGGGGCCGGCTGTTGTGGAACAGAATCGTATTCTATTCCACAAAAGGATTGGGCGCGAGCCCAGGCACTGGCCGCGATGCTCAAGTGTCGCCCTGAGGCGACACCGAGGGGTCACGCGCTTCCGGGGATGGGCTGGGTGCCGGATCCGGCCGCGGCGGGGCGCTTCAATCTGAAATAGCACACCCTCTTGACAATATATGTAGATACATGTAAAATGCACAACATTAACTGAATTGAACCCCCCAAATGGCCTTGAAGCTCCCCTGCTATTGCGCCTCATTGAGGCAAGCAACGAGGGCGATTTCTCAGGAATACGATCGGGTGATGCGTCCGCTCAACCTGACCGGCACTCAATTCACCCTTCTGAGAATGCTCAACGAGCTTCCGAGTGCGCGCGTCAATGATCTCGCGGAGGCACTCGCGATCGACCAGACCACGGTGTCCAGGACGCTCGCCCTGATCAAGGACGCCAAGCTGATAGAGCGACAAGCCGGCGAAGACCGTCGCGAAGCGCGATGGGGGCTGACCGCAGCGGGACGAAAGAAGCTACGAGAAGGCTCGCCGCTTTGGGAGTCGGCTCAGAGGCGCGTCGAGTCGCTCATAGGCGCGGATCAGGCCGAACGACTCAAGGACGCGGCGTTTCGGCTGACTCAAAAACTCGCCCGATAATTTTTTTCCGCATAACTATGCATATACATATACCTTCTAATATGAATACTTTCTCCGAACCCAAACGAACCGCCGGTCCCGCCGCAGTCTTTGCGCTGTCCTTCTTCCTGGGCGTCGGCTCGATGCTCGCCGGCTGCGCGAAAAAGCCCGAGGCATCGGCCAAACCCCGTCCGGTCAAGGCGGTTCGAATTGCAGCGGATGGTGACGCTACCCCGCTGACCTTCTCGGGCGAAGTCAGGGCGCGCTACGAGACGAAGCTCGCTTTCCGCATCCCCGGAAAAGTCCAGTCGCGCCATGTGGACGTGGGCAACTCGGTAAAGAAGGGCCAAGTGCTTGCCCGGCTCGATCCGAGCGATTACCGGTTGGCGGCGCAGGCGCTCGCCGCTCAGCTTTCGGCCGCGCGAAAGGACAGGGACTTCGCCAAGGACGACCTCGATCGCTATCGCGATCTCCTCGAGCAGAAGCTCATCAGCCGGGCGGAGTATGACCGGCGCGAGACTTCATTCCATACCGCCGACGACCGGGTTGCCGCGCTCGAAGCGCAACTGAAGCAGGCGGAAGACCAAGTGGAGTACGCCGCTCTGCTTGCCGACCGGGACGCTGTCGTGACGGCCCTCTACATCGAGGCGGGACACGTCGTGACGGCCGGACAGCCGATCGTGGCGCTCGCGCAGCTCAACGAAAAGGAAATCGCGATCAGCGTCCCGGAGCACCAGCTTGCCGGAATCCGGGGTGAAAAAGATGCCACTGCGACTCTCTGGGCCGAGCCCGACAAGCCGCTGCCCGCGAGCGTGCGCGAGGTAGCGCCCAGTGCCGATCCTGCCTCGCGCACCTACGCCGTCCGAGTCCGTCTGAAAGATGCGCCTGCCTGGGTGCAGCTCGGCATGACGGCGTCCGTGTCTTTTAGAGGCACCGCCGCACCCCGCACGACGATACCGCTTCCGGCCTTATTCCAGCCGCAGGACCGCCCGGCCGACAAGCCGCGCGTGTGGGTCGTCAACGAGCAGACGCATACGGTGACCTCCGTACCGGTCCGCGTCGGCGAGATGGTCGGCGAGGAGCGGATCGTCGTCGAGGGCCTCGAGCGCGGGCAGCGTGTCGTCGTTGCAGGCGCAAGCAGGCTGCGCGAGGGGCAGTCGGTACGTATTCTGGACGAGGGCAGCTCGCTGACCTACGCAAGGCGAGGAAAAGGAACCCCGGCCCAGGCGGAAGCCGTCGAGGTGCCCACGCCGCCGCTCCAGCCCACAACCACTCGCGTGGCGCAAGAACGATGAATCGCTTCAACCTCTCCGAATGGGCGTTGCGGCATCAAGCCTTCGTCGGGTTCATGCTCGTGATGCTGATACTGGGCGGCGTCTTCGCGTACCTGCGCCTCGGTCAACGCGAGGATCCCGAATTTACGTTTCGCGTAATGGTAGTGAAGACGCTCTACCCCGGCGCCACCGCAAAAGAGGTCGAGGAGCAGGTGACCGACCGCCTCGAGAAAAAGATCCAGGAGTTGCCCTATCTCGACTATCTCCGGAGCTACTCTCGGCCGGGAGAATCGGAGATCTTCGTCACGCCGCGTCAGGACGTTCCGCCGCGGGAGATTGCGGACCTCTGGTACGAAGTGCGGAAGAAAATAGGAGACATCAAGCATACGCTGCCGCCGGGTGTGGTCGGCCCGTTTTTCAACGACGAGTTCGGCGATACCTACAGCGTCCTCTACGCCTTCTCCGGCGAAGGCTTCGGCTACGCCGAGCTGAAGGACTATGTGGATGAAGCTCGGCAACAGCTGCTTCGCGTTCCGAACGTCGAGAAGTGCGATCTCATCGGAACACAGGACGAGAAGATCTACGTCGAGTTCTCCGACAAGAGGCTTGCGCAACTCGGGCTCGACTCGGTGCAGGTCGGTGCGGCGCTCCAGGCGCAAAACAGCGTCGTGCCCGCGGGCACCGTTATCACGCCTTCGCGCAATGTCCCGCTGCGCGTGTCGGGCAAGTTCAACTCGATCGCCGAGATCGAAGCGCTCCCGCTTTATATAAACGGCAACACGTTTCGCGTCGGCGATGTCGCAAACGTGACTCGGACCTACCAGGACCCGCCCGAGTTCAAGATGCGGTTCAACGGAAAGGAGGTCATCGGGCTCGGCATCAAGATGAACAAGAAAGGCGACGTGCTCGAGCTCGGCAAGAACCTCGAATCGGCGATGGCGCGCGTTCAGGCGGAGCTGCCCGTAGGCATAGACGTTGCGCAGGTCGCAAACCAGCCGCGGGTGGTCAGGACCGCGATCGGCGAGTTCCTCCGCACATTCTCCGAAGCGGTAGCCATCGTCCTGGCGGTGAGCCTCATGAGCCTCGGATGGCGGACCGGGGCGGTCGTCGCGCTCACCGTGCCGGTCGTCCTCGCCGGGACGTTCCTCGTCATGTTGCTTGCGGGGGTCGACTTTCACCGCATTTCGCTCGGCGCGCTGATTCTCGCGCTGGGGCTCCTCGTCGACGACGCCATGATCGCCGTGGAGATGATGGCGAGAAAGCTCGAGGAGGGTCTCGATCGAATCAAGGCCGCGAGCTTCGCTTACGCTTCGACGGCCTTTCCGATGCTGACGGGCACGCTGATTACCGTCGCGGGCTTCCTGCCGGTCGGGCTCGCCCGGTCCTCGGCCGGCGAATATACCGGATCGATCTTCCAAGTGGTCGGGATTGCGCTGATTCTTTCATGGATAGGCGCGGTGATTTTTACGCCCTACCTGGGTTATCGCATCCTCAAGGCGCGATCGCCAGACGCCTCGAGGTCGAGGGACGTGTTCGACACGCCCTTCTACCATCGCCTGCGCCACGCCGTCGATTGGTGCGTCGAGCATCGACGGCTGGTGGTCATTGCGACGCTTGCGCTCTTCATTGCCGGTATCGCCGCATTCAGGTTTGTCCCGAGACAATTCTTCCCGCTCTCCAACCGGCCCGAGCTGATCGTCGACATGTGGCTTCCGGAAGGAGCGCGCTTTGCCGAAACCGAAGCCGCCGCGAAGCGCTTCGAGAAAGTCCTGGCAAAGGACGGGGAGGTGCTGCACTACGCCACCTACATCGGCGGCGGCACGCCCCGGTTCTTTCTTCTCATCTCGCAGCAGCTGGCGCTCACGAACCTCGCCGAGTTTGTCGTGATGACCCAGGACAACGAGGCGCGCGAACGCGTGTTGCATCGGATACGCGCGGCGTTCTCGGACGATTTTCCGGGCATCCGGGGCAGGGCCATGCGGCTCAATGTCGGTCCTCCGTTTGATTATCCGATTCTATTTCGCGTGATGGGCGAGGATCCTGCTGTCGTGCGCCGGATCGCAGGCCAAGTCGCCGATGTCATGCGCGCCAACCCGTCCGTCATGGAAGTCGACAACGATTGGAACGAGCGCATCCCGGTGGTGAATCTCGAGCTCGCGCAGGACAAGGCACGGGCCCTCGGAGTGAGCTCGGCAGCCCTCGGGCAGGCTCTACAAGCGCATTACACGGGCCTCGCCGTGGGGCAATACCGCGACGGCAACAAGCTCGTCGATATCGTCTGGCGCGCGCGCCCGGATGGACGCGGGGCTCTGGATCAGTTGCCGAACGTCGCCGTGCGAACAGCGAACGGACATGCGGTGCCGGTTTCGCAGCTCGTCAAGCTCCAGACCGGATTCGAAGACGGAATGATCTGGAGACGAGACCGTTTCCCGACGATCTCCATGCGCGCCGACATCGTCGACGGCGTTCAACCGCCGGACGTTTCCGCGCAGATCGAAAAACAATTGATCCCGATTCGCGAGGCGCTTCCCGCGGGCTACTTCATCGAGGCGGGCGGGCCTTATGAAGACAGCGCCATCGCCCAAAAATCCGTTCTTACCTGGATTCCGCTGGTCGTCGTCGTCACCCTGATCCTTCTGATGGCGCAGCTGCACGATCTGCGGCGCACGCTCCTCGTTTTCATCACGGCGCCCATGGGGATCATCGGCGCGGCGTTCGCTCTATTAGTCACGCGTGCCCCGTTCGGCTTCGTGGCTCTGCTGGGGCTGATCGCGCTTGCCGGAATGATCATGCGCAACTCGGTCATTCTCGTCGACCAGATCGAGCAGGACGAAGCGGCCGGCCGGGACACATGGACCGCGATCGTGGAATCCGCGGTGCGGCGCTTTCGCCCGATCATGCTCACGGCCGCCGCGGCGATCCTGGCGATGATTCCGCTCGCGAGGAGCGACTTCTTCGGCCCGCAAGCGATCACGATCGGCGGCGGCCTGCTGGTGGCGACCATCCTGACGGTGTTCTTCGTGCCGGCCCTGTATGCAGCCTGGTTCGGCGTGAAGCGTCCACGAAATGCCGCATCCGGTGACCTGCCCGAGCCGGTGCCCGCGCTTTCCGCACGTCTCGCAGCGAGGGGATCATGACGCGCTCGCTCGACCTAAGGCAATTTACTCTCGCATCCGCCCTCGCCGCGGCGCTCGCCTCCGCCGGATGCACGGTGACCCGGGTGAACGACGAGGTCGTCCTCCCGGTTCCCGACCGCTGGGAAAACGCAGACGCCTCGGTCCGGCCGATCGGCCGCGAGGATCTCGCGCAATGGTGGACGGGTTTCGGCGATGCCGATCTCGACGAGCTCGTCCGCGCCGCCTTGTCCGCCAACCACGACCTGAAGATCGCGCGCGAACGGGTGCGCGAAGCCCGGGCGGGAGCCGTGGTCGCCCTGTCACAGCTGTTTCCGACCCTAAACCTCGCCGCGAGCGGCAACCGCAGCAAGGACCTCACTCGCCCGGCGCCGATCGTGGATACCGCAAACGTCGGGCTCGTCGCCTCCTGGGAAATCGACCTTTTCGGCGGCAATCGTCTCGAGGCCGAGGCGGCATCGGCTCAGGCGCAGGCCGCGGAGGAGGCGCAGCGGGCGGTGCTCGTCGGCTTGCTCGCGGACCTCGCCCGAAATTACCTCGAGCTTCGCGGCGTGCAGCAGCAGATCGAGATTCTCGATCGGAACATCGCCGTGCAGCAGGAAACCCTCCGCCTCGCTCAGGGACGCTTTCGTTCGGGGTTGGCGACCGATTTTGACGTGACGCGCGCCATCACGCTCCTCGAAACCACGCGATCGAGTCTGCCGGCGCTGCAATCCAGCGCCGCGGCGAAAATCCATCGGCTGGGTGTGCTGGCGGGGAAGCAACCCGCGGCGATCGGAAAGGAACTGGCCTCGCCGAAGCCGCTGCCGGCTTCGGTCCCGGCCATTCCGGCGCTGGTGCCCTCCGAGCTGCTCGCGCAGCGCCCCGATCTGAGGCGCGCAAGAGCGCTGGTCTCCGCCGCTGCGGCCGGAGCAGGCGCGGCGAAAGCCGATCTCTTTCCGACGTTTCTTCTTTCGACCAGCGCCGGAAGGCAATCGGCGCAGGTCGGGACCCTGCCGAGGCGCACAGGCGGCGTCTTTGCTCTCGGCCTCGGGCTCGTCGAGCCCTTGTTCAACGCCGGGCGGATCCGCGCGGGCATCGACGCCGCCGATGCCCGATTCACCGCGGCCACCGTGGCCTACGAAAAGGCCTTTCTTGAAGCGCTCGAAGACGTGGAAAACGCCTTCGTCCTGAACAGGGCCAGCCTCGAGCGCCGCGAAAGACTCGGCGCGGCAACCGAGTCCGCCAAGCGCGCGGAACGGCAGGCAGGCGTCCTGTACGAAAAGGGCGCGGTCGATTATCTCGCGCTTCTCGATGCCCAGCGCGCCGCGCTCGCAAGCGAGGACGGACTCGCCAGAGCACAGACCGACGTGGCGCTGTCGTTGGTCGGGCTTTACCGGGCCTTTGGCGGAGGCTGGGCGATGGAGAACGACCGCGTTTCCGAGGCAGGGCCCGATGCCTCGCTTGATCACGCTCAACCTGTAGAGGGAACTCCGCATGTCCAATAGAGCAACGCTCCTGGAAGGTCCGATCGCCAAACAACTTCTTGCGCTTTCGTGGCCCGTCTTGGTGGTGCTCGCGCTTCAGACGTTCGTAGGCGTGGCCGAAACGTACTTCGTGAGCTTCCTCGGCACCGACGCACTGGCGGGCGTGGCGCTCGTTTTCCCGGTGTTCATGCTGATGACGATGATGTCGAACGGTGGAATCGGGGGCGGTGTCTCCTCCGCCGTCGCTCGGGCGATCGGCGCGGGGCGAAGGCACGACGCCCAAGCTCTGGCCATGCACGCCGTTGTCGTCGGATCTGTCTTCGGCGCGATTTTCACAATTGGCGTTTGGGCAGGGGGTCCCGCCCTATTCACGTTAATGGGGGGTCAAGGCGACACACTTGCCAATGCGCTCCTTTACGCAAACGTGCTCTTCCTCGCCGCGATTCCCGGCTGGATATCCAATCTCCTTGCTTCAGCCCTTCGCGGCGCCGGAGATGTCCGCGTGCCGGCGATCGTCACGGCAGGCGGGGCGGTGATCACCCTCGCGCTTTCTCCGCTCTTTATTTTCGGCTGGGGCTGGGTGCCCAGGATGGGCGTGGCGGGTGCGGGGCTGGCGCTCATTTGTTTCAACGTCGGCTCCGTCCTGGTGCTCGCTCTCTATATGCGTTCCTCACGCAGCCCGATCCGCCTCGCGCAGGCCCGGCTCGAATGGCGGCTTTTCGAGGACATCCTGAAAGTCGGATTGCTTTCGGCCATCGGGACCGTCGTCGCGAATTTGACGGTGGTGCTCACTACCGGATTGGTGGGTGCCTATGGCCGCGACGCCATCGCCGGATACGGGCTGGCGTCCCGGCTCGATTACATCCTCATCCCGCTTCTTTTCGCGCTGGGGACGGCGTCGGTCACGATGGTCGGCACCAATGTAGGGGCCGGGCAGCAGGCGCGGGCCCGCAAGATCGCGTGGACGGGCGCGCTCGTTTCCGCCCTGGCGACCGGGGCGATCGGCTTGGCGGCTGCGCTCTTCCCGCAGGCCTGGATCCATCTCTTCAGCCGCGAGGCGCAGGTGGTGGAGTTGGGATCCGCATACCTCGCGCGCGCGGCGCCGCTCTATGCCTTCTTCGGCGTCGGCATGTCGCTTTATTTCGCGAGTCAAGGCGCAGGGAAAATGGCATGGCCCTTTGCCGCGGGTGTCGTCCGCCTTCTCGTAGTGTTCGCGGCCGGGGGCTATTGGATGAACCCATTGCACGGCTCGTTGAACGGCCTCTACTGGATCGTCGCCGGGAGTTATCTGCTTTTCGGCGCGATCAATCTGTTTGCGATGGCGAGCGGTCTTGGATGGGAACATCGGACTGCGCACCGCGAAAGCTTGGAGCCGGCCCGATGAAATCAGCCCAAATTTCGACGGCAGCCCTGATGCTGATGGTGGTCAACGGCCTCTCTGGCTGCGCAACGCCAAGCCGCGGCGAGCATACGTCTCGATGGAGCTCCGAAGCCCGGACTGAAACCGTCGAGGTGCAAAAAGGGCTCACCCTTCGATATCTGCGGGTCGGTCAGGGGCAGCCCTTGGTGCTGCTGCATACGATCAGAACGCAGCTGGACTACTTCCAGAAGCTCGTGCCGCTTCTGCAGGACCATCACACGGTCTACGTGGTCGACCTTCCGGGGCACGGCCAGTCCACGATTGCGCGCGTCGATTACACGGAAAAGCTGTTTCGAGAAGCGGTCGCGCAGTTCATCGAGAAGCTCGACCTGCGCGACGTGGTGCTCGTGGGCGAATCGATCGGCGGAGTGCTGGCGCTCACCGTGGCGACCGAGGTGCCGGATCGAATTACTCGCGTCATATCGATCAATCCTTACGACTACGGTGAGTCTTTTGGCGGCGGGATTCGGCGAAGCAGCGGCGGCTGGATCGTCGGCTTCTTCTCGATCTTCGGAAGCTACACCATCGAACCGCGCTTCCTCCTCGACACGGTGCTCGAAGGAGGGTTTCACGATCCGGAGAAGTTGCCGGCAGAGCTCGCTCGCGAGCTCTATCGAACCGGACTGCGCGAGGACTACCGCTGGGTCGAGTATTCCGTATTCAAGAACTGGCGCACATGGGTGGAGGCGCGCGAGCTATACCCTAAGATCAAGGCTCCGGTCACTCTCGTGTATTCGCACTACGACTGGTCTACTCCAGCCGAGTGGTTCCGCAATCAAAAAGCGATTCCCAAAGCGGACCTCGTCCAGATACCGGATGCAGGGCACTTCTCGAGTCTGGAAGTCCCGGTCGAAATTGCGAATCTGATCCGGGGTCGTACTGGAAGCGCTCGGTCGACGAGTGACTGACCGAAAAGGAGTGCATATGGCAGCCGTCAGGCGTTGCTGTAAAGCCCCATGTCGGCCCGCACCCCCGGTCTCTGCATGAATAATGTCGGGCCAGGCGCTTGTCGCCGCTCCTCAACTCAGCGCAAGCCAGCGTTTCACCTGGGCGGCGACCCACGGCCCGTCGTCGAGCGCGAGATCGTGGCCAGCGCCGGGATGCACCGCGATCGGCGCGTTCCAGCACCGCGCGAGATTCTCGGAGCAGCGCGGGTCGACGAGGCGGTCGCCGGCTCCGGCGAGCACGAGCACGGGCACCTCCGGCGGCTCGGGCGGTGCGCGGTAGCGTGCCGCCGCGACAAGCTGGCGCAGGGCGTTGCCGCGCGACATGGGCTGCTCCTCCGCGTGGCGCGCCCACGCCGAGACGGTGTCGGTCTTCAGCTCGCCCGAGCTGGTGAGCCGGTAGATCGCGGTTTCGCGCGCCCGTGCGTCGCGCTCGAACAGCACGCGCAGAAGAGTCGCGTAGTTGCGCGGCCGGATGCGCTCATAAAAAGCGCTGAAGGGCCGCAGGCTCGTGTTCAGCACGACGCAGACCGCGAGCTCCCTGGGATGCCGCGATGCCCAGTCGAGGCTCACCATGCCTCCGAGCGAGAGGCCGAGAAGGTGGTAAGGCGCCGGAGTGCTCCGCGCGCGGAGCCACTCCCGCGCGTGCTCGACCATGGATTCGACCGTCAGCAGGCTGCGCTGAGCGTAGAACCGCCCGCCGCCGGGCGGATCGAGCTCGAGGATTTCCGCATCGGGCATTACCGCGCGGAACTGCGCGGGGAAATGCCCCCAGTGGCGCGCCTCGCGCGCCCATCCGCGGAGAAAGATCCACGTGCTCACGGGGAGCAGCATCCGACCGCGGCTTGAAGAAAGCTCAGTGGCCGATGTCCAGCGCGCCGCCGCCGTCCACCAGCAGCGAGACGCCGGTGATGAAGTTGGCCTCGTCGGAAGCAAGGAAGAGCGCCGCGTTCGCCACGTCCCACGCGGTACCCATCTTGCGGCGCAGCGGCACGCGCGCGTCGCGCATCGCGGCGACCTCGGCCCGGCTCTTGCCGGTCTGGCGCGCGCGGGTGTCCACCGCCATCGGCGTGTCCATCAGTCCGGGCAGGATCGCGTTGGCGCGCACGCCGTATTCCGCGTTCTGGATCGCCACCTGCTCGGTGAAGGCGATCATCGCCGCCTTGGTCGCCTTGTAGGCGACGTAGGGATACTTCTCGATCGCGGCGAGTGACGAAATCATCAGGATGCAGCCGGCCCGCTGGTCCCTCATTACCGGGACCACGTGCTTGCAGGCCATCACCGCGCCGCGCAGATTGACGGCGACGATGTTGTCGAAGGCGCTCTCGGTCAGCTCGAGCAGCGGCGCGTCGCCGCCGGCGATGCTGACGCCGACGTTGTAATGCAGGACGTCGATCCGCCCCCAGCGCTTTTTCGCCTCGGCGATCATCGCCGCCATCGCCGGCTCCCTGGTGACGTCCGCCTCGAAGGCAAAACAATCGCCGCCCGCCTGCCGCACCATCGCCGCGGTTTCCTCCGCCAGCCCGAGCTCGCGATCCACCGCCATGACCTTCGCGCCTTCCTGCGCGAACCGCAGCGCGGTGGCGCGGCCGTTGCCCATGCCGGTGCCCGGGCCCTGCCCGGCGCCGACGATGATTGCGGTTTTGGATTCAAGTCGCATGTTGGGGCACGATGAAAAGTCGTCGAAAGGGAAACAACGTGCGTCCGTCTGCTTTAGGTTTGTAGATCCCGCCGACCCGGGTGCGATAGTCGGCTTCGAAAGCGCCGCGCTCGGGTTCCTGCAATCTGTCCAGGAAGATGGGCGTTCCCGTCCTTCATCGATGGGTCGAATACACCGAGTTCCATTTCTCGCGAGTTGATGCGAATACGGTCCTGCCCGAGGAATTCCAATCCCATAGCAAGTCCTCTAATACGGTGACTTGTGCGCTTCGGTATCGACCGTGCAGTTAATGCAATTGTGGCATTTCATGGGTATTCATAGCTTCCTAGCGTGATCAAGTTTTCGGTGAATCAAAGATGTCAAAGTCAAAATATCCAAGGCATCCTGTTCTCCCATAGGCCACTCGACTTTAGGATTGTGCGCGAGTGGATTTCTTACAGTACCGAACAAACCGACTAGCAGATTGGCAAAGCCCCTTTGTTCGCCGCGGTCTGTGTCCGTTTTGAGATCATTCAATGCAAGGAGCGGAGGACCACCATCTCTGGGTAGTCCGAACGCCCCATGGGCGAGTTCAGCACCATCGGATGTTAGCCCCGACAGTGCGCGAATCTTGGCTGCGATGCTCTTCGTAGCCTCGAAGACTGCATGAAAGTAATTTTCTTGGAGAAGTTCTGCCTTACAGTACTGAAGCACGTCCGCATGAACGCGTCTGTTTACAAGTGCTGCGTGAAGACGACCTGCGCGCTCAAGTGCTTCATCGAGATTCTTGGCCTTTTCCGACCAACGCACTTTACCGTCGTCGCCGAGGAATAGCCCAGAGAAAGAAAGAACGGTGTTTAGCTCATCGCGTCGCTTCGCAAACACCTGCGGCGCTCCGGTGTATTGAACGGGGTTCATCGCACGGTTAATAAATACGACCACGTGGTTTCCGAACTGCCGCTCATTCTGAAGCTCTACAAAAGCGTTATAGAGCCGCTTCCATTTGGTGATAGAAGGCGTAGGGTCGGGTATTTGGCACTGCCTTAGCAGATGCTCGATCTGCGAGCCAATCAGTCCCTCTCCGGTATCCGCCAATATCTTCGCTATGGAAGTGAGGTGCTCGGAATCGAATACTGGTACATGCTGCATCTCAGGATGCCTCTGTCGGTCGTGAGAAACACGAGCCCGCGCCTGTCTATCGCAGTCTGTCGAAACAGGCAGCGTAGACGTCTGTCTGGCGGATTTCGATCACCGGTGTGTAGAGTATCCTATATGTCGGCTGCAAAAGCAGCTACCTATCTAGCGAGATATATATGCTCTCTGACAAAGAACTAACAAAAGCGGTATCCCGGATTTTGCAACGATCTGAGCGCCAAGAAGACCCCAACAAATTACTCGGAACGTATGTTGACGTCGGAATACTTCCCCAGCTGCAAAACAATAACAATCAAATCTTCTTTGGCCGTCGCGGGACAGGTAAAACTCACGTCCTTAAAGTGCTCGGGCAGAATTTTCAGGGCATTTCAGGGAACGCTGTTATCTACTTGGACGCCAGGACGCTCGGTAGCAGTTCCCAGTTTATGGACGTAGATGAACCTCTCCATCTTCGTTGTCTATCTCTCTTTAGAGACATCGTGCAGGGAATTCAAAACGAACTGTTTGAATACGTAGTAGAGCATCCTACAGATACCCAAAATCTGGCAATAGACGCGTTGGGAGAGCTCGGCGATTCAGTAAGTAAGCAACACGCTCGCTTAGACGAACGAGTGCGTACAGAATCTGTGGAAGCGCTTGCAACAGAACAGAATTTTGGTGTGAAAGCGACTGCCGCCCATGTTCCGGATGTGACATTGATGGCTGGAAGTAACGATAAGCAAAGCGCATCTGCAAAAGAGGAGCGTTCGTACAAAATCGCGCCAGTTCACAAGATCTACTTTCCAGAGGTCCACGATGCTCTCGGTAGAGCTCTAAAGTTCGCTAAAGCTCGGCTGTATCTCCTGCTGGATGAATGGTCATTCCTTCCACTTGATCTGCAGCCTTATCTAGCGGAATTTGTAAAACGAGGCCTGCTTCCCATCAATCTCGTTACAGTGAAATTGACAGCGCTTGAGTATAGATCTCACTTCAACAGTTCGATTGGAGAACGACAAGTCGGCTTTGAACTGGGCGCTGATATCTCTACAGCGACAGACTTGGACGACTACTTGGTCTACGATCGGAATCCAGAGCATATTACGGACGTTTATTCTGATGTTCTCTATCGACATATTTCGAGTGAGCTTTCCCCCAATTATTTGAAAGACAAATACGGCATGACGAAAGGTCGCGACCTTGCTTCGAAAATGTTTACAGAACGCAGAACCTTTCAGGAACTAGCCAGGGCGTCAGAAGGTGTAATACGAGACTTGATTAATATATTCATTCAAGCGTATTTCGCAGCTCAGAAGCGCGGTCGCGACACCATCGACAAGAAGGCAATCCTAGAAGCAGCCCAAAAGTGGTTTGAGCAAGATAAAGCGCAACAGCTGGATGACGACCTCCGAAAGGTCCTGCAACGCATCGTCGAAGAGGTAATTGGAGCTCGAAAGGCGCGTTCCTTCTTGTTGCCTCGAGAATTGGAGAACAACCCAGTTGTTCAGAAACTCTTTGACCTGCGTGTCCTTCACTTGATGCAAAGAGGTTACGCAGACAAAGACAGACCTGGCGTCCGCTATAACATTTACTCAATCGACTACGGTACCTTCGTCGGACTAATCGGGACATCGAAGGAACCTAACGTCGAAATGGGGACAGAATCAAGTCCTGACACTGTCGTGCCATTTGACGATAAGCGGACGATAAGGCGAATTGTGCTAAGCGAAGAGGTACTAACGGTAATTCCGGCGGGATGAGTCCTATCCAGTCTCCGGGGCAGTTGGGGTACCCGAAGGCGCGTGGGGCTAGAAGTAGTTGAAATGCCGAACCCGACCCAATCGGTGAATCAAGTACGTAAAGCTGCCATGAAGTAGAGTGGCACTGTTAGGGGACGTATGGATTCGACCATATTCGTAAGGCAAAGAAGAAATCTAATTCTTATTAGCTTTACGTTGCTTATCTCGCTGCTCGGGCACGTGCTGGTCAAGAGAATCAACGTCCTGGGCAATGAATTCCCATTCGAACAAACGATACGAGCTTCGGTAATTCTCTGGCCCCTCTGGGTCTATTGGTTTTTTAGGTATTTCCAGGCTTTCATGGAAGAAGGAAGAGGCAAACTTGTTGATGCCTACCGGTCTCGTTTTAACGAAGGGCTAGGCAAGAGGGCCGCACAGAGACTCAATCCGGACAATTTTGACGGATTCAAAACTCCTGTAATGAAAGAGGTGGGAGCACAGCTTCTGGCGCGAACTGTCACGCGAACTGAGTCGACCCCGGAAGGGCAGGAGTACCTATTTAACCTTGAGGCAGAAAATAGAATCAGGGAATCCTCAACAGGGCTTGGACAAATCCGCTTCAAATTCAGCAATTCTGAAATTCGCGCCGTGAGATTCAAGACGCTAGTTGCGATCACGTTTGTTACCACAGCAATAACGGAATACGTGCTGCCATTTTTGATTGCCGCGGCACCTGTTGTTTGCCTGCCCTTTGTATAAGCACCATATCGGTGGCCGTACTCCGCTTCACCTCACTCATAAAAATCCGAGAAGTTAATCCGTACATCCTCGTCACTGCTGCCCAAGCAAAAGCCATCAAACCCGGCTGGCGTAAGCCGCTGCCCGTTCTCGTGCGCACCAACGGCAAGCCCGCGGAGCCGTGGCGCATCAACATGATGCCGGTCGGCGACGGGAGTTTCTATTTGTACTTGCACGGCGACGTGCGCAAGGCGTCCAGCACGAAGGTCGGCGATCGCGTTGAAATCGAACTCCGCTTCAACGCGAGGTACCGGAACGGCCCGCAGCATCCTCTGCCTTCGTGGTTCAAGGCGGCGCTACAAAAAAATCCGAAAGCCCTGAAGAACTGGGAAGCGCTGATCCCGAGCCGGAAGAAGGAGATCCTCCGCTATTTCGCCTAGCTGAAATCTCAGGAGGCGCGCGCCCGCAATCTCGAGAGAGCCCTCCACGTGCTCTCGGGCAGGAAAGGGCGGTTCATGGCGCGTGCGTGGGATGGTGGAGCGTAACACGATCGCGGCCCGTGGGCGGTGATGCTTCCGTGGCTGACGATGGGTTTTTTCTCGTGGCTGCTGGTCCTGACCTTGGCTCGCGACGTGAGCTTGATCGCGTCCGCCCTTGCGTTGTCCCCGCAAGTCCACGAGTCCTGGATCCGCATCTCGGCCATCGGAGTCATGGCGCTCACGCCGGCCATTACGCTGGCCGGTTTCTTCATGGCGCGCCGGGTCGCGCCGGTAGTGGACGTGGAAGTGCCGCTGGCTAATCTTCCAAAAGAGCTTGAGGGTTTCACCATCGCCCAGATCAGCGACATCCACGTGGGGCAGACCATCAAGCGGAATTTCGTCGAAGCGATCGTCGACCGGGTCAATCTCCTGCACGCCGACATGATCGCGATCACGGGCGACGTCGTCGACGGCAGCGTGGGGGACCTCGCGCACCACACCGAGCCGCTCGCGCGGCTCGAGTCCCGGCACGGGACCTATTTCGTCACGGGCAACCACGAGTACTACTCGGGCGTCCACGCGTGGATCCGCGAGCTCGAGCGCCTGGGCGCAAAAGTGCTGATGAACGAGCACGTCGTCCTGGATCACGACGGGGCGGCGTTGACGGTGGCGGGCGTCACGGACTGGTCCGCCCACTATTACGATCCCTCGCACAAGAGCGATCCTTACGCGGCGGCCCAGGGTGCGCCGGCACACGCCTTGAAGGTGCTGCTCGCCCACCAGCCGCGCTCCGCTCCTTTCGCGGAAGCCGCCGGCTACCAGCTGCAGCTCTCCGGGCACACGCACGGCGGGCAGTTCTGGCCGTGGAATTTTCTGGTGCGCCTGCAGCAGCCGTTCATCGCGGGGCTGAATCGCCTCGGCCGCATGTGGGTCTACACTAGTCGCGGCACGGGCTATTGGGGACCGCCGATGCGATTCGGGATTCCTTCGGAGATCACGCTCATTCGCCTGGTCGGGGAATAGCGGTCGATTCGATCGCCGCCGCGGAATGAGCCCTTGGCCGCCGGCGAGCTCCGGCAATTGACCTGCCGCGTCCCGGAACGTACATTCCATGTGTACATTTCGGAGTACCCGATGAAAGACGTCAAAGTCACCGTGCTGCGGCGGAGACTCCCCGAGTACATGGCTCGCGTTCGGCGCGGAGAGCGCGTCCGGGTCACTTCGCGCGGGCAGGTGATCGCCGAGATCGCGCCCCCCTCTGCCGCAAAGGACGACGCGGAAGCCGCCCGCAAGCGCCTGCGCGGGAGTGTGCGGCGCTACGAGCGCCCACTCGATCCGGTGATCGATCCGGGAGAGTGGGACGAGAATCGGTGATCCTGAGAATAGGAGCTCACTCATGTTGATCGTCAAATGGCTCGTCATCGCGGTCCTGCTGCTTGTTGTCGTGGCGGTTGCTGCAGGTCAACTCGGCTTCCTGCAAGGCACGGCGCCCGCCGACCTGGGCGTGCGCGACGGCAAGCTGAAACCGCCGTCCATGACCGAGAACAGCGTCACGAGCCAGGCCGCGCTCTACCCCGATCACCCGCAGCGCAAATACGCGGACATCGCTCCGCTCGCGCTGAAGGGCGACGGCCCGGCCACGATTGCGAAAATCAAAACCATCGTGGAGGGCATGGACGGCGCCAAGGTCATCAAAAGCGAGTCCGGCTACCTCTACGCGCAGTTCACCACCAAGCTGATGAAGTACGTGGACGACGTGGAGTTCTGGTTCGACGCGGCGGCGAACGCGATCCAGGTGCGCTCGGCCTCGCGCGTGGGCCGCGGAGACCTGGGCGTCAACCGCAAGCGCGTCGAGGCGGTGCGCTCGGCGTTGGCGGCGGCGGCGAAGTAAGGCGCGCGGGCGCGGGCGCGCTTTTCATCGAACGAAGCTCAGCACGATCTCGATGACGATCAGGAGCACGATGGTCGCCTCGAGCAGCACCAGCCGGTAGTCGCGGGCCATGTCGAGCACCAGCTCCAGCGCCTCCTGCACGCTGCGCAGCTTCAGCTCGAGCGCCTGGTAGCGGTCGGACAGATCGAACTCCGCCTGCAGCTCGTGGTAGATGCGGTCGGCGGTCGCGTCCTCCCAGATCGCGTCCGGCTTGTCGAGCATGTGCAGGATGGAGAGGACCTCGTTGCGCGTACCGATCGCCGTGCCGATGAACCGGTGCAGGGGTTTGGTCGCGAATGGAGCCCTGCCCGCCCTCTCCAAGCGATCGACCAGGCGGTCGGTCCGGGAAAACATCTCGTCGACGATACGGTCGTAGTAATCCATGGCCGCGCTCTGCGCGACGGTCATCGCCACCACGCTCGCGCCTTCGAAGCTGAGCTTGTCGACGATGAGCACGCCGTCCTGAACGTCGGTTCGCGCGCCCGGATCTTCGCGCACGGTAAAAGATTCTTCGAAGCCCAGCGCGTTCGTCAGTCCGGGCCGTGCGGCGTGCAGGCGCGCCGCCTGCGCCTCGCGTTCCGCCGGCGGCACGTCGTGGAATACCATCGCGCCGAAAGGATAGACAAAGACGGTCCCCCCCGCGGGCGTCGTGTACCAGAGCTCGTGCGCAGTGCGCTTCGCCTCGGGAAAAGCGGGCGCGAGCTCCCTGAGAGCCAGGTTCTCGACGAACGCGACGGCGTGGAAGCTGTGCGCGGCGGAAGTCATCGCTATCGACAGGGATCTTTGCGGGTGCGCCGGCATTTTACTTTACGGGACCTGAATTCATGTCGGCGACTTGAACATGGCGACAAGCGCCGGAACCGCGGAAAGAGGGAGTCGAGCTCGGGCGGCTCTAGCGCTTTCCCCCATCGCACGCGCGCCTCAATTCCTCGCGCTCGTCGGCGCTCAAGTCGCGGCTGAAGTGGAGCACCCGGTCCAGGACGTCGTCGGTCTCGAAGTAGGCCTTGCGGCAGTCGAGGTGCACGAATCCTCCGGGAGAGAAGCGCCCTTCCTCATAGAACACGAGCCGGATGCGCCAGCTCCCGCGCGCGATGGGCTCGCGGCAGCTGCGGCACTTCGCCTGCGCGCCCGGCGAGCGCTCGGCGCCGTCGATCCGCGGGAGGCGCCGGTGCGCGAGGCTCGCGCGCGCCGCGCGCTCGAGGCTCTCCCGGTCGGGCACGTTCGCGGGCGTTTCCGAGAGGGCCTGAAGCAGCGGCTCCGGCCGCTTGTAGGCCGCGCACGCCGGATGGAACCACAGCGTCATCTCGCCCTCCGCAAAGGGGTTGGGCAGGCGCTCGCCGAAGCGCAGCTCTCCGCGCTGGAGGACTTGAGCGCAGCCGCGGCACTTGGAGCGGCCGCTCGAGGCGGTTTCGAAGAGGTGGGACACCGGCGCTTCAGCCGAGCTCCATCATCTACGGCACCGTCCTGCGTATCGGAAGGCTGCGGCGGGACACGTGGTCGGTCAGCCACTTGACCGATTGCCGGGCACGGGCCGCCACGAGGGGAGCGGGCAGCTGGGTGTAGTCGTCGTTGAACACCTCGAAGCTGTAGTCGCCGCGATAGCCCATGCCGTCCAGCCTGCGCACCAGCTCGGCCACTTCCGCCCCGTGCACGCCTTCGCCGGGAAACACGCGGAAGTGCCTCGCGGTATTGATGCGCTCCTTGTGCGAGGGCAATTCCCGCCACATGAAGTCGGCGAGCTGAACGATGAAGATTTTTTTCGGATCGACCAGGTCCAGGTCGCCGAGGCCGGTCTTCGTCGCCAGCATGTGAAAGGAATCGAGCGCGAGGCCGAGGTTCGCGCGATCGGCGCCCGCGACGATCTCCCAGGCCCGCGGGAATTCGTTGACGTGCTTGCCCCAGGAGAGCGCCTCGTAGGCGACGCGTATGCCGAGCGGCACCGCGAGCGTCGCGAGCTTGGCGAGGTCGCGCGAGAGCGCTTCCGGATCGCCGCTCGCGTGCGTGGAGGTCGACGAGCACGCGAGCAGGATCTTCGAGCCCAATTCGCGGCACATGCCGAGCATGGCCTTCGCGATGTCGAGCTTGTAGGCGTGCAGGTGGCCGGGCAGTCCCTCGAAATCGCGCAGCACCTGGAACCCCGTCACGCGCAGGCCGCTTTGGCGCACCGCGGAGATCGCGGCCGCCTCGCCTCCCGGATGCTCGACCAAGTCGCGCGCCGACAGCATGATCTGGGTGAATCCGCCTTCGCGCACCGCGCGCAGCCTGGCCTCGATCGGCCCGGCGAGCGTGATCGTGTCCATGCCGAAGTGATCCTGGTTCATGGCCGCAGGTGGCTCACCACCAGCTCGAAGGTGACGCCTCCCAGATAAACCTGGGTGAGCGCGCCCTTGTCGCTCGTCTGCACCGCGCCGTGGTCGATAAAGACCACGCCGCGATCCTGAAGGGCCCGCACGGCGGCGCGCACGTCGGGGACCCCCAGGCCGATGCGCAACAGCCCCTCCTCCCACTCGATGTCATCCGAGCCCGGCGGCGGCTCGATAAGCTGCAAATAAAATTTCCGGCACGGGCTCTCCAGCAAAGTCCCCTTGGGCAGAATCCCGAAGTACTTTCCCTCCGGCAGCGCCGTGAAACCGAGCAGTTGCGCGTAGAACTCCACCCAGTCGGCGGTGCGGTCGCCGAGGATCGTCTGCACCACGCCGAAATAGTGCAGGCCGGCGACAGCGGGCGGCTGCGCCTTCGCACCCGGAATGGGAACGAAGTCCACGTCGTAGATCGAAAAATCCCGGTAGCGGTCGACGAAGTAGATCAGGCTGTCGCCCACGCCGTGGATGCCCGGGATGTTCAGCTCCATCGCGGAGGCGCGCGTGGGCATCTCCCAGGCGCCGAGATCCTGCGCGCCCGCGCCGGACACGGCGTCCGGATGCGAATTGACGATCAGGTTCATCGAACCCTGGCGGTACAGCATGACTTCGCGCGAGCGGTGCCGCGCGACGGGGAGAAAGCCCATGGATTGCAGCAGCGACCCGAGCGCTTGGGGCTGCGGGCTGGCGTACTCGATGAACTCGATACCGTCGACGCCCAGGGGGTTGTTGGGCTCGGGATTGGATTCTCGGGACGCCATCAGGGGCTCCTGCGCTCCCGCGCGATCTCGACGACCGCCCGGAGGGCGGCCGTGTAGGAGCGCCAGCCCAGTCCCTGTATCGTGCCGTCCACGACCGGCGAGATCATCGAGCGATGGCGCCATTCCTCCCGCGCCGCGAGGTTCGACAGATGAACCTCGATGACCGGAAAAGGCATCGCGGCGATCGCGTCGTGAAGGGGAACCCCGTAGTGGGTGATTCCGGCGGGATTGATTATGGCGCCGTCGGCCTTGTCGATGTTCGCATGAAGGGCGTCGATCAGGACGCCCTCGTGGTTCGACTGCACGATCACCAACTCGGTGCCGAGCTCACGCGCCAGGGCTTCGAGCTTGGCGTTCACGTCCGCGAGCGTCTCCTTCCCGTAGATATGCGGCTCGCGCCGCCCCAGGAGGTTCAGGTTCGGGCCGTGCAGAACCAATATGCGCATTGTCTATGCCCGGTTTCTTGCAACCATTCTCAGGAAATGAGTCTCCATGCGCCCCGCGTCGGGCCTGATACCCGTGAACTGCTCAAAGGCCCCCACGGCTTGCCAGACCATCATACCGCCACCGTCCAGGGTGCGGCAGCCGCGGGCTCGGGCGGCACGCAGAAGCTCGGTCTCGAGCGGGAAATAAACGATCTCCACCACCCACATTTCCGGCCGCAGCAGCGACGGATCGAACGCCAGACCGGGATGGGCCGCCATTCCCACCGGAGTCGCGTGGATCAGGCCGTCCGCGCGTTTCACTGCGGACGCGAGATCGGCGGCGGAAGCCACCGATCGGCCGGGGTGGTTTCCCGCGACTCTGCGCGCCAGCGCTTCGGCGCGCCCGTGGTCCCGGTCGACGATGAAGAGCTGCTCCACTCCGATGCTCATCGCGGCGTGGGCGATGGCCGCACCCGCGCCCCCGGCGCCGACGAGCACCACGCGCCGCCGCGCCGCGTCGTTCAGCTTCTGTCCGAAAGACTTGGCGAAGCCCGAGCAATCGGTGTTGAAGCCTTTGCGTTTGCCTTTGCGGAAGACCACCGTGTTGACCGCGCCGATGGCGCGCGCGTCCTCGGACAGCTCGGAGAGCAGCGGCAGCACGGCCTGCTTGCACGGGTGCGTGATGTTGAGGCCGTCGAAGCCCGCCGCCTCGGCCGAGTCGATCAGCCGCGGCAGATCGGCGACACTGGACCCGCCTTGGGCGAGGTCGATCAGCCGATAGTGCAGAGTCAGTCCCTGACACCGGGCCTCCTCCTCGTGCAGCGCGGGAGAAAGCGATGCCTGGATTCCCTCTCCGATCAGGCCGACCAGGAATTTGCTCTTCGCCATCTCAGCCCTGGTAGCCCATAAGCCGGGGCAGAAAGAGCACGAGTGACGGTATGTAGGTAATCAGCGCAAGCGCGACGACCATGGCGCCGAGAAACGGCATCACCTCGCGCACGAGGTCCTTGAGGGACACTTCCGCGATCTTGACCATCATGAAAAGCAGCAGGCCGTAAGGCGGGGTCACCAGGCCGATCATGATGTTGACGACCGCGACCACCCCGAAATGCACGGGATCGATGCCCAGCGCGTTCGCGGTGGGGAGGAGAACCGGAACGATGATCAGCAGAATCGTGGTTCCCTCGAGGAAGCAGCCGAGAATCAGCATGATCGCGTTCGCGAGCAGGAGGAAGGTAAACGGCGAGAGTTCGTACCCCCGCATCATCACGGCGAGCGTCTTGGGAATGTTCTCGACCGTGATGACGTAGTTGAACACCATCGCGGCGGCGATCAGAATGCCGATCGATATCGTGATGCGCGCGCTGGTCACCAGCGATTTGTAGACGCCGCCCCAGGTGACGGCGCGATAGAGGAACGCGGAAACCAGCAGCGCGTAGCAGGCGGCGAGCGCGGCGGCTTCGGTGGGCGTGGTGATGCCGCTGTAAAGGCAGCCGAAAAGGACCACCGGCATCATCAGCGCGGGGAAGGCCTCCCACGTGATGCGCGGGATGTCGCGCAGCGGGACGGCTTTCCCGACCGGGAAATTTTTTCGCCTGGCGACGAGCGAGACATAGGCCATCTGCGCGATGCCGAGGAGCAGGCCCGGGACGACGCCGCCGAGGAACAGGTAGCCGACGGACGTGTCCGACACCAGGGCATAGATCACCATCGGAATCGAAGGCGGGATGATGGGCCCGATGACCGAGGAAGCGGCGGTCAGGGCCGCGGCAAAGCTCGCCGTGTATTTTCCGTCCTGCGTCATCATTTTCTGCATCAACTTGCCCGAGCTCGCGGCGTCCGCGAGGGCCGAGCCCGACATTCCCGCGAAGACGATGCTCTGCACGACGTTGACGTGAGCGAGGCCGCCGCGGAAGCGCCCGACGAACGCGTTGCAGAAGCTCAGCAGCCGTTCCGTGATGCTGCCGATGGTCATGAACTCGGCGGCGAGGATGAACAGCGGTATCGCCAGCAGCACGAAGCTCGAGTACATGCCGTTGGAAAGTTGCTCGGCGGCGGTCCCGACATCGAGGCCGGTCATGAAAAGATAGAGAACCGAACCGCCGATCATCGCGTGCCCGATCGGCAGCCCGAGCAGGGTGAGGGCGACGATCGCCATGACGCAGAGCGAGAAGGGGCTGGCGGGACTCATAGGCCGGAGCTGACCTTGGTCGAATCGGGGGCTTCGGGATCCTTGCCGCGCAGCAGGTGCGACAGGATCCAGAGGTAACGGACGATGACGGCAACGAGGAAAAACACGTAGATCGAGAACAGCCGGTCGAAGGGAATCTTGAGATAGGACGTTTTTTCAACCTTCATGAAACTTACGTATTTGACCGTTGCCGGCAGCGAGGCGGCATACAGGATCACGATCGAGAGCCCGGTGATGATTCCCATGACCCGGCGCGCGCGGGGGCCCGCCGCCCCATAGACGAGGTCGAAGCGGATTTCCTCGCTTTCCTTCACGACGAAGGCGGCGCCCCAGAGCACCAGCCACAGCCAGGCGATGACGCTCAGCTCCGAGGTCCAGCCGATCGGGAAGTTGAGGAAATAGCGGAAAACGATCTGCA
>WNGE01003817.1_pt1 | contig 22704 bp, 15 predicted proteins | sample 5400651 | NCBI WGS metagenome assembly WNGE01 (sample SAMN13153370, study PRJNA577476) | soil metagenome | isolation source: 60 cm soil or saprolite under grassland replicate 2 | place: USA:California | collected 2016-06-15
CGTCGGCGCGGTGCGGCGCTATCTCGGTTGCCAGGACGAGCCGGTCGCCGCCATCGGCGACTCCGAGTACGACGTGGAGCTCCTGGAGATGGCGGAACGGAGCTACGCCCCGGCCAACTGCGCCCGGAGCGTGCGCGCGCTGGGCCGTCGTGGCCGGTGCCGGGTGATGCGCCAGCCCTACCAGCGAGGCCTGCTGGCGGCGGTGCGGGATCTGGTCGGGGAGACTCGGCGCCACCGGGCTCCGAGCGCCCCCGTGGAGAGCGGCCGCGCCGCCGGAGGAGGCGGCGAGCTGGTCAGGTTCCTCCTCGAGGCGGCGGAGCGCTCGACGGTGCGGCAGTGGCTGGGCGCCGTGAGCCGGCGAGGTCTGTAGGACACGGAGGAAAGGCGAATCTTGTGCATCCGACGCAGAGGCCTGGCCCGCCGATCGCATCGTCGGGCAAACGGAGGGTCGAGGTGTCCTCAGTCGTGAGATCGGCTGCCCCGGCGGCCGCGACCGGCGCCGCCCGGATCGAGACGATCAGCGATCCGGCCGGCTTTCACGCCATGCGTGAGGAGTGGGCCGAGCTGCTCGAGTCGAGCGCAAGCGACTGCGTGTTCCTCACCTGGGAGTGGCTCTCCACCTGGTGGAAGCACCTCGGCGGCAGCCGACAGCTCGACCTGATCGCGGTCAGGCAGGGTGAGGAGCTCATCGGGCTCGCGCCGCTCATGGTGGGCCGGCCTCGGCTCGGCCGCCTGATCCCGTGCCGGACCCGGGAGTTCCTCGGCACCGGCAGCGTGGGCTCCGACTACCTCGACGTGATCGTGAGACGCGGACGCGAATCGGAGGCGCTGGACGCCCTGGCCGCTCACCTGGCCGGGGAGGAGCTGGTGCTCCGTCTCGATCAGGTCAACCGGCGGTCCTGTGCCGCGCTCGAGCTGGCGGCACGGCTCGCGCGGCGGGGGTGGGCCCGCACGGAGCGCGCCAGCAACGTCTGTCCGTTCATCGACCTGCGGGGCCTCACGTGGGATTCCTACCGGGCGTCCCTGGAACCGGAGCACCGCTACAACTGCAAGCGGCGGCTCAGCGCCCTGACGAAGCGCTTCGACATGCGCTTCGAGCAGGTGGCGTCGGAGGCGGAGCGGCCCGGCGCGCTGGCGGCCCTGGTCGCGCTGCACATCGAACGCTGGAACGGGCGCGGCGGCTCCACCGCGCTGCGGGGGGCGAAGGTCGTGGCCTTCCACGAGGAGGTCACGCGGCTCGCGCTCGAGCGCGACTGGCTCCGCCTGTTCGTCCTCCGTCTCGACGGGAAGCCCGTGGCCGCCCTCTACGGATTCCGGTACCGTCACGTGTTTTCCTTCTACCAGTCGGGGTTCGACCCGAGCTACAGCCGGTACAGCGTGGGACAGGCGACGCTGGCGCTCACGATCAAGCACGCCCTCGAGGAGGGCGCCGCCGAATATGACTTCCTGCATGGCGACGAGCGGTACAAGTTCAACTGGGCGCGTCAGGTCCGCGAACTCGGACGACTCGAGCTCTACCCGCCCTCGGCGCGCGGCTGGCTGTGCCGGCGGACGGTCGCGCTGGACCGGGCCGCGCGCAGCACGGCGCGGCGGCTGCTTCCGGGGAGCGTCGCGGACTGGGTCGCGAGGAGGGCTGAGCGTGTACTCAGGTGAGGGATCGAGGGATGGATCAAGGGTCCGCGGTCTCGCGAAGACGAGTGTGGCACGCGTCTTGTTCTGGACCCGGACCGACGCGCTGCTCGGCGCCCTCGTCGATCGGACGCGGGCGGCGCTCGTGCTGGGCTACCACCGGGTGGTCGAGGACGTCACCAGCGAGGCGGGCCACACCATCGCGGCCATGCTCATCACGCGGCGGATGCTGGAGGCGCAGCTCGACTGGATCGGGCGGCGTTTCCGCTTCGTCGGGCTGGACGAGCTCGGCGAGCGGCTGGAGCGCCATGACGGGGCGGCCGGTCCGGTGGCGGCCGTGACCTTCGACGACGGCTACCGGGACGTGTACGAGATTGCCTTCCCGCTCCTCAAGCGGAAGGGCATTCCGGCCGCCGTGTTCGTGGTCTCGGACCTGGTGGGAAGCAGGGGGCTGCTGACCCACGACCGCCTCTACGTCGCGCTCGGGCGCGCCTTCGCGCGGTGGGCGAGCCCGGCGCGCGCGCTGCGGCGCCTGCTCATCGGGCTCGGCATCGCGGTGCGCGGGATGGAGCAGTGGACCGGCGTCGGCTGGACGGCGGGGACGGTCATGGTGTGGCTGCTCAGGGGCCTGCCGCGCGCCGAGATCCTGCGCGTCATCGACGCCCTCGAGGACGAGGTGGGGTTCGACGAGGCGGCGGCGCGCGGCCTGCTCCCGATGACGTGGGAGATGCTCGCCCGGATGCAGCGGGCGGGCGTCGTGATCGGGTCGCACACCCGGACGCACGCCTGGCTGACCCTGGAGGACCGCGACAAGGCCCTGGAGGAGCTCGGGGGGTCGCGCCTCGATCTGGAATCCCGGCTCGGCATCACCGTCCGGCACTTCGCGTACCCGGACGGGCGGTTCAACAAGGAGACGGCGGCGATGGTGGCGGCCGCCGGCTACCGGTTCGGCTACACGACGTGCTGTCACCGGGACTCGAGCTACCCGCTCCTGACCATCCCGCGCCGGATGCTGTGGCAGAACGCGTGCCTCGACGACCGCGGACGGTTCTCGGCGGCGATCCTGAGCTGCCAGGTGCACGGCGTCTTCAATCTGGTGAGAGGATGCGAACAGAATCACGCGGCCTAGCCACGACGACCGAGGGCGGGCCGTCGCCGCCGACCTCGGGGACCTTCGGACCGGCGCTCCGCCTCATGTCGGGACGCTCGGTCGGGTTCGTCGTGACGTTCTTCATCCCCGTGGTGCTCGTCCGGCTGCTCGACCAGACCGACTTCGGGACGTACAAGCAGATCTTCCTGATCGCGGGCACGCTCTACGTCGTCGGCCAGCTCGGGATGGCGGAGAGCCTCTTCTACTTCCTTCCCCTCTCGCCGCGGCAGGGGGCGCGCTTCGTCGCGAATTCGCTGCTGGCGCTGATCCTCGGCGGGCTCGGCTCCCTCGTGGTCCTCGAGCTGGGCGGGGGGGCGGTCTCGCGGTGGCTGAGCAACGGCGCCCTGTCGCGATACGCCCCGGCGGTCGGGATCTACCTCGTGTTCATGCAGGTCTCGGCCGTCCTGGAGATCGTCATGATCTCGCGCAAGCGCTACGGCTGGGCCTCGTGCGCCTACGTGGCGCTGGACGTGCTGAGGATGGCGCTGCTGGTCGTCCCCGTGCTGGTGGTCCGCCGGCTCGAGTGGTTGCTCATCGGCGCGGTGGCCTTCGCGGTGGTCCGGTGCGCGACGGCGCTCTGGTACGTGTGGCGCGAGTTCGACGGCGCGCTCCGGCCCGACGCGGCGCTCCTGCGGCGTCAGCTCGCCTACGCGGTGCCCTTCCAGATGTCGGCCATCGTGGAGATCCTGCAGGGCAACCTGCACAACTACGCCGTGTCGCACTACTTCGACGCGGCGACCTTCGCCATCTACTCGGTGGGCTGCCTGCAGATCCCGCTCGTGGACTTCGTGCTGAACTCGGTGAGCAACGTGATGATGGTGCGGATGGCGGAGGAGATCCGCGACGGCCGCATGCGAACGGCGGCCGCGGTGTGGCGCGACACGACCCGGCGGCTCGCGCTGCTCTTCGCTCCCCTCGTCGGTCTGCTCATGGTGGGCGCCGACGCCATCGTCAGGCTCCTGTTCACGGAGCGCTACGCGGCGAGCGTGCCGGTGTTCATGGTGTCGTCGCTGACCGTGCTGCTGGCGACGCTGCAGGTGGACGCCGTGCTGCGCGTCTACGCGCAGACGCGGCTCCTCTTCGCGCTCAACATGCTCCGGCTCGCGCTCGTGCTGGGGCTGATCGGCTGGCTCCTGGCGGCGTTCCACCTCGTGGGGGCGATCGTCGTCACCCTGCTCGCGAGCGCCGTCATGAAGGGGCTGGGCGTGCTGCGGGCGCGGAGCCTGATGGGGGTGAGCCTGGCCGAGGTGCTGCCGTGGCGGAACCTCGGGGCCATCCTCGGCGTCGCGGTGGGCGCGGCGGGGGCGGCCGCCTGGGTCAAGACGCTCATGGAGGCGCCGCCGCTGGTGGAGCTGATCGGGATCGGCGCGGTCTATGCCGCCGCCTACGCGGCCGGGCTCTACGCCTTCGGCCTGCTGAGGCAGGAGGAGCGGCTCATCGTGCGGAACTGGCTCGCGCGGTGCGGGATAGCCCGGCGCGGCGCGCACGCCGGAGAAGTGGGGGGACGTTAGCGTGGGGGGCCAGGTGACGCGGGCTGCGGGTGGAGAACGGGGCGGGCGCCGGTTGCGCGTCGTCGTGTTCACGGCGGGGGCGCTCGCGCCGGTGAACCGCGTCTTCTTCGAGCGGCTGGCGCGAGAGCCCGGCGTCGACCTGTGCGGCATCGTCGTGGACGAGTACCGGCGACCTCGGAAGGGCCTGGCCGCCCGGGCGCGCGCCGCACTGCGCGAGGACGGCTGGGGCTGGCTCGGCTTCAAGCTGGCCGCGAAGGGGACGGCGCTGCTCGGGCGCCTGGGGCTCGCTCTGTTCGAGCGCGGGCGCCGGCGGGTCGATGGCGAGCAGTCCTACGAGGCCCTGTCGCACCGCTGCGCGGTGCCAGTGTACCGTGTCGCCGACATCCACGGCGAGGAGAGCCTCGCCCTGATCCGATCGCTCGCGCCGGATCTCGGCGTGATCGTCGGGGGCCGGATCCTCCGCGAGAGCGTGATCACGATCCCGGGGCAGGGGACGCTCAACATCCACAAGCGGAAGGTCCCCGAGTATCGAGGCGGGGGACCCGTCGGCTACTGGGAGGTGCTGGCGGGCGAGCGCTCCATCGGGGTCACGATCCACTACGCCACCGCGCGGGTGGATGCGGGGCCGGTGCTGGCCGAGGCCACGATCCCCGTGGAGGAGTGCGACACGCTGGAGAGCCTCGGGATCAAGGCGGATCTCCTGGGGGCGCGGCTCTACCTGGAGAGTATCCGGCGCGTGGCGGCGGGCAGGCGCGAGGGCCGGCCCCAGGACCAGGCATCGGGCCGCACGTACAGGGCGCCGAGCGAGTTCCAGGTCTGGAAGCTCGAGCGGCGATTGAAGCAGAAGGCAGCGCGGCTCATGCCTGGCGCGCCGGCGCCGGCTGCCGATCGCGACCTTCTTCTACCACGTGGTGACGAACCGGCCGGTGAACCACCTCTGCCTGCCTCTTCACGTGTTCGCCCGGCAGATGGAGTTCCTCACGGCGTACTACCGCGTGGTCTCCCTCGACGAGGCGGTCGCGCGGCTGGCGTCGGGAGCGAACGACGAGCTGGCCGCGGTCTTGACCTTCGACGACGGGTACCGGGACAACGTCTGGGCCGTCGAGTACCTCCGGTACTACGACATCCCGGCGACCTTCTTCGTCTCGATCGGCCATGTGCGGGACGGCCGGCCCTTCGACCACGATCGGCGGCGCGGGTTCGAGCAGGCCGCTCCCATGAGCGTGGAAGACGTGCGTCGACTCGCCGCCGACGGCTTCCTCGTGGGCTCGCACGCCGTCTATCACGAGGACTTCGGCGCGCTGGATCCGGGGACGGCGGACGAGGTGCTGCGGGAGGGCCGCGACCTGATCCGGGAGCTCATCGGCCCGGCGCCCGAGCACTTCTCGTTCCCGAAGGGGCTGCGCCGCGTGAACATCACCGCCGAGAGCTTCGCCCTCGCCCAGAAGCACTTCCGGTACATCCACTCGGCCTACGGCGGCTACAACTTCCCCGTCGCCGGCCGGAGTCACTTCCTTCGCATCCCGAATCCCGGCAGCGTGCTCGAGCTGGCGCTGCTGATGGACGGCTATCGCGGGTTCCGGGCTTGCCTTGGCGGAGACGCATGGGGCATACGGACCGATACGCTCCCGCCGTACTGATGGAGCCCCTGCGCGATGACCCCACCGAGCCCGGGCGAGATGATCCGATGAGCGGTTCGAGCCGTCCCACGGTCGCCATCGTGGCGCCGAGCCTCGACATCCTGGGAGGCCAGGGGGTCCAGGCCCGGGCCCTCTTCGGACATCTGCGTGACGACGGCTACGACGTGAGCCTCGTGGCCATCAACCCGGCGTTTCCCGCGGGCCTCCGGTGGCTCCGCCGCTACGCCTACCTGCGGACCGCCGCCAACCAGCTCTTCTATCTGGCGAGCCTCGGACGCCTCCGGCGAGCCGACGTGATCCACATCTTCAGCGCCTCGTACTGGTCGTTCCTCCTCGCCCCGCTGCCGGCCATCGTGGCCGGGCGCCTCTACGGCAAGCGCGTGGTCCTCAACTACCACAGCGGCGAGGCGGGCGACCACCTGACGCGCTGGGGCATGCTCGTGCACCCGTGGCTCCGGATGGTCGACGAGATCGTCGTCCCCTCCGTGTACCTGCGCGAAGTCTTCGCGCGCCATGGCCATCGGGCGCGGGTGGTGCGGAACGTGGTGGACGTCTCGCGCTTCGCCTATGCCGAGCGCGACCCGCTCCTGCCGCGGCTCGTGTCCACGCGGAACCTGGAGCACCACTACCAGGTGGAGAACACGCTGGAGGCCTTCGCCCTCCTCAAGGCCCATTACCCGAGCGCCACCTTGACGGTCGCCGGGTCCGGCAGCCAGGGGGCGCGCCTCAAGGCCATCGCCCGGTCGCTGGGCGTGGACGGGATCCGCTTCGTGGGCCGCGTCGAGCCGGAGGACATGCCCCGTCTCTACGGGGAAGGTCACATCTTCGTCAACTCCTCGGTCGTGGACAACCAGCCGCTCTCGGTGCTCGAGGCCCTCGCGTCGGGGCTGCCCATCGTGTCCACCGCCGCCGGGGATCTCGCGGCCATGGTCCGCGACGGGGAGACGGGTCTCGTGGTTCCACCCGGCGACCCCGTGGCCATGGCGAAGGCCGTCGCCGCCCTCCTGGCGGATCCCGAGCGCGCGCGCGGGCTGGTCCGCCGCGGGCGACTCGAGGTCGAGCAGTACACCTGGCCGCGCGTACGCGACCAGTGGGCGAGGGTCTACGCGGGAGAGCCGCCGCCGTCCACGCGCGACGCCGAGGTCCGGGCGGCCGAAGGCGCGGGCCGCTCGTCGTGAAGGTCCAGAAGATGAAGAGTGCGAGCGTGCAGCCGTGAAGATCGCGTGGGTGGACAAGGCACCGGCGCCGGCTCCCGAGCGCGAAGCGCGGGCGCGGGACGCGGTCGATCGGACCACGTGGAGGCGGCCGGAGACGGTGAGTGGCCAGCGGCGGCTCCCGCCCGGTCTCCGGGAGGCCCTGGCGCGCTCGCACGCGCCCGGGCTCGATGGCCTGCGGATGGTCGCCGTGTTCCTCGTGGTCTTCTACCACTTCGGATTCCAGGCCGTGCCCGGCGGCCACGGGGTGCTCGGGTTCTTCGTCCTGAGCGGCTTCTTGATCACCTGGCTCCTGCTCAAGGAGCAGGAGCGCTTCGGCTCGATCTCGCTGCGCCTGTTCTACCTCCGGCGGCTGTTGCGGATCGTCCCTGCGTTCCTCTGCTTCTGGCTCGTCTGGACGGCCGCCCTCGTCCTGACCGGCAAGCGCATCGTGTGGGGCCAGGCGATCAGCGCCCTCGTGTACCTGAGCAACTACTACAGCGCCATCCTCGGCGATCCCCACACGGGGTACAGCCATACGTGGTCGCTCGGGATCGAGGAGCAGTTCTACCTCTTGTGGCCGGTCGGCCTGATCGCGCTGTGGCGGCGTCCCGAGCGGGCCCCGGCCATCCTGGCAGCGGCCATCGGCGCGGTCTGGGTCCACCGCGCGGTTCTCCAGTTCGTGGTCGGCGCCGACCAGCAGTACTTCTATGCGGCGTTCGACACGCGGGCCGATCACCTGCTGGCGGGATGTCTCCTGGCCGTCCTGCTGCACGGAGGCCGTCTGCCGTGGCTCTGGCGGCGGCTCTGCACGCCCTGGATGTCCCTCGTCGTGAGCGCGCTGCTCGCGACGTCGATCTGGATGTCGACGGTCAGCGGCTTCCTCTACCGGGACATGGTGGGATTCGCCGTCGAGCCCCTGCTGGTGGCGGTGGTCCTCGCCCAGGCGATGGCGTTGCACGACTCGCCGCCGTGGCGATGGCTGAACTGGCCGTGGGTGCGGTACCTCGGCGTGCTGTCGTACTCGATCTATCTGTACCAGCAGGTGGTGATCTGGCCGGTCAAACGGATGCTCGCGCCCGCGCCGCTGGTCGTGCAACTCGCGGTGGCGCTCGGGGTGCTGCTCCTGGTGGCGGGCGCGTCCTACCACCTCGTCGAGCGGCCCTTCTTGCGCCTGAAGGAGCGGATCGCCGCGCGGAGGGGATCGCCGGCGCGCGAGGGGCACCACGTCCGAGTCGGTGACGGAAGGCCATCCCGGCCAACACCCCAGGAGCAATTCTGATGGACCGCTACCGGTCACGGCAAGGGAGAGCAGTATGTGCGGCATCGTAGGCATCGTCAGGTTCAATCCCGAGGAGTCCGCGGACGAGGCGCGGCTCAAGCGGATGCGTGACGTTCTGCGCCATCGGGGGCCGGACGGCGAGGGGCTCTGGGTGGACGGACCGGTCGGCCTGGGTCACCGCCGCCTGGCCATCGTGGACGTGGCGGCGGGGCATCAGCCGATGGCGAACGAGGACGAGAGCATCTGGATCACCTATAACGGCGAGATCTACAACCACGCCGACCTGCGCCCGGCGCTCGAGGCGAAGGGGCACCGCTACCGGACCCGGAGCGACACCGAGACCATCCTCCACCTGTACGAGGAGGCGGGCGACGCGTGCGTGGAGGGCCTGCAGGGGATGTTCGCCTTCGCGCTGTGGGACGGGCGGCGGCGGCGGCTCCTGCTCGCGCGGGACCGGCTCGGGATCAAGCCGCTGTACTACGCCTGCACGGATCGGGAGATCCTCTTCGCCTCCGAGATCAAGGCGCTCCTGGCCGCCCGGGACGAGCGGGTCGCGTTCAACGAGGCGATCCTGCCCGAGTTCCTCGCCACGCGGTTCGTCGCCGGCGAGGAGACCTTCTTCGAGGGCATCCGCAAGCTGCGGCCCGGACACACCCTGGCGTGGTCGCGCGACGAGGGGATCAGCCAGCGGCGGTACTGGCGGTTGCCGGCGGCGCCGGATGAGAGCCGGGGCACGCTCGCCGAGGAGGCGCGGGAGGTGAGAGCGCGGCTCGAGGGCGCGGTGCGGAGCCACCTCATGAGCGATGTCCCGCTCGGGCTCTTCCTCTCGGGCGGGATCGATTCGAGCGGGCTCGCGGCGCTGATGGCGCCCATGGTGGACGGGGCCATCCGGACCTTCTCCGTCGGCTTCGACGAGCCGGGCGCCAACGAGCTCGCCTATGCCCGGCTCGTGGCGCGCGCGGTGCGGGCGCAGCACCACGAGGTCGTCGTCTCGCCGGCCGAGTTCTGGGGCGCGCTGCCCCAGCTCGTCTGGCACGAGGACGAGCCCATCGCCTTCTCGTCGAGCGTTCCGCTGTACTTCGTCTCGCGGCTCGCCGGTGAGCACGTCAAGGTGGTCCTCACCGGCGAGGGGGCGGACGAGCTGTTCCTCGGCTACAACCGCTACCGCGTCACGGCGTGGAACGAGCGGCTCAGCCAACGCTACACCGCGTTCGCCCCGGACGGGCTCCGGGCGGGCATGCGCCGCGCGATCGGCCATCTGCCGTGGTCCCTCCGCGGCTACGCCCGGCGCAGCTTCCTCGCCCTCGAGGGAGGGCCGCGCCGGCTCTTCTACGAGAACTTCGCGGTCTTCCCGGAGGCGTTCCAGCGCGGCCTCCTGAAGGACGGGGAGTTCCTCGCGCGACGCGACCCCTACGCGGAGGCGCTCCGCTGCTACGGGGAGGCGCCGGGCGGCGCCCTCGAGCGGATGAGCTACGCCGATCTGCAGACCTACCTCGTCGAGCTGTTGATGAAGCAGGACCAGATGAGCATGGCCGCGTCGATCGAGAGCCGGGTCCCGTTCCTGGACCACGAGTTCGTCGAGCACGTGGCGGCCCTTCCGGGCCGCCTCAAGCTGCGCGGCTGGCAGACCAAGGCCGTGCTGCGGGCGGCCCTGCGCGATCTGGTCCCGCGCGAGATCCTCACCCGGCGGAAGATGGGCTTCCCGGCTCCGGTGGGCCGCTGGCTGAGGGGAGCGTTCTGGCCGCTCCTCGAGGAGCTCGTGCTGGGGGAGCGCGCGCGCCGGCGAGGCCTCTTCGAGACCGCCGTGCTCCGGCGGCTCGCCGAGGAGCACCGCTCCGGGGTGGCCGAGCACGGCGACCGCCTGTGGCTCCTCGTGAACCTCGAGATCTGGCAGCGGATCTTCGTGGACGGGGAGGACGTGGGCGCCGTCAGCGTGGCCGCGTGAGCCGATGCGCATCCTCTGGGTGAAGGTGGGCGGGCTCTGGCCGCGCAACACGGGCGGGCGACTCCGGAGCCTGCATATCGTCTCCGAGCTGTCGCGCCGGCACCGCGTGATCCTGTTGACCACGCACGGGCCGGGCGACGATCCCGAGGGGCTGGCGGCCGCGCTGCCCGAGTGCGGGCAGGTCGTGTCCCTTCCCCATCGTCCGCCCAAGCTCGGCAGCGCGCGATTCCCCCTCGCGGTCGCGCGCTCCTGGCTCTCCGCGCTGCCCGTCGATCTCTGGAAGACGCGCGTCCCCGCCCTCCGCGACGAGGTGAACCGCCTCATCGCGGCCGGCGAGGTCGACCTCTGCGTGGCCGACTTCCTCTTCGCGGCTCCGAACGTCCCCCTCGGGGCCGGGGTGCCGGTGGTCCTCTTCGCGCACAACGTCGAGCACCTGATCTGGAGGCGGTTGCGCGAGGCGGACCGGCGGATGTGGCGGCGGGGGCTGCTGGGAGTGGAGTGGCGGAAGGTGCGCCGCTACGAGGCCACCGTCTGCGCGCGCGCGCGGCTGACCCTGGCCGTCTCGGAGGCCGACCGGGTCCGCCTGGCCGCCATGGCGCCGGGGGCGCGCGTCGCGGCGATTCCCACGGGCGTCGACACCGACCACTTCGCGCCGGCCGGCGCGCCGGAGACGGCCGGCCACGTCGTGTTCACCGGCTCGATGGACTGGTTCCCGAACGAGGACGCCGTGCTGTACTTCATCGACGCGATCCTGCCGTCGATCCGCCGCGAGGCGCCCGACGCCGTCCTGACCGTCGCCGGCCGCAATCCCACGGACCGGCTGCGCGCCGCCGCCGAGCGGGCGGGCGTGACGGTCACCGGCACCGTCGAGGATGTTCGCCCCTACCTCGCGCGGGCGGCCGTGTGCGTCGTGCCGCTGCGGGTGGGCGGAGGGACGCGCCTCAAGATCTTCGAGGCCCTCGCCATGGGCAAGGCGGTCGTCTCGACCTCGGTCGGCGCCGAGGGCCTCCCGCTGGTCGCGGGCGAGCACTTCCTCCGCGCCGACGACCCCGCCGACTTCGCCCACGCGGTCGTCCGGCTCCTGCGCGACCGGGACCTTCGCCGGCGGCTGGGTCTCACCGGACGGCGGCTGGTGGAAGCGCGCCATTCGTGGGCGCGGGTGGCGCGCGAGTTCGAAGCCCGATGCGAGGAGGTGGTGGACCGACATGCCGAAGGACGACAGCGTGCCGAGAGTGGCGCTCCTGTGTCATGAGCAGGACCGGATCGACGCCGAGGGGCTGGCCGCGTGGGCCGCTGCCTCGTTCGATCTCGTGGGCGTCGTGGCGCTCCGCGACCGCCCCGGCAAGCTGCTCAGGAACGCCCGGCGCGAGATCCGTCGGGTGGGGCCGCTGCGTTTCCTGGACGTGCTGGCGTTCCGTCTCCTCTACCGCCTGCGGCAGGCGAGGTCGGACGCGGCGTGGATCGCGCGCGAGGTGGCCCGCCTGCGGCGCCGGTATCCGGCCCGTCTCGAGGCGGTGCCGAGGCTCGTCGCCACGAGCCCGAACACGGAAGAGGTTCGTGACTTCCTCCGGCGACTCCGCCCGGATCTCTTGATCGCCCGGTGCAAGTTCATCCTCAAGCCGGAGATCTTCACCATCCCCGGCGCGGGGACGTTCGTCCTCCATCCGGGAATCTGCCCGGAATACCGTAACGCCCACGGGTGCTTCTGGGCCCTCGTCAACCGGGACCTCGACCGGGTCGGCATGACGCTCCTCCGCGTGGATGCGGGGGTGGACACGGGACCCATCTACTTGCAGGCGACGTACCCGTTCAACGAGGTCGAGGAGTCCCATCGCGTCATCCAGTACCGAGTCGTCCTGGACAATCTCGAGGTCATCGCGGCGACGCTCCGCTCGGCGTGGAACGGGCACGCGTCGCCGATCCGCACCGAGGGCCGGCGGTCGGCGACGTGGGGGCAGCCGTGGCTGACGGCGTACCTGCGCTGGAAGGCGGCCGCTCGCCGGACGCGAGTGAATGCGCCCGGTGACGCTGCGCTTTCACGACGTCCATGAGCGAGGAGGAGTGCAAGCCATGCGCGTGAGCGTGTTTGGACTGGGATATGTCGGCTGCGTGACCGGCGCCTGCCTGGCGCAGGCGGGGCACGAGACGCTGGGCGTGGATGTCAACCGGGAAAAGGTCGAGATGGTCAATCAGGGCGCGCCGCCGCTCGTGGAGGAGGGGTTGGGCGAGCTGCTCGCCGACGCCGTCTCGAGGAAGCGGCTGCGGGCGACGGTCTCCGTCGACGAGGCCGTCGCCGCGACCGACCTGGCGCTGATCTGCGTCGGCACCCCGAGTCGGGTCAACGGCCGGCCCGATGCGACGGCCGTCGATCGGGTGGGCTGGCAGATCGGTCGCGCCCTGCGCGCCCGCCGGACGCCGTTCACCGTGGTGCTGCGGAGCACGGTCGTCCCCGGGACCACCGAGAAGGTGCTGCTGCCGGCCATCGCCCGCGGGACGGCCGGGGCGTCCTTCCCTCCGCTCGGGATCGCGGTCAACCCCGAGTTCATGCGCGAAGGGTCGTCGCTGCGCGATTTCGCTCACCCGCCGATGACCCTGGTGGGCACGGACGACCCGGACACGGCATCCCTGCTCGAAACCCTCTACGCGGGCGTGTACGCGGCGTTCGTCCACACCAGCGTGCGGACGGCGGAGGCGGTCAAGTGCGTCTGCAATGCCTTCCACGCCCTCAAGGTGTGCTTCGCCAACGAGATCGGCGACGTGTGCGCGGCCCTCGGGGCCGACGCCCAGGAGGTCATGCGGATCTTCCTCATGGACCGGCAGCTCAGCGTGTCGGAGGCGTACCTGCGTCCCGGCTTCGCGTTCGGCGGCCCGTGCCTGCCCAAGGACCTGCGCGCCCTCCTGTACGCGGCCCGGAGCGCCGACGTGGCGCCGGGGCTGCTGTCGGCGATCCTGCCCTCCAACGAGGCGCAGATCCGGCGAGCCGTGGAGACCGTGCTCGAGACCCACCGGCGGCGGGTGGGCGTGGTGGGCCTGGCCTTCAAGCCCGGCACCGACGACCTCCGGGAGAGCCCCATGGTCGCGCTGGTCGAGGCGCTCATCGGCAAGGGCTGCGAGGTGCGCATCCTCGACAAGCACGTCGCCCTCGCCCAGCTGACGGGGGCGAATCGCCGCTACATCGAGGAGGAGATCCCGCACATCGCGGCCGTGATGTGCGAGGACGTGGCGGGGCTGGTCGAGCACGCGGAGGTGCTGGTGATCGGCCGCGTGTGCGAGGACGCCCTCCGCGTCCTCGAGGCAGCCGGACCCGACCACACGGTGATCGACCTCACGCGCGGCGCGATCCGGCAGGTGCTCGCGGGCGACGAGGAGGCGCTCGCCCGATGATCCGCGGGGTCCTCCGGGCCGGGGTCGGTCTGTCCCTGAGCGCCGTCGCCGCGCTCGGCGGCGTGGCGGCGGAGGCGGCCGGCCCCGTGGCGCTCCCCGAGCCGCCGCGGCTGTCCGTCGACACCACGTACGTCCCCCCCTCGGGCCGGACCGTGGCCGTCGTCGCCGGCGGCGATTTCCAGGCCGCGCTCAACCGGGCGCAGCCGGGCGACGTGATCACGCTGGAAGCGGGCGCGGTCTTCACGGGCCCGTTCCGGCTGCCCAACAAGGCGGGGGCGGGCTGGATCGTCGTCCGCACCAGCGCGCCCGACAGCAGCCTGCCGCGGCCGGGAACGCGGATCGATCCCTCCTACGCCGGGGCCATGCCGAAGCTCGTGGCGGCCTCGGAAGGCGTGATCACCGCGGCGCCGGGCGCCCACCACTACCGCTTCATCGGCATCGAGATGCGGCCGCGGGAAGGCGTGCACCTCTACAGCCTCGTCTGGCTCGGCAACGACGAGATCGCGCCCGAGGCGCTGCCCCACCACATCGTGGTGGATCGGTGTTACCTCCACGGCGATCCGAAGAAGGGCTCGAGGCGCGGGATCGCGTTGAACTCGCGCGACACGGCCGTCGTCGATTCGTACCTGTCGGACTTCAAGGAGGCGGGCGCGGAAGCGCAGGCCATCGGCGGCTGGAACGGACCGGGTCCGTTCAAGATCGTGAACAACTATCTCGAGGGCGCGGGGGAGAACATCATGTTCGGAGGGACCGATCCGTCGATCCCGGACCTCGTGCCGGCCGACATCGAGATCCGCCGGAACCACCTCTCGAAGCCCGTGGCGTGGAAGGCGGGCGAGCCGGGGCACGAGGGGACGGCGTGGACGGTCAAGAACCTCCTCGAGCTGAAGAATGCGCGCCGGGTGCTGATCGAGGGCAACGTCCTGGAGCACAACTGGGTGCAGGCGCAGACCGGCTTCGCCGTCCTGTTCACCGTGCGCAACCAGGACGGCCGGGCGCCGTGGGCAACGGTGGAGGACGTGACGTTCGTCAACAACATCGTCCGTCACGCGGCGGCGGGGATCAGCATGCACGGCCGCGACAACAACCAGCCCAGCCAGCGGACCAAACGCATCCTGATCCGGAACAACCTCTTCGAGGACGTGGGCGACCCGCGGTGGGGCGGAGGGGGGCGGCTCTTCCAGATTCTCGACGGCATCGCGAACCTCGTCATCGAGCACAACACGGCCGTGCAGACCGGGAACATCATCCTCGCCGAGGGCGCCCCCCACGAGGGGTTCGTCTATCGCGACAACATCACGCCGCACAACGAGTACGGGATGATCGGCACCGGCACCCCACCGGGAAACCCCACGCTCGAGCGATACTTCCCCCGCGCGGTGATCGAGAAGAACGTGATCGTCGGGGGGCGCGGGGGGCAGTATCCGGGACGGAACTTCGCCCCGGGCTCGCTCGCCGATGTGGGCTTCGTGGATCCCGCCCGCGGCGACTACCGGCTCGCCGATGGCAGCCGGTACAAGAAGGCGGGCACCGAGGGCAAGGATCCGGGCGTCGACATGGACGAGCTGGCGGCGGCGCTGTCCGCGGATGACCGACGGGCGGCGGCGGCGAGCGGTCCCGCGCCCGCGCGCAAGGAGTGAACCCATGTGTGGCATCGCGGGAATCCTGAGTCTCGGCGGTCGGCCCGTCGCGCCGGAGGAGGTGCGGGCCATGTGCGGCACGCTGGTGCACCGTGGCCCGGACGATGACGGCTTCCATGTCGGCGCGGACGGGGGCGTCGGCATGCGCCGGCTCAGCATCATCGATCTGAAGACCGGGCGCCCGCCGGTGTGGAACGAGGACCGGTCCGTCTGCGTGGTGTTCAACGGGGAGATCTACAACTTCCGGGACCTGCGCCAGGAGCTGGAACGCCGGGGCCATTGTTTCGCCACCGCCACCGACACCGAGACCATCGTCCACCTGTACGAGGAGTACGGGCCGAGCTGCGTGGAACGCCTGCGGGGGATGTTCGCCCTGGCGCTGTGGGACGAACGCCAGCGCCAGCTCCTGCTCGCCCGCGACCGCCTCGGGATCAAGCCGCTCTTCTACGCCGAGGTGGGCGGACGGCTGGTCTTCGCCTCCGAGCTCAAGGCGATCCTCGCGCTGCCCGAGGTCGAGCGCCGGCTCGACTGGGCGGCGCTGAGCCACCTGTTCGCGTTCCTGGCGACGCCACGGTCGGACAGCCTCATCGAGGGCGTGCGCAAGCTCGAGCCCGGCCAGATCCTGCTCGCCTCGCCCGGCCGGGACGTCCGCCTCCAGCGCTACTGGGCGGTGCGGTTCGAGCCCGACCGGAGCCGGAGCGAGGCGTACTTCGTGGACCGGCTCCGAGAGCTCCTCGAGGAGTCGGTGCGCCTCCACCTGGTCAGCGACGTCCCGATCGGGGCCTTCCTGAGCGGAGGCGTGGACTCGAGCTCGGTGGTGGCCATCATGTCCCGACTCCTGTCGGAGCCGGTGAAGACGTTCTCGATCGGGTTCACGGAGGGGGAGTTCAGCGAGCTCGAATACGCGCGCGCGGTCGCGGAGAGGTTCGGCACCGACCACCGGGAGCTGGTGATCGAGCCCGACGTGCTCGGGGTGATCGACGAGCTGGCCTGGTACCTGGACGAGCCCCTGGGCGACCCGTCGGTGATCCCGACCTACATGGTCTCGAAGCTCGCGTCGGAATCCGTGACGGTCGTGCTCTCCGGCGACGGCGGCGACGAGCTGTTCGCCGGCTACGACAAGTACGTCGTGGAAGGCCGGGAGCGCAAGTACCGGTTCGTGCCGACGCCCACCCGGTGGGCGCTCCGCCGCCTGTCGGCCATGATGCCGGAGGGCATGCGGGGGCGGAACTTCCTGCGCCACATCGCCCTCGAAGGCGCGGACCGCTACCTCGACGCGACGACGCTGTTCCGGCGCGACCAGCAGGAGCGGCTCTTCACGCCGGAGGCGGCGGAGCGCGTGGCGGGCTCCGACCCCTGGCGCCTGAGCCGCCAATGGCTCGCCGACGGCGACGGCGGCCACTGGTTGTCGACCCTGCAGTACTCGGACCTCAACACGTATCTGCCCCTCGACATCCTGACCAAGGTGGACCGGATGAGCATGGCCCACTCCATCGAGACCCGCGTCCCGCTGCTCGACCACAAGGTCGTGGAGTTCGCGGCCACCATCCCGCCCGAGCTGCAGGTGCGCGACGGCACCACCAAGCACGTCTTCAAGCGCGCCATGCGGGGGCTCCTGCCCGACGAGGTCCTCGACCGGCCGAAGCACGGCTTCGCGGTGCCGCTCGGGAGCTGGTTCCGGGGGCGGCTCGGGAGCTTCGTGCGGGCCCTGCTGCTCTCGGACGCGAGCCGGCGGCGCGGGATCCTGAACCCCCGCTCCATCGAGCGGCTGCTCGAGCTGCACGAGCGCGGGCGGGAGCTCGACTTCCAGCTCTGGACGCTCATCTCCTTCGAGCTCTGGTGCCGCGTGTTCCTCGACGGCCGGGCGTCCGGGGTCGCCGGTGGCGCCGCCCGCGCGCCGGGTCTCCTGGAGCCGGCGTAGGGCCATGGACCACGTGAGCGAATCGGTGCGCGCGACCGAGGGCCCGATGATGCGAGCGGAGATCGGCGCTCCGCCGCCGGTGCCGGTCGACGGGGGCCGCATCCCGTCGCTCGACGGGCTGCGCGCGATCTCGATCGGCCTCGTGGTCTTCCGGCATCTGTGCGGGACGGGGAACTTTCTCCCGGACCGCGTGGGCGGCTTCTTCGAGGTCGGCGACCTCGGCGTCCGCGTCTTCTTCGTCATCTCCGGATTTCTGATCACGACGCTGCTGCTCAACGAGCTCGATGCATCCGGTCGCGTTCATCTCGGGAAGTTCTACCTGCGGCGGACGTTCCGGATCTTTCCGCCGTACTATGCGTTCCTCCTCGCGGTGCTGGCGGCGAGCGCTGCCGGGTGGCTCGCCCTCCACCCCGGCGACCTCGCCCACGCCTTCACGTACACGTCGAACTATCACGCGGACCGCTCCTGGCCGGTGGGGCACACGTGGTCGCTCTCGGTGGAAGAACAGTTCTACCTGCTGTGGCCGGCGGTGCTGCTGGTGGCCGGGCGCCGGCGCGCCCTCGTGGCGGCGGCCGCGTTCTTCCTGGCCAGTCCCGTCATCAGGCTCGGTCTCTGGTGGTGGGGCGGCCCCGAGATCGGGATCGGGCACCGCTTCGAGACGGTGGCGGACGCCATCGCCATCGGGTGCGTGCTCGCGGGAAGCGCGGCGTGGCTTCAGGGCCAGCCGCTGTACTCACGGCTCCTGGACTCGCGGCTGTTCGTCCTCGCGCCGGTGGCCGTCCTCGCCGCCAGCCTCCTGCACGACCGCCCTCGGCTGTCGTGCCTGTTCGGCTTCTCGGTCATGAATCTCGGGATCGCCGCGTGCCTGCACTGGTGCGTGATCCATCACGAGGGGCGGATCGGGCGGGTGCTGAACTCAGCGCCGCTCGTCTACGTTGGCGTGCTCAGCTACTCGATCTACCTGTGGCAGCAGGTGTTCCTCGACCGCGAGTCGGCGGCCGCGCTCAATCAGTTCCCGGCGAACCTGCTCGGCGTGATCGCGGCGTCCGTCGTCTCGTTCTATGCGGTGGAACGCCCGTGGCTGGCGTTGCGCCGCCGGCTGGAGCGTCGCTGGTTCCCCCCGATCGTCGCGTCCGCAGGCCGGACCGGGCACGCTCGGCCGCGACCCGCATCGGGAAGGCTCGCGGGAGGCCACCGGGACCGTGGCAACGGCCGGCGGGCCGAGGATCGGACGGGCTGGTCGCCGCCACCCGAAAACGCCTAGCAAGCTTAGCTAAGCTAGCTGCTTCAACGAACAAGCAAGTTCGAGGGTTCCCCATGACCGGTCAGCATGTCGTGTTCTGGGCGTTTGTCTCCCTTCTGGGATACGCCTATGTGGGCTACCCCGCCCTCGTGTGGGCGTGGGCGACCCTCAGACAGCGGAGGCCTCGCCGCTCCCGGGCCGAACCGACCGTGAGCGTGCTCGTGGTCGCCCACAACGAGGCCGCCCGCATCGAGGGGCGGCTCGAGAACCTCCTCGGGCTCGACTACCCGCGGGACCGGCTCGAGATCTTGCTGGGCTCCGACGGCTCCACGGACGCGACGGCGGAGGTCGCGCGGGCCGCTGACCCGGCCGTGGTCACGGTGACGGCGTTCGAGCGGCGCCGTGGGAAGTCCGCGGTGCTGAACGACCTGGTGCCGAAGGCCCGCGGCGAGATCGTGGTGCTGGCCGACGCGCGGCAGCGTTTCGAGCCCGAGGCCATCCGTGCCCTCGTCGAGCCCTTCGCCGACCCGCGCGTGGGCGCGGTGAGCGGTGAGTTGATCCTCACCCACGACCCCGAGGGCGCCGCGGTCGGCCACGGCGTGGGCTTCTACTGGCGCTACGAGAAGTTCATCCGGCGGAACGAGAGCCACGTGGACTCGACGGTGGGCGCCACCGGCGCCGTGTATGCCATCCGCCGCGAGCTGTTCGAGCCGATCCCGGAGGATACGCTCCTCGATGACGTGCTCATCCCGCTCCGCATCACGCGCCGCGGCTACCGGGTGCTCTTCGAGCCCGGGGCGCGCGCCTACGACCGGGCGGCGGCCACGACCGCCGAGGAGTTCGCCCGGAAGGTCCGCACGCTCGCGGGGAACTTCCAGCTGTTCGCGCGCGAGCGGTGGGCCATGAACCCGTTGCAGAACCGGCTGTGGCTGCAAACCGTCTCCCACAAGGGGCTACGCCTGCTCTTGCCCCTGCTCCACGTGGGAGTCTTCGCCGCCAACCTCCCGCTGGCGGAAGGGCCGCTCTATCGCGGGGTGCTCCTGGCGCAGGCGCTCTTCTACGCCTCCGCGCTGGGGGGCTACGCGGGCCGGAACGCCGGCCGGCGCACCCCGCTGCTATCGGTGCCCTACGTCATCTGCCTCCTGAATTGCGCGACCCTCGTCGGGTTCCTCCGCTTCGTCACGGGACGCCAGCGCGCGACCTGGGACCACGTGTCCCGGCCAGCCGGAGGCGGAACGCGACGCGTCGAGGCGCGCGCCGAGTCCGATCGGGGCGGAGCCGACGCTCCCGTCCTCCGTTTCGAGGCCGCCCCGAACGCCACCGGAGGAACCATCATGCCTTGGAGAAATGTCAGGAGCTTCCTCTACAACGCGTCGTCGGTGAGACAGAACGCTCCGGCGGCCTCCGGCGTCTACGGGATCTTCACGCCCCACGAGTGGATCTACATCGGGGAGTCCCAGGACATCCAGGCCCGCCTGCTCCAGCACCTGAACGGCGACAATCCCTGTATCGGCACCAGCGGAGCCACCTCCTTCAGCTTCGAGCTGGTGCCCGCTCAGCAGCGGGCAGTGCGGCAGAGCGCTCTGGTGCTGGAGTACCAGCCGGCCTGCAACCGGTAGCGAGGCTGAATCCGACGCCGTCGATGGCGCCGGTGAAACGGTGGATGTAGACATCGAGGCCGTTGACGGTCACGACCGTGAACAGCGGACCGAGCGTGATGCGGACCGACGCCTCGCCGATCCCGGCCTCGTAGGTGCCGGGCACGACGACGCCCGGCACCCCGATCGCGTTCAAGACTTTTCCTGCCCAGAGCCGGAGCACCGTCAACACGAAGGCAGCCCTCCCCGTCATGGCGGTGGCCCTCATGGGGTCTTGGAGAAGACGACCTTGTCGAGGGTCGCCCCGAGGGTGTTCAGGGACGTGTCCACGCGGAGGGGGAACGACGCCGCCTGGGTGCTCGTGTAGAACAGCGTGTCGTTCTTGTAGTACTTGACGACCTTGTTGGCCTTGACCTGGATGCGGAACACGTCGCCGGGGACGAAGGTCGTGTCCGTCCTGTACGCGCCCTTCTCGCGCACCTCGGCGATACCGGCCTGCAGCCGGATGGCGAACTTGATCCCGGTGCTGCCCGTGCCGTTGACGTTCCCGGTGAGGCCCAGGACTCGCAGCGTGCCCGGCTCGGAGGCGGTGAACTGCACGTACCCGCCGATGGAGCCGATCGACTGCAGGGAGTTGGCCCCGGCGTCAGCGCAGCCGTCGCACCCGCCGGTCTTCGCCAGCGAGTTGCCGCTCGCGGTGACGTTGACGAGGTTGGTCCAGGTGACGGGCTCGCCCGCGGCCGTCGAGGTGGCACCCGTGGCGAGCGCCAGGACGTCCGAGGCGCTCAGCGCCGTGTTGTAGATCCGGACATCGTCGAGGAGGCCGGGGAAGTACTCGACCCCGTTGAACGCGCCGGTGTAGCGCCCGATCTGAACCGGCTCGGTGGTGGTCGGCGCTCCCGCGCTTCCGGTCCATCCCAGGCTCCCCTTCTGGACGCCGTCCACGTAGAGCCGGCCCCCTGCGGCATCCACCACGTACACCACGTGGTGCCACTGGTTGTCGTTAACCGGGACGTTGAAGGGGCAGCCGCTGCCATCGTAGACGAAGTTCGACGTGTCCCGGATGTACCAGGCGCACAGGTTCCCGTTGTTGAGGAACACGTTGTAGCCGTTGTAGACGCCGCCGTTATACTTCGTCACCACCCCTCGCACCCCGTCCGCCGTGCTCGTCTTCAGCCACACGCCCACGGTGAGGGGGAAGGCGTTGAGCGCCGGCTTGGAGGCGACGCTGACATAGTTGCTCAGCCCGTTGAAGGCGAGGGCGGAGCCGATCTTGCCCGTCGTCCAGGTCGGCCCGTTCACCAAGGTGCCCGTGTTGCCCAGGCCCGAGGAGTCCACGGCGGTTGTCCCGGCCGCGTCGTCGAACTTCCAGTAGCCGACCAGGCCGGGGCTGGCGACGGTGCCGCTCCCCACCGTCACGCCGACCGAGGCCGAGGTGGTGGTGTTGCCGGCGGCGTCGCGGGCCACGGCGGTGAGGGTGTGCGTCCCGGCGGCGGCGGTCGTGGTATTCCAGGAGACCGCGTATGGCGCCGCGGTGACCTCGGCGCCGAGGTTGGCGCCGTCGAGCTTGAACTGCACCCCGACCACGCCCGTGTTATCGGAGGCGCTCGCCGTGACCGTCACCGTGCCGCTCACGGACTGCCCCGCCGCCGGCGCCGTGATCGACGCCGTCGGTGCCGTGGCGTCGGTGGAGGCCCCGCCGAACGTCGCCGTGATGGTGGTGTCGGCCATGAGCTGCGCCGTGCAGGTCCCGGTGCCGCTACAGCCGCCACCACTCCATCCGGTATACGTGGACCCGGTGGCGGCGGCCGCGGTGAGGCTGACCGTCGTGCCCACGTTCACCACCTGCGAGCAGACCGTCCCGCAGGAGATCCCGGTGGGGCTCGTGACGGTGCCGGTGCCCGTCCCCGCCTTGCTGATCGTGAGGCGAGCCGAGAGGGGCTGGAACGTGGCGGTGACGGTCTTGGCGCCGGTCAGGGTGACCGTGCACTGCGCGCCGAGGACAGTGCCACAGCCGCTCCAGCTCGCCAGGGTGGAGCTCGAGTCCGGCGTCGCCGTCAGCACGACGGACGCCCCGCTGGTGAAGCTCGCCGAACACGTCGCCCCGCAGCTGATGCCGGACGGTACGCTGGTCACGGTCCCCGAGCCGCTCCCGGCCCTCAGGACTCCCAGCGAGTACGTCGAGGGCGGCGGGGTGGTGCCTCCGCTTTGCGGCAGCTCGGCGAGGAAGACGTCGGACCGCCCGGTGCCGTTCATGTCCGAGGTGAAGAGGAGATACTGCCCGTCCGACGAGAACTTCGCGAAGCTGAAGTAGGTGTAATCCGACGTCGTGTTGTAGGCATGACCGAGGAGCCGGCGCTGACCGTTCGGGGTGATCAGGATGATGCCGCCGGGCGCGAGCCAGGCAGCGGGCTCGGTGGGTTGCAGGACTCCATACGTGAGGAAGGCCGCCCACTGGTCATTGAGATCGGCGGGATGCTGGATCCAGTTCCCGCTGCCGTGCACGAGGGTGCCCGGTGCCGGCCCTCCGATGTGCGTCAGCGAGTTCGGGACATCGGAGGTCCACAT
>WNGE01004958.1_pt1 | contig 22701 bp, 22 predicted proteins | sample 5400651 | NCBI WGS metagenome assembly WNGE01 (sample SAMN13153370, study PRJNA577476) | soil metagenome | isolation source: 60 cm soil or saprolite under grassland replicate 2 | place: USA:California | collected 2016-06-15
TGGCAAGATTCGTAAAATATGTTAACCTGAATCCCCAATGGTGGAGCCAGTTCAGAAAACAGGCAAAAACATAATCCCTAGAGACCCGCGAATCCAACCACCGTTTCGTTGTTTTCCGAGTACTGCCCATTAGAAGGGACGCCGGACAAGGAGAGACGGTGAAAGGTTATACAAGAATGGAGAAACTCATCCAGCATGCTATCACAGCCCAAAGAATCATACCAGCGAGTCTTTCAGCTTCTACAAGCCCACCACGAATGGTTTTCCGGAGCAATCCCCCTAATAGCCAGCGAGAACATTCCCAGCCCCGCAGTCAAAGAAGCCATACTCTCAGACTTCGGCAACCGCTACGCAGAAGGCTGGACAGGCGAGAGAGTCTACGCCGGCTGCCGATACATCGACCAAGTAGAACAGATCTGCATGGACCTCGCCAAGGAATTATTCCGAGTCGATTTCGCCGACGTCCGGCCAATATCTGGAGTATGCGCGAACCTCGTGGCATACACCACGTTCACGACCCCAGGAGACACGATCATGGCACTGGCGATCCCGGCCGGCGGTCACATCAGCATGGGAAAGAAAGAGTTCGGAGGAACAGCAGGCTCAGTACGAGGGCTCAACGTCGAGTATTTTCCGTTCGACACTGAAGAGATGAACATCGACATTGACGCGACCGAGAAGAAGATCAAGAAATTGGCGGCCGAGGGAAAAAAGCCAACACTGGCGATGCTAGGCGGTTCAGTTCTTCCATTCCCGCACCCCATAAAGGAACTTGCTCCCATTCTCCAAGAGCATGGAGCCAAGAGCTGTTACGACGCAGCCCACGTAGCAGGGTTAGTTGCAGGACACCAGTTCCAGGATCCAATGCACGAGGGCGTCGACGCCATGACCTGCAGCACTCACAAGACTCTTCCCGGACCACAGGGCGGACTGATACTCTCTCATCCAGAGAACGCTGAGAAGATCAAGAAGGCAACCTTTCCAGGCAACGTCAGCAACCACCACCTCCACCATCTCGCGGGAAAAGCAATAATGTTCGCCGAGATGCTCGTGTATGGAAGAGAGTACGCGGCCCAGATAGTCAAGAACAGCAAAGCCCTTGCTCAAGCACTTCACGAGCTTGGATTCAAGGTCCTCGGAGAAAAGAGAGGCTTCACAAAATCACACCTTCTGGTCGCGGACATTACCAAGTATGGCGATGGAAAGACTATCGAGAAAAAACTGGAAGATGCCAACATCATTCTCAACCGCAACCTTCTACCCTATGACATCAAAGAAGGAAGACACTTTGAAGCTCCAGGAGGAATAAGATGCGGTGTCTCCGAAGTCACGAGGCTGGGAATGAAAGAGTCAGAGATGAAAGAAATAGCTCAGCTAATGCATCGCGTGGTCGTCAAAGGCGAGGACGCGGCGAAGGTAGGCAGGATCGTTAATGAGTTCCGAAAAGGGTTCACGAGAGTACACTATGCTTTCGAATCGACCAGAGATGCTTATGAGTACATTCAGCTACGATAGCCACGCGACCCTTATTACTGACCATCAGCCCCGAGCGAAGCAGGCAGGAGACACTAGTTGACCAAGCGGGAGAAGAGACGCCGAGACGAGGCCCCAATGCCCGCTGCAAGCGCTGGACTCTTGCGCTTTTTCGAAGAAGACACCCCAGGAATAAAACTAAGCCCCCAACTTGTCGTAATATCCGGCATAGGCTTAGTCGTATTCGCCCTGGCAGCATATTTCCTCCTACACTGACCAGCCCGGTGATTCTTCTTAGAATACTAGTAGTCTTCAAACAATTTTCTCTGATTCATCGTAGGAACAGCTCTCGCATCAAGACCCAGCTCAGACTTGACCGTTCGCCCCAGCTCCTCAGCAAACCCGGTGAAAATGTAAACCTCCTCGGGTTGGCACGCTTTGATAAACGATACTAGCTGCTCGAAATCGGCATGACTGCTCAACGGGAAGGCCGCGTTACGACCTCTCAATGAGAGCGCCCACCCTGTGGCAAAAGCCCTCGCCGCCTTCCTACCAATACTCCTCTTATCGCCTGGAGTGGTAATGTAAACGCAGGGATCCTTCTCCAAGACTTCTCTCCCGTCCGCGGAGTTTGAGGACAACCAATTCAACGAGTGGCCGCTCTTCCGATAAGCCTCGTTCACCCCGTCGAGACGCGGATTAACAACGACAGGTAGGTGAGTATAGACGTTGAATAGGCGGACCATCTCCTGCGCCTTGCCTGCAGCGTAGACGTGTAGACACGGAACGCACCCCTGTTTTATCATCTCCACAGCCCACTCAACGACACCGGCATAGATGGTCTCCCGGGATGGAAAACGATAGATCGGCGAGCCGTAGGTCGCCTCGATCACGAGGACGTCGCACCGGTGAGGCTCGGCCGCCTTTGTCGTCAAAGTATCAACACAGTTTATGTCTCCCGTGTACAAGATCGAGGTCGCTGGCGTGTGAACGAGAAACTGGGCAGACCCTAACATGTGTCCCGCGTTTAGCGCTCTGATCTCGATGCCATCAACCGAGACCTTGCGATTCAGGTCTATCGCAGAGAAATTGGAAATCCTATGCGTGTTCAGAGCACTGTGAATATCTCTCGTCTCGACTGTTGACTGTTTCAGACCCTTGTGTCCAAACCCGCGTGTATGATCGCTGTGGGCATGAGAGACGAAAACTCTGGCGGTCTGCGGGACTCTCCGAAGCGAGACGGGATCCATCACGATAGTAACGCCGGACGCGGCGACCAATAGGCCGTCGAGCCAGGCTACCCTATCGCCGTGCGCTGGGCTTTCCCTCCGAAATCGACTCCAGCCTTTGAATCGCGTCCAAGTGCAAGAAAATGTCGCCCTTCGGTTCCCGGTTCACGATCTGAGGAATAGGACTGACGACCGTAGAACGGAGAATCACCGCTTCAGACTCTGTCAGCCAGACTCCTGGGGGCTCGTGCGAGACAACCGCTAGCAGTCCCTCGTAGCCAAAATCGCGGTTAATCACCGCCAGCACTCTCTTCCCCACGAGCCTCTCCAACATGTGAAAAACCGTCGGATTTACTGAGGACATGTGATGCAGGTCGCAACTCCGAAGGGACGGTGATTCCCTTGTTCAGTCCCTTAAAAGCAGGGCGCACGTTCGAGAGAACTAGAACGAACGCACTACGAGGGAGTCCTTTCGTCAGACCCTGTCGGTTTGGCAAGGTTAATCTTGCAGGAACGAGTTCGCTACAAACAACTGACACTGAGGTCACCATGTCAAAGATACTTCCCGAGACCGAGATCGACGACGGATTCGAAGATGAGGAGCCAGCTCCAAACATTGTGCGGATTGGTAAGAAACCGACGATGAACTATGTGGTTGCCTGCGTGACACTGTTCAACACCGGAGTTCCCGAGGTGATGGTGAGAGCGCGTGGCCAGTCGATTAACAAGGCTGTTGAGACCGTCGAGATGCTCAGGAGAGCTTTTTTCAAAAACGTCCAGATCCATACCGTAGATATCGGGACCGAAGAGGTTGAGCGAGAAGATGGCTCGATTGCAAGCCTCTCTACGATCGAGATTACTCTAGGAAACTGAGACGCGTACACACCCGGATATTCTGCGCAATCTTATTAGTGGCAGAGAGGTGAGCACAACGCCACCAATGCCAGCTACGAAATATCCGAAGATCGTGGTGACTCCTCCAGGCCCAAAAGCCCGAGCCTTGCTGAAAGAGGACGAGTCCCTGATCTCTCCCTCTCTCGTTAGATTCTACCCGCTCGCCGCCGACTCGGGCCAAGGATGTATTGTAAAGGATGTTGATGGAAACGAGTTTATCGATTTCAACTCCGGACTAGTCTGTCTCGCAGTAGGACATTCGCACCCGAAGGTTGTCGGGGCGATCAAGTCTCAGGCGGAGAAGCTAATTCACTATTCTTGGACCGATTTTTACTACGAAAAAGTGGTTCAGCTATCCAAGGAACTGGTCAAGATAACTCCGGGGAACTTTCAGAAGAAAGTGTTTCTGAGCAACAGCGGCACGGAGGCTATCGAGGCCGCGATGAAACTTGCAAAATGGCATTCTCGAAAACATAGTTTTCTCAGCTTCACGGGAGCGTTTCACGGAAGGACGTTGGGAGCGTTGAGTCTTACCGCGAGCAAGCCTGTTCAGCGGAGACATTTCTTCCCGATGGTTCCAGGGGATACTCACGTTCCCTTCGCATACTGCTACAGATGCCCATTCAAGATGACTTATCCCGAATGCGACATGTACTGCGTCGACTTCATCCAAGAACAGGTCCTAGACAAGTATCTTCCACCGGAGGATGTTGCGGCCTTCTTCATCGAGCCCATCCAGGGGGAGGGTGGGTATGTTGTCCCTCCACAGGAGTACTTCAAGAGATTGAGAAAGCTGCTGGACAAGAATGGGATTCTGATGGTCGATGATGAGGTGCAAGCTGGAATGGGAAGGACTGGGCGCTGGTTTGGAATCGAGCACTGGGGCGTAGAGCCTGATGTCCTCTGCACGTCAAAGGCACTGGCATCGGGTATGCCGATCGGGGCGACCGTCGCAAACTCTGACCTGATGGATTGGGAGGGAGGATCGCATGCAAACACGTTCGGCGGGAACCCAGTGTCGTGTGCCGCGGCTATAGAGGTGATCAATGCGATTAGAGATGAGCACCTCCTGGAGAACGCGACGAAACAGGGGGACTACATGGTTAAGCGGTTGAAGGAGATGCAGGAAAAGTATGACATCATCGGCGATGTTCGAGGGAAAGGGTTGATGATCGGCGCTGAGATCGTGAAGGACCCAAAGACGAAAGAATCAGGTGACAACGAGGCGCACGAGATCATGATGAAGTCGTTCCGGCGCGGTCTTGCGATGATCACAGCGGGTCACTCGACTCTCCGCATCGCTCCTCCACTGATAATAACTAGGGATCTTGTGGATTCTGGACTAGAGATTCTAGAGGGCGCGGTAAAGGAAGTAGCCAAATCTAGCAAGTAAAAGCGTTTTTTCGATCCCGCAGATATTCTGTTTGAGTTTTTTCCCGACGAGTATCGAATCCAAGAAAGGCACTCATGCGACGCGAGGGTCGGTCGCTAAGACCCCCTATTTTCTAGAACACCTGCCGTCTCGCAGCGAGAATGGGCTTGACAAGCGATTCGGGGCATGATCCGGGCTTAGATGGCACGGGAAAAACCGCCACTGTCTCGAACGAATCTTGGGGGATCTTAGGGGGAGATTGGGGCGACCTCCCAGACTCGAGATCAGGGTTGATAATAGGCGATTCAGGGCGCAATTCTGAATTCGGATGAACTTGGATAGAAGCGGACAATCCCGAACGCACTTCAGGAGAGTCTAGTGGGCGGTCCAAGATTCGAGAACAGGGCTGATAATGCGGGAATTCGCCGATCAGAGCATGAGTACAGGCCTACAACCTGACACCGTCGGACCTACTCCTTCTGCGGCACTCATGTGAGAGCTTTGATCTGGACATCGTCCTGTTGCCATGTGCTGGTTCAAGCGAACGGGGCCGGTATCCGATTTGAAATCGCATACGCAGAACAGACAGGGACAATATCCTCCTAAATATGCCAAAGAGAGAACGTGGACTATGAGCGCATCGGCTCTTCCCATTGTGGAACCTGACCTTGTCGGAGTCTGGAAGAAGAATGTCTGGTGGTTCGGTCTCCGCTGGCCATTCAGCACGGTCCTCTTCTCCTGGGTCACGGTCGCGTCAACGCTGGCTCCCGAGTTTCACCTTGACCGTTATCTATTGACGATGCTGGCAGGATTCTTCGGCCTCGTCATCGGAGCACACTATATCGACATAACCGCGAGCAAAGACAAGTACCTTCCCTACTTCCCAAAGATGAACCGAGGAGCGATCAGAACCGTCGGTTTCCTCGCGGTCCTAGCCGGCATGGCAATGGGAGTCTACATGTCACTCCTCTACTCCTTATGGTTCCTGGTGTTTGTGATCCTCGGAGGATTTTTCGCCCTCTTCTATCCAATCGAGAAGCCCAAGTGGCTCCACACCTACCCCGGCTTTGGACTAGCCTGGGGTTTCATGCCCGTCCTAGCCGCTTACTACATTCAGGGGACGCGAATAGATCTGCTGGGCCTAGGCTTGGCGGTTTTCCTCGGAATAACGGTGGTCGAGATGCACCACATGGCCGTGCTGACAAACGAGAAGGAATATGGCGCCGACTTGACAAGAAATGCCCGGCTGCTGTTAAAGATCCATAGGACAGCAGCCTACTCGATCGGACTAATCCTAATTATATCACGACTAATCTAGAATGAGAGGTCGCCAGAAGGGGATTGATGGAACCACCTAGTCGCCTTGAATCGACCAGACCGGGTAGATAGCGTTCCAATAGTTTTGGGAGTCATAGACCAATGGCCCAACGAAGGTAATCTGCTTACCGACGAGAGGAACCGAGATCGTGGCTTGGTCTCGGGGAATGAGCTCCAACACTAGCCAACCGTTCTGGTGGTTGACATTTCCAACGTCGAGTAGCTTCTCGTACTGGGGATTAAGGCTAACATCGATTCGCCAGTCGCCGTCGTCCCGGAGATTGACGGACCTTACAATTCCACTTCCGACCTCGCAGTCTGAGATTACTCGCAAGCGGAGAGGATTTGATACTCCTTCCAAAGGATTACCCTTTCGACATTGGGGCGACGGGGGCGGCGCTACTCTCTGGGGATCGGATGGGTTTGAGGCATTAAATCGGACAATAAGGAGTGCAGCCACAATCATCAAGAATATCGGGACAGCAAGATAGCGCCGCCGAAACTGCAACTGACCCGAGCGGAGGCGCATCTGAAAAAATCAGATTTTGGGCGATATAACATTACCTTCCGATATTGGCTTCGACAAGCCTCGACGTCTCACGTGCTCTTTTCCAGAATGAGAAGCCAGATCTTCTCTGCCAAAGTTATACCCCAGTCTACATCCCGTCCTGGAGAAGACTAGATCTTGGCCGTGTCCTTTGAGGCTAGGATAGCGCAGAGCTCTTCTTCAACGGTGCCGAATTTTTTCGGGGTCTCAACGAATCTTCCAATTTCCTTCCAGTTCTTGTCGTAAACGATTATTGTCGGGATCGATCGGATGTTGAATTCTTCTGCCATGTCCCGGTAGGCGTCATAGTCCACGACGCGGGCCTGCAGCATGTTGTTCCTTGCCATTATCAACGACTTTGCGAGGCCGGGGACATACGCGATACAGTCGGAGCACCAGTCTGCCGAGAAAACTATCAGATGATGTTTCTCGTCGACCCTCTCAAGCGTGTCAATCGAGCCAGCTTTGGGATGGTACTCCTGGAGTCGGCGTTTCATTGACTGGCGGGACTTCTCAACTTTGATTTCGTTGATGTAGTCGAAAGGGTCCTTCCCTACTCTTAGCGCCATCATGGGCTTTCAGCAGAATCTCTATGATTTCTCGATCTGGGTTAGGAACACAGTCGACGCTTCCAGCTCTCCGTTGGATGACTCTCGGGCCTTGATTCCCGTCAGCCTTATCGCGTCTCCCATTCTTAGTGTTTCCACAACTTGGGCATGATTATCCCAGAGGGCGACCCTGATCTTACCAGTACCGTCTTCCACCCTAATATTTGAGACCCTTGTTCTCCGACCCTCCCTCGTTTCTATCTCTCGGGGATCAGTTCGCTCGACGACTACTCCACGGGTAGTGTACAGCTTCGGACCAGGTTTGATTGACGCAATAGTCACGGGAGGAGGAGACTCGATGTTGACAAGAGTCTCTTTTGTTATCGAGGACTTCGATCCCGCGTTCAGGTAGACCATCCCGTTCCTCTCTGTGATCCACGGATTCTTGATCGTGATCACGCTCCCCTCACCCATTGAAAGAACTGTCTCCATATTATCATCCCAGAACTTCGCCATCGTGAGACCCTCTTCGTTCTCGCACAAAGCCCACGCAGGCCCATTCTCGCCCCGGCTCTTCTGCAGCTTCCTAATACGAACCCGCACGGTTTCGGGAGAGACGCTCGCTGGCACGCTTTCTTGAAACCCGGCGGAGCTAAGCGCGGGTCCTGTAGGAGAGGTTTTGCTCAAGACTTCGATGTTGCTTCGAGATCCAAGGTGAAACTCGACTTCCCCTGCAAGTCCCAACCTGGTGTAGCCGTGTGCAAGACGAAGCTTGGACCCGTTTCCGAGCTGTTCCTTCTCGACGATCTCCGCAGTAGAATCCCACAGGACGCAGGTAATCTGTCCGGAACCATCTTTCAGTTTGACTCTTACTAGCTTACCGACGGACCCGTCGGACCGCTGAAACTCGCGCAACTGGCTTATGGAGAGTATTTCTCCTGAGATAGTCGCGTCTGATAGTCCTGCTTGAACGCTTGAAATCCGTTGGTCTGAAATGTTGACCGCCTCTCCCGATAGACCCGCAAGTTGCTGCGCGAGGAGCCGCGTTGCTCCTTCGTCCGACAGTAGACCGTGCGATTCCTGTTTCTTCCGCTCAATAAGCGTGAGGAGTTCTTCTCTAGGCATGCCGGGGTTTTTTGCCAGTATGTGATTGAGGAGATTCTCAGAAGACTCTGTCATGCAGATTCTAGTCCCAGAACATTCGGGTACGCTCGAACTCTCGCTCCGCCCTTAGAACGCTCAGGTATAAGTCATCTTCTCTCGCCAAACGGTTTCTAAGAATCCGCGTCGCGGTGGTGGGTCCAACGCCTCTAGCAGCCAGAACTATGCCCGCTCTCTTTCCATAATTCTGAATCAGTCCTGCAGATCGCCATGCTGTCATCCATTCCTTCTCTTCTTCAGGACTTAGCTTGCTTCCTCTCTTTTTCTTGCTGATTATCGGGCCCAGTGCATCGTTGCTTCGGTAGGTCGCCGCGATCAGAGACGATCGACATTTCGGACACCGCACAACTTCTCTCAGAGTGTCTACTCCGCGTATGCTGTCCCATTCTCCACAGTTCATGCAGAGAAGTCGGAGATTGGTGGAGAGCAATCGGCTCTTCACGACTTCGATGATCGATGCTTCTTCGACGGCGGGTCTGAGTAGACCGTGTGGAACGATCCTGTCAAGAATGGGAAGAGCAAACGGAGTGCACTGACCCACATCCTGAATAGTTTCGATCGAGATCTCTCCGGATCCAACCCTTTCAAGAACTCTCCTAGCGCCTTTCAGATCCAGTTTTTCTGTGAAGAGCTCTCTACGAGCCTCATCATTAGCGATGGACGTCTTGAAAATGTCGACGAGTAGCCTCGCTTGGCGAGCTTTGTACTCTGCTTCTCGGCTCACTGCGCCGAGCCGGCGGAGGACGTGCCAGTGTCTCCAAGCGAATAGGTCTGAGGCGTCGATGGTGTCTCCAACAATCTTCTCCATTTCGTCAGCCGAGAGTTTTCTGAACTCCTCTGCAACCAATAACGCGCTAACTGGACGTGGGAAGATGAGGGCGAATCGATACTGGTCGACTTGTGTGCCGATGTTCGATCCCAAGCGGGAGCCGAATAGGGCAGCCATGGCGGTGGCGAGGGTCTCGTTGACCAGGTTTCCGAAGCAGGAATGGACTACTACGCTGTTCTCGAAGCTTTCGACTAGGACTAGTTGATCGGTTGGAATCGGAGCCTGACGCTTCTGGGCCGAGAGAGTGGACTGTACTCGCTCAACCTCTCCCTTCTCAAGAAACCCGTCGGGTACAATTCCATCGGAGAGTATTCTGCGGGCATGTCCAACTTCTTCGGCAACGTCGATCTGGACGGGAATCATATCTCCTTCCCAGCCGGGAATCGCTGTCAGGCTTGGAGGGGCGGCCTCCACTTCTACATGATACTGTTCTTCGTCAACTGAGAGAACCTTCCAGGTCTGGCCATGGAGGATGAATTCTGTCCCGCTCGCGCATCTGCGGGCGACGAAGTCTTGGTCGAGGCTTCCAATCCGTCTCTTCCGGAAAAAGTCGAATACGGTATACTTCTGAACATCAGGTATGACAGAGAGGTTTGTGAAATAGTACTGAATCGCTTTGGGATTGCGAGCGGTAAGGAACTGGTCGAACTTTCTCAACAGTCTCAGCTCATCGAGCTGTCCGATAACCCGGCCGAGTTCGACCTGGTCTATTTCGCGGAAAGGGTAGGAGCGATGAACGACCTCGCCGATTTCCTCAATAGTCATTCGACCCTTTTGGAGTAAGAGACCGATTATTTGATGGGCGAGGACATCATACGCCTTCTCATGAATGATTGGCCGTTCGAGCCTTCCTTCTCTGGCTCGCTGGATGAGAACCGCGGATTCTAGTATGTCGTCCGTGTTGATGGTTAGAATGACTCCACGAGAAGTTCCACCTAAGGTGTGTCCGCTGCGACCGACGCGCTGGACCAGCCTCGTCGTCTCTCGTGGCGATGTGTATTGGATGATGAAGTCGACGCTGCCAATGTCGATTCCCAGCTCGAGAGAGCTTGTGCAGATGAGTGCTTTGAGTTTGCCTTCTTGGAATTCTTTCTCTGCTTCTTCCCGCAACTCTCTCGACAAGGATCCGTGGTGTACCCGGACAGGGACCCCGGCGCCTAATGCGTGAATCTGGGCAGCTAACGCCTCTGCATGTTCACGTGTGTTGGTAAACACCAGGGTTGACCTGTGGGATTGAATGATGCCCAGTATCATCCGAGCCCGAGAAACCGTTGACGCGGGTAGGCCCAGGTTGACGGACTCTTTCTGATCTCCTGAGCTGGGATGGACGGATCGGACGCTGATCTGAAGCCCCCGGGTTTCGTCGGAACGTAGAACTGTTACTCTTCGTCCAGCTCCGACTAGGAATTGGCCGATGCGCTCTGGTTCTCCGATGGTTGCGGAGAGTCCGATTCTCTGGAACTCGACGCCGGTTAGTTCTGTGAGTCGTTCTAGTGCAAAGGAGAGTTGAACGCCTCTCTCATCGGTCGCGAGCTCGTGGACCTCGTCTACTACTACCCACCTGACTGAGCGGAGGTGTTCCTTCATTCTCTTACCGATCAGGATGGCTTGTAATGTCTCAGGGGTTGTGATCATGACGTCTGGAGGGCTCTTTGCCTGTCGAGATCTCGCGCTGATCGGAGTGTCACCGTGTCGGACCTGGATCTTGATGTCGAGATCCTTTCCCATCTCCTCGAGTCTGCGGAGAAGGTCTCTGTTGAGAGCTCGGAGTGGTGTCACGTAGAGGACGGAGATTCCCCGTGATTTTCCTTCTGCTCTAGCTTCGATTAGCCGGTCGAGAACTGGGAGTATGGCGGCGAGGGTCTTGCCGGTCCCGGTTGGAGCGATTAGTAGAACGTTTTCGCCGCTGAGAATTGCGGGGATGGCGAGTTCTTGGATCGGGCTGGCTTCTAGGAAGCCTTCTTTCTCAAGCCTTTGTAGGACTGGGGGTTTGAGGGTTGAGAATGCCGAATTCCGCATCTACTCTACTAATCGTCCGCTAGGACGATTTATTCTTCTTCCTCTTCGACCTTCTTCTTCGCTTCGCCTGGACGTTCAGCTGCGATGTAGAGGAAGATCAGGATTAGTGTGACGAAGCTGAAGATGTAGAGCAGGAGCTGGAGCAGCGCAAACTCCTGGTCTGGTGGAAGGCTGTAAGACATGTCGGCTCACACGGGTTCGTTCTCGCAGAATCCCGGAAACGGCTACTAAAACCTTGACATTACTCGCGAGTAGCGAACATGGTAAGTTTGGAAGTAATCTCTGGGTAGCGTGAATCTGTCATATCAATCGCGTCATGCTTGCTCATGGCCTCGGAGAGCTGTTGAGCGATGATGTGGTAGCACAGTTGTTTCTTGTGTTCCATTACTCGGAAATAGTAATCGTCGCATGTACAGAACAAGCTGTCCGGGAGAACCTGATAGTCTCGACCGCGACCGGTTACCACCCAGATCGTTCTACCACTGGGCGTGAACTGGTACTTCCGAACTTTTCCAGCTTCCACTAGCCCGAGTGCTTGCTGGAACCTTTTCTGGAATACAGTTGTCAAGCTCTGCTTCTGTTCTTCAGAGAAGTTTCTAGTCCGGCCTATTTCCTGACATGCCCCCTTGAGTATCCTGTTTTCGTTTACGGTCGGTGGCGAACTAGTTCCCCGCTTGGATGGTTGTTACGTGCTAAGAATACCTTTTCATTAGAGATAGCCGATTTCGAATCAGCGGGCATACTTGTGGCTGACGACGTTACCGTAAAACCAGTGGCAGACCAACCAGCTCTTCTGTTAGAACACAAGGGAGAACGGGTCCTTGTAATCGCTGACCTGCACCTCGGCTGGGAAGTGACCTTGGCACACCAGGGAATACATGTACCCTCTCAGGTACCGAGGCTACTGGACAAGCTCCGAAAAATCTTGGCGGAGACCAATCCTAAGCTCCTGGTATTACTGGGGGATGTGAAGCATGCTGTTTCGAAGGTCGAGCTCGAAGAGTGGAAATACGTCCCGGAATTCTTCGACAGTCTCATAGAGATCATACCTGATGTCGAGGTTGTTCCGGGAAACCATGATGGTAACCTCGAGCCGTTGACACCATCGTCGGTTAAGATCAACAAGTCGAACGGAATGGTTCTCTGGGACTCTGTTGGATTATTCCATGGTCATGCCTGGCCTGCGCCGCCGCTCCTTGGTTGTAAATTTCTTGTCATGGGTCACCTGCATCCTGTCGTTGTTTTCAAAGATCCATTGGGGTTCAGAATCACCCGCCAGGCTTGGGTAAGAGCGAAGAGTGATGGGGAGAAGCTCGCGGCGGGAGTCTTGAGACGTGAGGATGCCAAGTTCGAGGGGGACGCGGCAGTGGAGGTGAAGAAGAAATTCGGGGTCTCGGTTGCTGACGCTGACTGTATCATCATGCCATCATTCAACGATTATCTCGGTGGACAGCCGATCAACCGGAATTATCAAGAGGGATGGACGGAGTTGTACAAGGAATACATGGGACCGGTCCTGCGTTCAGGCGCAGTAGATTTTGAAAATGGCGAGGCGTACTTGTTTGACGGAACTTTTCTCGGCAAGGTTCAGGATTTGCGACGTCTCGCGCAGTAAAAATCTCGACCGCTAGTTTTGTTCGCGGGGTGCGAGCCTTGCGAGAATCTTGCTCGTGTCCCCACCGTTGAGCTTGGCGATCTCTCGCAGAAGATCATAGTAGGATCTGACATGTCGCTTTCCATCGCGGCCATGGTAGAGACTTACGTTCGCATACATCGTCGTGACTAGTTCGTGGTTGTACATTGGATACTGTGTGTCGCCGAGGCCTAGTTCTCCTAGTTGCTGGCTGATGGCTCCTTCGCGGAGATCGAGGACTTTCCGGCCTTTACGTTGGCGGTTTCTATTCTTTAGTCGGGTTCCTTCTATTCGGCAGTCGTCGCTACAGTATTTCTCGGAGAACCAGCCTAGGAACTTGCGCTTGCAGACGACGCATGTCTTGAGGACTTTCTTGTCGACGGCCATGTTATTCTAACCGTGTGTCTTTCCCGTACCACTTCGTTTGTTGAATATATGGTAGAGAGGTCCCGGTATAAAACTGGCATGCCTCCCACGAGCCATGACCAGCACGGATGATCGATTGACCCTGCCTTGTATTACGCAAAAAACCAGGCCGGATAGATCGTTCAGGTTCACCTTTTTGTTAGGAATAAAAGAGTCGAAGGCATGGGTCGGGAAAGGTAAGAGCTAAAGCAACATCGCACTTTGGAGGCAAGCAAGGGGCTGTCGGATAGCCAGGTCTAGTGGACCAAGATATCCTCGATGCGTCCGGACAATCCGCGTGGCTTGGGAGCAAATCACAGCGCCAGGAACCCACGAAATCGCAGGTTCAAATCCTGCCAGCCCCACCACCATCTTCGTTCTCTCTGATGTGCACCCAGCATGAAGCGACGAACAATGACCTAGATGCCATAGTCTCTTCCTTGGTCGATTCAAGGAATGCTTATGAGCTGTCCGGCGAATTTCATCTTCTATGTCTAGCAAGGTGGTATCCGACAAGGTCAAGAATCGGGCGGTGCCTGCCCTAGCTGTGCATGATGCAGAGCGTGCACTGGCTTTCTATGCAAAGGCGTTCGGTGCAAAGGAGGTTTCTCAGCGGACACCGTGGGAAGGAAAGATCGGTCACGCGGAGATCGAGATCGAAGGCGCGCAAGTGATGCTAGCCGACGAGTTCCCAGCCTTCAACAAGAGTCCTAGGACTCTCGGCGGAACGCCTGTCATCATCCACGTCGATGTGAAGGATGTTGATTCGTTCTTTAATCGGGCGGTTGCGGCCGGGGTGACGGTGCTTCAACCCATCAAAGATGAACCATACGGGAGAATCTGCAAGCTACAAGACCCATTTGGGCACGTGTGGCGCTTCAACACCCCCACCTAATCAACGCTACTGAACTCCCGCGACAAGCGCCTCCCGAGACCCCAGCGCGGGCCGATAAAGCCGAAGAGGGAGATCCTCATTGGCAATAATTCGCGGACGTAGTGCTCGCACAAAATCTGCCTAACTTCTTCCGAATGAGCCCTACTAGAAAGTCGGGTCAACTTAGGTAGAGTGGATAGGGAAAGCCAATACAAATGTAGTCGACGGGCAATAACTAATGGAACATGTCGACTGACCATCCCAAATTGGAGGTTGATGGCGAGCATCACATCTTCCAGGATAAATTGTTGGAGGAACTCGTTGGAAATTGGAAGGTGACCGGGCGAATTGCGGGGCAGCAATTCGAGCAATATTGCGACGCGGACTGGGTTCTTAACCATCAATTCCTTCGAGTCCATTTCATTGACTCAGCTGCCAGAAATCGGGGGAGTACAGGATCGCCTAGTAATGCCGAGTATGAGGCGATAGTATTCATCGGCTATGATAACATGAGTGAGCGATATGTGGTTCACTGGATCGACATTTTCGGCGGCCGCTTCTCCGAGACACTAGGCTACGGAAACTTGCAAGGTCAAGATTCGATCAGGTTTGTGTTCGAGTACCCTACGGGCCCCCTTCATAACACATTCACATCGAACCCGAAGGATAGGACATGGTCCATCATAATCAGGCAGAAAGATGAGAACGGTAAGTGGACAGTTTTCGCGGACGAAATTCTTCGGAAAGCAAAATGAAGATCCGTTGAGTTACCTGCCCAGGTAGTAGGCCCCGATCAGAATTATCACAAGCAGTAGGCCAAGTGTCACGTAGCCAAATTATCTAGCGATAATTTTCTTCCCCAGAAAGCGCTCGGCTTGTCACTTCTCGATATGAGAAGTGCTCTACGGATATTTGGGCATAGAGTGGAGGTTACTGGAAAAAACGGGGGTTAGTCCTGCTCGTCTTGTTTTGTTGCGGTGCTTAAACGAGAGCCTTGCTTGAACAGGGCTCTCTTTAGCAGAATCTTCTGGACATCAAGTACCAGAAGGTTCCGTTGCTCCGTGCTGATCGCTTCCTGTCCTGGAAGCGTACGGTCGTGAAGGATTCGTAGACTGTTGCACGCCTCCTAGCGAGACTTGCATAGTCTTCTCCGACCAGGACTCTCAACGGACTGTTTTCCTTCATGGCCGTATTTCCTCGCATCTTTGGCCACCGGTCCTGTATTTCACTCAACGATTTGAACAGTAGAGTGGCTACGAGTGATTTTTGTCAACTGATTGTGACTAGAAAAAGTAGACAGATCGACTCTTGGACTCTGGCTAAGCCGAGGGCTAGAAATCTAGAGGCAGAAAAAACGGGGGAAGTTTGATGTCAGAGGCTTTGTTCGAGTCTAGGCTGTCTGGAATGCAACTGAGACCTGGGGTAGTGCGGAACCGTCCGCCTGGGTTGTCAAAGTATCGTCCGTGTAGATTATCGCGGCGAGTCCGTTGAGCGGGTTGATCGCGTCCTGGAAGAGGTCGAGCAGGTTCCGTGTCCCGCGTGCGCAACCTGTGCCGTTGGTGCATATGACCCCTACGTGGTTTGGATGGGTTGTGACTGTGCTCTGCGTGAAGTGGGAGCCACCGTCGGTGCTCTGTGCCATGTACACGTTCCAGACGGCTGTCGGGTCATCTTTGCTTGAAGCATTCGTGCCATAGTAGACGTAGTCAACTGTATTGCCGCGGGCTGCGATCCATGGGAAGACTGCTGTGTTCGCGGGGGATGCACTTACCGCTAGTGGACTGGTCCATGTCCGGCCCTGGTCTGTTGATTTCGAGATGAACACTTGGTGCGCGTTCGACCAGCCGGCATAGAGGATCCCGCTGAGCGGGTCTACTGCTAGAGCAGGGAACACGTTGTTCAAAGCCACGTTAACCGTTCCTGAGAAGACTAGGTGTGGAGTCCAGGTTTTGCCCATGTCAGGACTGACGGTCACGTAGATGTTGTTGAAGTTCGCAGTCGTTCCCTTCTGCAGTCCCGAGACGCCGCTCGCCCATACTGTGTAGACATTGTGGCTGAACGAGTCCGCGATGAGCTTGCCCTGGTCGTTGTTGAAAGTAGAGTTTCCAGTAACACCATCTTGTCCCGTGATCGGATCTGTTACGCGATGGAACGTGAAGCCGTCATCGTCAGAACGCTGCACGTGAATCAGAGTGCTCGATCCCGAGTCATGGTAGGAAATGTAAACGTGCGGTCCGTCCGACGTTATCCACTGACGATCGGATTGTGTGGTGTCGATGATCTGGCCGGTGCAGTGTGAGAAATTGTTTGATGTGTCAGCGTTCGGGCAAGTGATCGCCGAGACGCCGAGCTGGGTGATATGGGTTTGAGGGTTGAAGAAGAAGATGAGCGTGGAGACGTGGAGCGTACCGGTTGAGCCGATGTCTACGTCCGCATCGCCGCCCCCGCCCACATTGTTAGCTAGGTTCGCGTCTATCGCTCCTTGGAATGATGGGACTTGTCCGAAGCCTCCTTTCCACGTGTTGGTGAAGAACTGAGTCCAAGACAGCGCAACGTATACGGTGGTCCCATCCGGTCCGATGGAGAGTTCGGGTTCGCTGTTACCATCAGGGCGGAGCAATGGAATATTCGTGAAGCTCAGACCCGTATTCTTTGTGCCGTGAACTGCTAAAGGTATTGTGAGGGTCAGGATCAACACGATTGTGATCGTCGTGATTGCTCGTTTCATACTATTTTCCTAGTTGCTTTCGATAACCGTGACCTTATAGGTTTTCCTGGGAAGATTCCCTTTTGATGCAGAGTTAACACGTCATGCCGGAGAAATCTCGCAGCAGACAGACATTGTCATCGATGAATATGCTCGAACTCTCTTGGTAAAGAAGAGAGACTCGATTTTTTCCCCGGCACGGGTATAAGAAGAATCAGCAGGACACTTCCTCCAACGATCCCAGTGAAGTAAACGTAGATGCATGGTTTGGCTAGGACTTGCCAGTCGATTCCGGGTCCGGTAGCAACGCCGTCAGGGCCACAACCGTAGGGGGTCTGATAGGTAACAACGCCATAGGTCACGGCGGCTACGACGGAGATGGCGAGAAGAACTAGGCCAATTGTTTTCCGATGGCTGAATATACTGGCGAAACGCATCAGCGGTGAGACTCTCAGCAATGCTTTTATCGGTTTACTCCTAGGCCGCTACTATCTTGAAGATTCTACAAGTTTCCGCGGGTAGCATCCTCTCTCTCTTTCTAGTCGTGTTGATGGTGAGTTCCGCTGGCGCGATCCCGATTCTCAGCGTAGGTAGCAATGCGAATTATCAGTTGAACGCGTCGATGCAATCGACTCAGAGTTGCAATGCAACTCCGGCTGGCTACAATCAGACTGCGTGCGGCCCCTATCAACCACGGGCACTCGTCAACATATACGACAACGGAAGCTGCGTTCCAACAGGATACTCGTGCTCCTACAGTCCCTCCTTCTACTACTACCCTCTACAAATCGGGACAACGGTCATGTGGTTCAACTATGGCAGCCTAACGCACACGGTAACCTCTTCCTCGACAAACACAGCGGGCCTTCAAACCTTCGACTCAGGTCCCTTAGCCCACTACGGTTCATTCTCCCTAACATTCACGACTCCGGGCAATTACAGCTATTATGATTCGCTTCATCCGTCGCTACGCGGGAACCTGGTCGTGTCGGGCTCTCCACCGACACCTCCCTCGCCTTCCTTCAATCCCACGATCAGTCTCGACGGTTCCATAGGCTGGACTGTTAACGGACTTGACAACAGTGTGGCCGTCCTCAACGTCAGCCACCAAGTAAGTATCGTTGCATCTGTCGGGCCTCTCAGCTTTACCCCTGTGACCGAGACCGGGAGTTTCTCGCAGTCAATTGATCTCTCAACTCGCGTGCAATCCTCCGGGACGGCCACGTCGGTGATCCTGGGCATAATCCAGAAGATGCTCGCCTACTATCCGGGATATTATGGGTACTACGGTTATGGTTATTCTCCCGGGATAGGCCAATTGCTATCTTCGCAGAAGGAGGTCTATACATTCTGGTGGGTAAACGGGCCCCTGACAAACGGTCAACCGGTTGAGATCCTAACAGGGTATGCTAGTGTCACGGGAAGCGAGACTGTTAACCTGGGACCCAGTAATGATCGTAGCGCCTGGATTGTCGAATCCGAGTTTTCACAGTCCCTTTCAACCACCTCCCCTCCTGTGATCACTTCCGGTGGATCAAGCGACTCAAGTTTCAAGCTAGACTTGAGATTTGACTACGACCAGGCGAGTGATCTGCTCCTCCGTTCGAGCGCCGTGGTCTCAGTAAGATCCTCCCAGACCCAAAATTACAATCCAGGCGATTATCTCTGCGGGCCCTCAGGCTGCTTCCCCGTATCCGACAAAGTAATCGTGACCCATCACATGACCGCAAGCATCCCGGTTACGCTAAAGCTCACATCGACCAGCCTGGACTTGTCCAGGAGAGCGCCTCAAGGACCAACCGGAGGCCGGCCATTATCATCCCCGACACTGACTCCAACAATATCTGTTTGGGTCTACACTGCCATAGGAACAATAGGAGCGGGCGCGGCGGCGACCCTTACATGGCTGCTTCGAAGACGCAGTAGAATACCAACGCCAGTGGCGCAACCAGAGCCTCTTGCAGGGGCGAGCCTCGCTCTTCCCGGCAACTAACGCGTTCTTTCAATCACGTCTGACCGGTGCAAGCCGAATGCTACCAAGGGATCTGGACTACGTGTGAGCGACCGATTCTTCCTCATGGAGCTCGCGGTATGATTCCACAGCCTCTCGCGCGACGAAGGCGAGGATAATTCCGGTCGCAAGATAATCAGCCCACCACAGTCCTAGAAAATATTCTGCGAGGAGTCCGCCGAGGAGGGCGGTGGCCATAAAGAGACAGGTCACAGATTCTATCGCATCCATCGAGAGCGCGAGCGACCGAGTCTCTCGGCCTATCCGTTTTTTCTGGATGTAGAGATAGGGCATCACGATGACTGCTCCAACTGCAATGGCGATTCCCAAAGGCGACCCCTCTGGCTTCAACCCTGTGATGTAGGAATAGAGTGCGCCTAGCCCGATGACGGGGATGAGAGCGAAAAGCAAGGCGCTGGTCAATTGTTCCGTTCTTCTATTGTGAATTCCATCGTTGCCGCCTCTCGAGCGATCCCCGCGCAGACCCCTCAAGACGACTAGTCCAGAGATCAATTCTATCAAACTGTCACTGCCAAAAGCAAGAAGAGCAAAACTTCCCGCGATCAATCCAACTCCGATCGACCCAAAGACCTCTACTGCCATCCAGCCTGAGCTGAGGTATTCGATGCTGATCCCGTTTCCAATTCTCCGATGCCTCCATGACTGATGAGCGGTAGTGCAGCAGCATGAAGCACAGTTGGAACAATCCGCGACCGTCTGGCAAGTCTCGCAGGATGTTTCGGAGCAACCACAGGTCTGGCATGCGGAAGACGAATATGTTCCAAGGGTCAAAGGAAGGACTTGCATCTAATCCTCCTCTCGGCTTATTTCCTTAACGCTGGAAGCCCCCAGGGGCAAGCTATGGTAACCATAGCTCAGGGTAGTCTGTCAGACAGGCAGGAGATCGAGAGGCTCATCGCTGAATACCACTCGTCTGAAGGTTTGACACCGATCAAGGAGAAAATAACTTGGGCTGTCGACCAACAGCTGCAAGGCCAATCCCCGGGCCTACTCTTGGTTGCTCGGGAGAAAGGTGCGATAGTCGGTGTGGCCCTGGTGGTTTACACTCCTTCCGCAGAGCTTGGGAGCTTGGACGGGTTATGACTGTGAACGATTTCTTCGTTAGACCGGATCACCGGCGGAAGGGAGTGGGAAGAGAGCTAGCGAAACGTTTGGTTGAAGAATGCAAAGTGATGAAGGTATGTGAGATCGGGCTCGAAGTACTCCACGGGAACAAAACCGCGGCAACCTTCTGGAATTCGGTGGGCTTCCAACGGGCAGATCGCTTTCTCTTCAGAAAGAAGCTGGGTGTAGGTAGTGGTTATTGACCCGCAAAGCCTATTCGCTCCCCTCGCAACTTGAAGGGATAGATGCGGAAACGAATCTGGATTCTCGCACTGTCTCTCCTCGTTGTCACATCGTCAATATTAGCATATCTTCCACTGACGCAACAACTGTCCAATCGCTATGACGTCTCTTGGGAGAATGCGATTAGAATCCTCAACACCGGTCAAGTGATACGCGTCTTTCAGACCCACCACTTGGATGTTACACTGTCGTTGAAGAATGAAACTGTCTTGATGACCAGAGAACCGACCATTGACGCCATATTCCATGAAATCGTGAGATGCGGTGATCCTTGCCAAAACATAGTGAAAGGGACAGAATAGAATGACCAATGATCGCGTCGTCTCCGGTTAGACGCCGCTGAGCGTTTGGAGATGACACGAAGTGGAAGGTGAGCCCCAGCCAGTAATCAGTTGGAAGAGCGTTATCGGATTTGTGGGATGGCTATTACTGTTAGCCGGAGCCTTTCTCATCGTACTTGGTTGCAGCAGTCTGATAGGTAGCTCGTGCAGCCCACGTTTGGTCATCAGGTCCTTAGCCGCGACGGGTACGGGGGCATTCCTCCTACTGGCTAGATGGGTAGTATGGGGAGACGAAGAGGAGTCGAGAGGAAGATCCTCTCCGAAATCCAGATTGAAGCAACTTCTGCGGAAAGCAGTTACCTACGCGATACTCGGAATCCTCCTAGCGGTATTCCTCGCGATCGGATTCGCCTAGAAGTGTCAGAAGGTTTTCGTTATCTCAGCGAGAGTCCTGCGACGGCGAAATGACGCGTGTTAGACTGAGACTTGACTAGACGGTTGTTTTCGTCCTGACCGTTCGGCGCATAATAGAGAGGGACACAATCGCGGTCACGATCCCGTAGAGCACGTGAAGCACAAGTGAGCCTCCCGCGAACGTTGCATTGGTCAGGTCTTCAGAGACAAGAATCCCTGTAACCGGGACGTAGACGACTATCCAGATTGCGATGCCTGCGAGCACGCCGACCCAGATGGCTTTCTTAGTTGTGGTCAAGGAGAATCTCCGGATTGCTGCTGTCGCTCCGATGAAGATTGAGCCTGCGACTATTCCTACAATGAAGTGGAGTGTCCATCCTCCAAGAACGGAAGAGTCGCCAAAACCCATTCTCCTAGCGACAGTCGTGTAGTAGAGTTCTTGATTCATCGCCACAGCACCAATTTCTCCAAAGATGCCCAAGACGATTGATCCAACGAAACCGGCTATCGCACCAGCTCTCAGCCCTTTAGATACTGAATAGGTGATAGGCTGCATAGATTCGGCTAAATCCGATGTGTATTAAAGATGGTTGAAGCCGTTAACTTGAACTAGCCCAGAATTTCAGCGATGGATAGTATCAGCCTATGGTCTTCGAAGATCCTGCAGTCAACTGGCTTCTGGAATCTGATGATCCCTCGATCCGTTATCTCACTCTCACAGAGATTCTGAATAGACCATCGGACTCGAAGGAAGTTCTCGCGGCCAAGAAACAGATTCCTAACGGGCCTATTGTCAAGACTCTTCTCTTGGGGCAGCGGGCTGATGGTGGTTTCGGGGTCCATCCCTACCAGAAATGGACAGGCGCGCACTGGCGTCTCGTCTCTCTCGTCGAGCTCGGAATACCTCCAAGATTTCGGCCAGCGGTGAAGGCAACGGATCTTGTTTTGAAATGGTTGCTGGGTGAGGCGCATCTTCACAATGTTCCTAAGATCAATGGACGATATCGAAGATGCGCGTCTCAAGAGGGTAACGCGCTGGCAGTGTGTAGCCGGCTCGGTCTCGCAGAGGACCCGCGGGTTGTGAAGCTTGCCGAGTCACTGGTCGAATGGCAGTGGCCTGATGGGGGATGGAACTGCGACAGGAGGCCGGAGGCGGACCATTCATCGGTCAACGAATCTCTATCGACTCTCTGGGGCCTTGTCGAATACCAAAAGGCGACAGGAGATCGAGAATATCTGAAGTCGATCGAGAGAGTCTCGGAATTCTTTCTCCAACATCATCTCTTTCGTTCGGACCATACGGGAGAGATCATCCACCCGAGCATGGCGGAGCTCCACTATCCACTGTACTGGCACTGCGACATTCTACAAGAACTCACGATACTCTCACGAGCAGGAAAACTAGATGACCCGCGGATCAGGGAGGCGCTGGATATTGTGGAGAAGAAGAGGGATCCCGATAGACTGTGGCATGCAGACGATTATTACTGGAGTATGAGACGGACACCACTGACCAAAACGAAAGTGAACGTGTCAAATGTGGAGATCGTGGATTGGGGACGAAAAGGCCCCAACAAGATGATAACACTAAACGCCCTACGAGCCCTCAAAGCCGCAGG
>WNGE01006373.1_pt1 | contig 22697 bp, 22 predicted proteins | sample 5400651 | NCBI WGS metagenome assembly WNGE01 (sample SAMN13153370, study PRJNA577476) | soil metagenome | isolation source: 60 cm soil or saprolite under grassland replicate 2 | place: USA:California | collected 2016-06-15
GGCCTTGCGTCTGCCGGAGTCGCGCCCCTGGACTCCTGGCGAGCTGCTCCCGCTCAGGAGGCAGACGCAAGGCCTGCCTCTACGGGTCCCTGGCCGCGACTTTTCAATGGGTAAGAACCCGCAAACTGATACAATCGTCTCAATAGTACGACGAATACGGTTTCGAATATTCACATAAATGACCCATGGAACCATGAGCACAAACACTATAGCGATCAAGAAGACACAACGCAAGCCCACAATAAACGTTTTTATGTAGCAGGAATCCAGTCTACGTCAGGTTGTAACGCTTTAAAAAACTGTTGTAAAGTATCTGTCTTTCCACGCGACGAAAAGACTATATTCGTTGATCCTCGCACACCAGAACAGAATTGCGTAGGATCAGCGGCCACAGGTGCAGTCTTCGGTGTTCCGGTCTTCGGTGGCGTTCCACCTGTATCGGATGCCGGGCTACATTGAAATGCAGCACTTTGTGAACGCTGTGGCGCCTGTGAAAGGGTAATAGGGCTATGATCGGGCAAAATATATCCAATCACAAAATTGCTACCCAGAACTTCAATTTGACCTGCGTCCAATCGGTGACGGTTGTAGGATTGCCAGAACTGGTGCCGGGTGTGCCAGATGCTGCGAGATCACGGAAAACCATCAATGGCTTGTCGCACCAGTGCAGTTTTGACAGCGCCATAGTCGTGGGCGTTGGCTTCTGTACTTTTCCCGTCGGGCCGGGATTCGCGCCACCAAAATTCAGACCCGAACACGACGACAGGAACATACCAGACAAAATAATACAGCACGCCAGGCACAACCATTTATATTTCGTCTGCAAGTAAAAAGAAAAATGAGACAAAAGAGATCGCATATTTTGTTTCCGCCCCTGATGGCGTTTTTTTATAGAAGGGAACGCACTAAATAGAACCATAAAACACTCCATATTACGTATTTTAACGAATAACTTTTGGCTCAGTATACTCTAAAAAAGGACAAAAACCTATGAGATAGTTCTCATATTGGGACCAAAAGAGGGGCTTTACAGCGTTTTGATTTAATGCTACCATTATAATTCGCCAACAAAAATAATTATGTGACTACTTTTTTATTTAATGCTTAAACACACTGCTGAGAATGCACTGTCCCATGGGGAGTAACTCTATCCGTACGGGGTTTATAAAGGGGAACGGCGCATCCAATCAGCCAGGTGAACTATATCCCCAAGGGGGTGAGCGCAAGTGAACGCGAAACAAATATGGCAAACAACCATAGAACGATTGCAGGCAAAGGTCAAACCGGAGGTGTTTACAACCTGGTTTCAGGGCACCTCGGCGCTCTCCTTCCAAGATGGTATTTTTATTGTGCGCGTCCCTACGACATTTGCAAAGGCGCACCTTGAGGTTCGCTTTATAGACACTATACACGCGGTCCTTTCAGATATTACCGGAAGCCCGGTCGAAGTACGATTTGTGGTAGCGAAGGAAACTCCCGAGCAAATAGATGCCGCACAGGAGGATACGGCGCTGTCCACGCATAAACGCTCTTACCGCTTGCCAAGAAAACGTGCGGCTCAGCGAGAGAAGCGTATTGCTGACGCCGCCGCTGCCGCTGCAATGACCTCACTGGCTCCTACTATGCCATATGCAAGTGTGCATCGCATTGCAGAAAATGCTCTACAAGATCCTGCTACTGATATATATAATACATATTCCTCGCCCGGGGCAGCGCGGGAGTCAGTAGAACCAGTTAAAAAAGAACCTGATGTTGCAACGCTCTTCCCCAATGAGGGCCTGCTCAATGCGCGCTATACTTTTAACACTTTTATTGTAGGAAAATCAAATCAACTGGCCCATGCCGCTTCGCTCGCGGTATCCGAAAATCCGGGACACATCTACAATCCGCTCTTTCTGTATGGAGGTGTGGGATTGGGCAAGACCCACCTGCTGCATGCAGTCGGGCACGTAGGTGAGGCACAAGGACTGAATGTATTGTATGTAACCTCAGAGAAATTTACGAACGAAATTATCAATGCGATCCGTTTCCAGAAAACCGAAGAATTTCGCGCCAAGTATCGTCAGATCGATATTTTACTTGTTGACGATATCCAATTCATTGCCGGCAAAGAATCGACCGAAGAAGAGTTTTTTCATACCTTCAACTCGCTACATAGCGCAAATAAGCAGATCGTTGTGACCAGTGATCGTCCACCCAAAGCGATCTATAGTTTGCAGGATCGTCTACGATCGCGCTTTGAGTGGGGTTTGCTGGCCGATATTCAGCCACCGGAGTACGAGCATCGCCTGGCAATTCTACGCTCCAAGGCCGATTCGTTGCGCTTCTCCGTTCCCAGCGCGGTTATCGATTACATTGCCCGCCCGGAGTGCAGCAATGTGCGTGAGCTGGAAGGCGCGCTCAATCGTGTCATCGCCTATGCGACGCTGCATGATGCACCGCTGACCATCAATCTGGCAGTCAAGGCGCTCGAACATATCTATAGCAACAAGAAACCCTCCTCCAACTTATCGGTTTCAGAAGTGCTGGAAGGCGTATGTAAGTATTACAATGTGGATGCTGAACTGATCCGCGGCAAGCAGCGCGACCGTGACATTGTATGGCCACGACAAGTGGCGATGTACCTGATGCGCGAAGAGACCAGCGCCTCCTTGCTCCAGGTTGGGACAGAGCTGGGCGGACGCGATCATACGACGATTATGCATGGCTGGGAGAAGGTCAATAGTGAAATGACACATAATGATCGCGTGCGCCAGGAGATTGCTGCCGTCCTGGAGTCAATACAACACAAACCTTTTTAATACTACCTTTATTATCCTCCTTATGTATTTTTATGACTATGCGCCGATTATTGGGACGTTATGAGGTGTAGTCCTTCATGGTCGTAGGCTCTTCTTCTTGTAAAGGTTCCTCTCCTTCATCATCGGGCCAGCGGGCAAGGGAAAAGCCCATACGGGCCAGACCTGCCAGGAGCAGGAAGGTGCTGAGCAGACCAATGAGTGCTGTTAGAGCACCCGCTATGAAAAGTTGGGGCAGCGAGACGACCACGGCAGCAATAAGCAGTATGCCTGCCGACCTGGTAAATACACGGGCACGAATGCTGACAGTCCCATAGAGCAAGGTACCGATGATCTGCAAGAGACCTGTCGAGGCAATGTACTGGATGAAGGCCGGGACAGTAGCCGCCGTATTGGGATGAGCCGATGGTGGCGTGGTCGCAGTGTAGAAGATAGCATAGCCACTCAAAACAACAGTAATGAGGAAAGACGAGATCCAGAGTAAGAAAAATCCGACGAGTCCGAGAGTGGCGACCTCTTTGCGCTGCTTGAGATAGGTAGCGGGTAGGCCGACGGTTAGGAGTAGTCCTCCAATCAGTTCTAATATGGAGAGAGGGATTGATGGCAAGCCAGAACTGCTAGCAGGCAGGGAAAGGCCCAGTAGATTGACAATGATCAAAAGAATGGATCCACCGAACAGAATCCACCCGCTCCATCGCATTTGACTGGCTGATAAAGTGGGATACATTATTTTTTCCCTTCCTGCGGGCCTGTGAGTCGCACCATTGCGACGAAAAAATTTGGCCCTTTATTCATGCAAAACATGATCCTGTCACAGAGAAGCGTCCCGGAAAAATCTTGTATTCATTGTATTACATAGATGGGGGTAATGGATAGCGACATCTAAAAACCATGCGTCACGTCCCGTAGGCATGGCTTGCCTGTGCCGAGTAGCTCATACCTGTGGAGACGTCCGGCACAGGCAAGCCATGCCGCTACGGGACGTGACTTTCTACGCACAGGCTATCGGTGTGGAACAGTTGTCGTCACTTCTTGAGCACGGAACCACTCTCCCGGTTTCCAGGGCAATCCTAACGCAGGCAGCAACCAGCGATCAAAACCGATCCATCCGCAGACTCTCCATGAGAAGACCAGGAACAATCCAAACACACCCAGAATAGGATTAATACTGACCGTTCCAGAAAGGAGATAATTCAGGTTCATCAATACACCAAAGCCTGCTGCAATACCCGTCAGTACTCCTAAGAGGACGCCTAATCCTACCGCGACTTCTCCCCAGGTCACCAGGAAAGAGAAAAAGCCTGCATTGGGAAGCACAAAATGCTGTAAAAACGACGCATACCATCCCTGTACGGCTGGATTGGCACCAGAGGTTTTCGCTAAAGCACCAGCGACAAATCCTGCCAGTGCTTTTCCGCTTGTTCCCCAGACAGGAGAGGTAACCTTTTCCCAGCCAGCTAGAAGCCACTGAGCGCCAACATCCATACGCACAACGAACCACAGTGCAGAAGATCCCTCTGAAGCAAGGAAAAACTTCGAGATCGCAGGTTCAGGAAATCGCTCACTCGAAGAAGCCGTCTGTAGAGCAGGCCGCTCCTGTGAAAATTGAACGAACGCTAAAATGAGTGCGAGAACGAATAGGATGAGCAAAGCTATGCCCCAATAATCATCAGATGTGTTACCAGCAAAGTTCCAGATAAGATGGAAGAGCGTCCAGGCTCCTGCAAGGACAGCAACAATAAGCATACCCCACTTTAAAGTGGTATTCTGTTGGCTGAACATAGGATTCTTTCCCCTTTGCAGAATTCTCCTCGTGGCAGATGCCGCCGCGAGAAACGACACATATCTTGTCCCTTCTCCATGGGACACTTTAAGTATCGTGCATTCATATCACAAAAACATCACGGCAGTGCCCAATCATCTCACATTTCTAGAACGGCTGCTTGTTTGATACCCTGAGTGAGACAAGACACCAACACCTGCCTGGACTACAGATCCTGGATATCAACGAGTCCCTTTTTCATAGCATAGATCACGACTTGCGAGCGGTCATAGATATTGAGTTTGCGATAGATGCTGCTAATGTGGTTACGCACAGTCTTCTCGCTGATTGCCAGCGTTCGTGCAATCTCCCTGGCGATCATTCCCCTGGCGATCAGGATCAGAGTTTCCATTTCACGAGTACTCAGGCCGTCGAGATGCTGAGTCCTGCCAGGATGTTGAAGATCAAGCATGCGCATCATGCGGCTGGCAATAGCGGGAGCGGTGACCTGCTCTCCCGCGTGTACAGCACGTATTGTGGAGATAAGTCCAACAGCAGAGGTATCTTTGAGCAGATAGCCATCCGCACCAGCGGCCAGCCCTTGCAGCACATAGCCGTCCGAGGTGAAGGTTGTCAGGAGAATGACGCGGGTGCGAGGCAATTCGGTCTTCAGTTGGCGCAGAGCCGTAATGCCATCCATGCGAGGTATCTTTACATCCATCAAGACCACATCTGGCGCTAAGCAACGCGCCAGCTCAATAGCCTCTGCTCCGTTGCCAGCACTTCCAACTACCTCAAAGTGTGCTTCAGTGCTTAACAGACCGGCAAGACTTTCGCGAAAGAGACGCAGATCATCAACTACCAGAATACGAATACAGGTTCGAGCGGATTCGCTCTCTGTGCGTGCAGGCACTCGTACCAGCGCCACATCTTCTATCTGTAGAACCATAGGATAATCCTCCCTTGCAACATACACCCCCACCTCGCTTATTTTTCACTAATTTCAGTACCCTCAAGCGGGTCGTAAAAGTGTACCGACTTCTGCTGCCTCTCCCAAGGGAGAGTATACAGACGAAACCCGAAGAGGTCAAGTGAAATTGCACTAAGGTAGTGGTATCACAACATCAACACGTGTTCCCCGACCAGGCGCACTCTCAATCGAACAGAGTCCTTCCAGAGCAGCCGCCCGCTCACGTAAACCAATCAACCCTTGATGATAGCCATCCTTCGTATACATTGCAGCAGGTTCGGGTATGCCTACTCCATTGTCCGCCACGCTTACATGCAACTGACCTTCATGACTGAACATAAATACACTGATTTTCGAGGCATGAGCGTGCTTGCATATATTCGTCAGAGATTCGCGAATAATAGCGTACAGGTTCGATGCATACTCGTGTGGCAGGCTATCAGGCCAATCATCACACTCATAGGTCACTGTGTAGCCAGCCGCGCTCAATTGCGCGAGTAGAGTGTACACAGATGACTCTATGCCAGAATCAGGCCCGGTATGGTGACGCAATCCGCCCAGCGTCTCACGCATAGAGAGCAGGCTATCGCGTGCCAGTTCCTGCCACGTTTCCAACTTCTGCGCTACCTCTTGATTTGTTTCTCCGCCCGCAGAGAGACGACGCGTACGAAAATACTCCAGATCCGTAACCAGGGCAGTCAATGACTGTACCACGCCGTCGTGCAGTTCACGCGCAATTCGCCGCCGTTCGGCATCCTGCGCAAAACGTGTCAGTGGAGAATCATTCACTTCGAGTGCCATCTGTTTTTCCTCCGGAATAGCGATAACCAATCATGACAACCATGATCGAGAGTCTCTTATCGTTTCCATACATGCCCTGGTAAACACATACATTAAATGCATATTAAAAGTAATATAGCCTCCATCCGTTATCTTCCAATGGCGAGACTGGTATGATCATGGTTGAGATTTCTCGATTTCCGCGAAGAGATCTTAACCCCCCGACACCCGGCACAGGCAAGCCATGCCGCTACGGGTTGTGCGCCGCGTGCCGGTATATGATATGCTTTTTAGCATAGTCGGTAATCGTTCTGTGCAACGGACTGGATGGAGGTCTATGATGCAGCGGAGAATTCTTGTGGTCGGCAGCCTTAATATGGACCAGGTGGTGCGGGTTCCGCGAATTCCGGTCCTGGGAGAAACACTGTTGGGGGCAGGTTCTCTTCGACTCGTTCCCGGCGGTAAGGGTGCTAACCAGGCGGTGGCGGCAGCTCGCTTAGGAGGATCTGTAGCTATGGCTGGTCGCGTGGGCACTGATCCGTTTGGTGCACAGCTTGTACAGGCGCTACAGACCAATTCTATTGATACCAGCCTGGTGGTTGTTGACCGGGAAGAAGCCAGTGGCGTTGCCTTTATTTTCCTGGGGCCAGATGGCGATAACGCTATCGTGGTTGCCTCTGGCGCTAATGCGCGTGTGGGACAGGATACGATAGAACTCGCACGTATTTTTGAGGCCATGCAGTCTGCGAATGCGGTGGTGCTACAATTGGAGATCCCGCTAGAAACGGTGCAGAAGGTGATCGCGCATGCTCATAAGTTAGGGGTACCTGCGATCTTGAATCTCGCTCCGGCCCAACCTTTACCACGGGAGACGCTGCAACAGCTCTCGGTATTGATCGTCAACGAAAACGAGGCCGGCTTGCTCAGTGGACAACGGGTGGAGAGTATGGAGGATGCAAAAATAGTTGCTGCTACGCTGCATAATTATGGTATACCAACTGTTGTCGTTACGCTTGGTTCACGTGGAGCACTGCTGATTACTACTGACGAGGCGGGACAGATACACAGTATCTATCAGGCGGCACCCAGAGTGAATGTCGTTGATACCACTGCTGCTGGCGATTGTTTTGTCGGCGCACTGACCGTCGCCCTGACTGAAGAGCAGAAACCAGAGGATGCACTGCGCTTCGCCGTCTACGCGAGTGCCCTGAAAGTAACTCGCTTCGGTGCTCAATCGGGTTTACCTGCACGGGAGGAAGTACTTGGCTCGTATCATTCTTGACACTGATCCTGGCATAGATGACGCACTGGCTCTGCTTCTGGCTCTCGCCTCTCCTGAAGTGCAACTCGAAGCAGTCACTACGGTGAGCGGAAATGTGGGCGTTGAGTTGACAACCGCCAACGCGCTGGCTCTGCTCACGCTGGTCGAACGCACAGATATTCCGGTCGCACGTGGCAGTAGTACTCCACTGGTACGTCAACGCGTCGATACAGCTTCCGTTCATGGACACAACGGTATGGGAGAGGTTGTTCTGCCTGCGCCGCAGATCCAACCAGCCGATCAGCATGCCGCAGACCTTATCATAGAGAAGGTGTTGCAGGCTCCCGGCGCGATCACGCTGGTTCCCATCGGTCCCCTGACAAATATCGCGCTGGCCGTACGCCGTGAACCTCGCATCGCACAGCTTGTCCACGAAGTGGTCATCATGGGAGGTGCGCTCCGTGTGCCCGGAAACAGTACTCCAAACGCTGAATTTAACATCTATGCCGATCCGCACGCGGCCAGTATCGTCCTGCATGCAGGCTGGCCTATACGCCTGGTCAGTCTCGATACTACGATGAAGGTTGGACTGGATCGCGAGCAGGTAGGCAGGTTGACACAATCTGGGGGCAGGGTATTGACAACTATCAAAGATATGCTTGCTTACTACCTGGATGTATTTGCTGCTCCTCGTGGTCAGGCTGTCTTCCATATGCATGATCCACTCTGCCTGGCCGCTGCCTTCCAACCAGACCTTATCACGTGGGAGTCGATCTATGTAGATGTCGAGCTGACAGGCACGCTAACTCTGGGAGAAACGGTAGGTTACTTTGGAGATCATGCAGTTCATAAACCTAACGTCCAGGCGTCAATTGATGTGGATAGCGACCGTTTTATACGCCTGTTTCTGGATCGCGTGGGCCAGACGTATTCGTAGAGGCGTGCCTTGCGTCATTGCTTCCAACTAATTCATTTGTCGACCTGGAGAAGGGCGCGAAGAACCTTCTGAGAAAAGAGGGAAAGCTGACGCATTGGACCAGCCGATGTTGGTGGGGTGGTGGGAGGAAGGGTCGTCTTGCGGTTGCGAGGTGCTCGATGAGGTCGAGGAGCATCCTCGCGATAGCAGGCCAGGCGGGTCCGAGGCAAATCCCCTGGAGGAGAAGCGTCCAGGTGCAGAGGCGGCGTGGGAGCAAGCGTCACATACCCAGAGGAGGGGCGAAAGAGGCCCAGACCACTGGATGCTGATGATCGTGAACAAGGATGGGAAAGGCTTTGCTGAGCAGAGGAAGCGAAACCTCAAAGGGGTCATATCGAAGCTTCGGGCGTACAAACGCGCGATGTCGGGAAGAGGGAGCAGGGACGGATCGAACTGATGGGTCAGGTAGGTACGGATCTGCTCGCCATCCCAAAACCGCACCAGACGGACCAGATAGCCACTGCGCTAACCATTGCGCCCCAGACCTCCCAGCCAGACCAAAGCATCCCATGTTCCTTCATGCCGATAGAGCGTCAAGGCGATCTGAGAGTGGACATCTTCCCGGATACGCGAAATGTCCCAATCGCCCATTTCCTGGAGATAATCGAGCCAGGCGAAGGCGAAATAGCCCAGATCGAAAAGGAGTAGGGTTCCCGTTGCGAGTCCTTGCAGGAGAGAACAACAATCCAGTTTCCAGTTGCCTTGCGGATTGTCGCGAAATTGGAGCAGATCCCACTGCTGCGTGCGGAGGTTGAAGCGAGCCGCCCATTTCCCCGGCATCAAGGCTACATGGCCCTGTGGAGTCTCACGCAACTCTTTCAAATGACGCTGGACCGCATCCCAGGTGCTCTCATCAATGGCAAAGATGCCGTTGGACCACGCCGCCAATTGACAGGGGCACAGGGTTGTCAACAGCCGTCCCATCTTCTGGGAGAGACGAGAGAACACTTCAAGCAACGGAGCCGTCCCAGCTTGCTTCAGGCGTTTGATCAGCGCGTCATCGGTCAGATGGAGGCGAGGGAACGGCCCTAGAGGCCGCTGGGCAAGGTCGCGTTGCAGATCCTGATAGCTGCTCATCCCACAGAGCATGCCAATGATCAAGCGAAACCACAGGTGCGCCCCTGTCACTTTTTGGGGGGCTCCTCGCTTTCCGGGTTTCGCGCGAGGATCGCGTCGAGGATGCGACTTTCAAAAAAGGGGATGTGAGTCTGGACTTGTTTGGAAGAGAGTTGTACCGTATGATTCATGGAAAGACAATCCTTTCGTTTGGACATTGACAGATTTTGAAAGGATTGTCCACCACTTTTTGCCTCTTGGCAAGTACACAAATGAATTAGTTGGAAGCAATGGCCTTGCGTGCGCCGCCCCGGGCGATTCGGCGCACGCAAGGCACGCCTCTACGGGTTCACGCGGGGGTGCGTTTCATTTGTTTGCATCGATGGGATTTGTCGCTGTAGGGGCGCGGTTTACAAGCCCGCGGTGTCCCAGGCCGAATCGCGGGCTTATAAATCGCGCCCCTACATCGGTTGGTTGGGTGTAAAATCAGGGCAAAGGTTCATTCCAGCCTAATACAATAACAATAACACGCACCCGGACGCGGGCATCCTTTGACAAGAGGGCTTCCATAGGCTATATTACAGAGGAGTGTATTCCTACTAATTTACTCGGATTAACAGGCTAACAAAGGAGCTGCGCGAGATGGCAGAGATCAATCAGGCAGAAGTGATGGACGCACTGCATGAGTGCTATGATCCAGAAATTCCGGTCAATATTGTTGATCTTGGATTGGTATATGATGTTACTATTAATAGTGAGACCGGGCAAGTGGATATCAAGATGACGCTGACCGCTATGGGTTGTCCAATGGCCGGAGAGGTGATAGACGAGGTCCAGATGCGGGTGCAACAGGTCGAGAATGTCAATAGTTGTAAGGTCGATTTGACCTTTGATCCGCCCTGGTCTCTTGATCGCATGACAGAAGACGCCAAATGGGAACTGGGTATGGTCTAGTATCTATATGAGTACGGTCTAGTATTCATAAACGAGGCAGGGCGACCGCAAGGGTCAGGCGCCCCTACAAAGACCGCGTGCCTTCGTCAGACGAGGTAGCTAAAGGATGACCGTTTCTTTGTAGGGGCGCCTGACCCTTGCGGTCGCCCTGCCTCACGGATATGGGGATGGTCGCCCCATTCTTACTATCAGACTTGGCAGCGGCGTACAAGAATGTTATGCTAGCACAGCTTTATCTTAAGATGTTGCAGAAACATGCTTGCTGATATCGCCGCTGCAGTCGATATCGTTGATGGGAGATTGTATGCATACTTGTATAGGATGTGGGACGCCTCTTCAGCCCGGATTGACCGCCTGCCCTGGGTGCGGCAAACATCTACCTGATCAGACCTCGGCTCAAACATCGACGGATATGAATGCAAGGACAGTTTCAGCAGCCGCTACTTCATCAACGTACCAGGGGCCTTTTATCTCGACTCCTCCCATGAGTCCACCACCAGCAATACATGGCTATGGTAGCACGCAGCCACAGCCACAGCGAGTCCCACCACAGTCATACATGCCCTACCCTCAATCTCCTTATACTGGTCCCGCCTTACAAGCATACCCGACAAACAAACAGCAAAGCAGCAAAGGGATCTCGAAGGGCACGACTACTTTCCTTATCACCATGGCGCTACTTATGATGATTGGTGGTGTGGCGCTCATCTACTATACTATGATCGCTCAACCAGCTCAATTTCGTGCCCAGGCGACCGCTACGGTGCAGACGATATTGACCTCCAATGCCCATGCTACAGTGACTGCGCGGACTCAGGCCACCGCCACTGCTCAGGCTCAGGCACGGGTTACAGCAACCGCCCAGACGCAGGCACAGGCGACCGCTACGGCGCTCCAAAACATCTATAACACGGCGACCAGCGGAACACCCGCATTGACCTCGTCGCTCGCATTTCAGGATCGAGCTACCTGGGATATCTATGACGCGGTAGGAGGGGGAGGATGTGCGTTTAGAGGCAATGCCTTGCACGCCAGCATCTTCCAGCAACATACCTATGTGCCGTGTTTTGCGCAGACAACAAACTTCAGCAACTTCGCCTTTCAAGCACAGATGACCATTGTCAAGGGTGATAGCGGTGGCCTGGTCTTCCGCGCAGATGATGCAAACGTGAAATTTTACCTCTTTCGCGTTGCCCAGGATGGCACGCTCACCCTGCTCGTCATTAAGGATGCCAAAACCGACACCCCCCTGGTGGAGGACACTAATCCCGCTATCAAAACAGGCCACCAAACGAACCTGCTGACAGTTATCGCGCAAGGTGGCACTATCTATATGTACGTTAACAAGAAGTTTGTTGGCAGTACAAATGATACTACCTACACATCAGGAAAGATCGGCATCTTCGCCGATGATACGACTACGGCTACAGATGTCGCGTTCAGTAATGCACAGGTCTGGAAGTTATAGGGCGCGTATCTGCAACTATCTCGCTGCGCGTGCGTCTATATTCTAGGAAGGGTATTCATCCCAGAAAGATAGAACAATGACAGACCGCGTGGGAGAACAATTTGGCATTTACCGCCTGGTACGCTTGCTCGGACGCGGGGGAAGCGCGGATACGTACCTTGCCGAGCACGTGTACCTGAAGACGTTTGCGGCTATCAAAGTGCTTCAGACAGAGCTGTCGCAGGGTGATGCGACGAGCTTTTATAATGAAGCACGTACGATTGCTAATTTGAACCATCCTAACATTGTACGCGTTCTGGATTTTGGCTCATCCTGGAATACTCCCTACATTGCTATGGATTATGCGCCCAATGGGACCGTGCGTCAACTCTACCGCCGGGGGACAGCGCTCCCACTTCAGAAAATCATCCCGTACGTCATACAGGCTGCTGCTGCACTACAATACGCCCACAACCAGCGCGTAATCCATCGCGATGTCAAGCCGGAGAACATGCTACTAAGCGCCGATAATGAGGTACTTTTGAGCGATTTCGGTATCGCGGTCGTGCATGATGTGAACAGGAAAGGCAAGCTCGATATAGCTGGAACAGTGACGTATATGGCACCAGAACAGCTCCGGGGCAGGCCATGTCCAGCCAGCGATCAGTACGCACTGGGAATTGTCGTCTACGAGTGGTTATGCGGCATACCTCCCTTTCGTGGCTCCCAGATCGAGGTGGCGATCCGACAGGAGCGTGACCTTCCTCCAAGCTTGTGTGAACGTGTCCCGTCGCTCCCTATCGAGGTTGAGCAGGTTGTACTGACGGCCCTTGCGAAAGATCCTGAGCAGCGCTTCGTTCATATACAGGCATTTGCCCACGCTCTAGAGCAGGTCGCATATATGACGGATGCAGCCACCACAGTGCACACCGTGCGCAAAGACGGAGAAGAGTCTATTGCAACAGAGATCACTCCGCTCTACTTACTACGCACTACGCCGAACTCTGGGTATCAAGACCCAATCCAGGCAACAGGCAGACAGGCTACATTAGATAAGAGTACGCCAGATTCACAGATACCAGTTACAGAGATCAGACAGGCTCCAAATAACGCTCAGCGTGGGTCTCAAGGTTACTATCCGCGCTCTCCACAACCGGCCCAGAGTCGGATAGAAGCACAGGAACCAGACGTGCCAGCACAACCTCCGCCTGGCAGAGTGAGTTCCTCAGCAACCAGGCTAAAATTAGCCACCATCACGCTGGTCACATTGCTGCTGGTCGTGGGCAGTGTGCTCACTTTCTTCTTCGCCGCCTATGTACCCAACCAGCGACAAATACAGGCAACCGCAACGGCTCAGGTCTACGCCACCAACACGGCTCAGAGCATAGCCAGCACCAGAGCCGTAGCCGAAGAGACTGCTCAGGCCCAGGCAACCGCTACAGCGCGGCAGACTCTCTACAACCAGACGACAGGCGGGCCTCCAACGTACACTGAGTCGCTACAGGCCCCTGACAATTATGGTTGGGATAGCGCAACCTATAGCGATAGTACCAATAAACCTATTGGCAGTTGTCACTACGCAGGGAACGCCTACCGCAGCCAGGCGCTCTCGAACTATTTTATCCGCTGCCTGGCTGAGGCGACCAACTACAGCAACCTTACCTACCAGGTCCAGATCACCGTTGTGAGCGGGCATACGGGTGGACTGATTATCCGTTCCGACGCCAGCGGCAACGGTTACTATTTCGGTATCGGCATAGATGGTACCTACATCCTGGAAGCAATCGCTATGGATAGCAATACTGGCATCCCTGGCTTCTCCAGGCTCGCCAGTGGTACCAGTGCAGCGATCAAAACTGGAAACCACCAGCCCAACCTGCTCACCATCGTCGCTCAGGGCGACAACATCTATATCTATGTCAACAAGCAGTACATCGACTCTGCCAGAGATGGAAGGTATTCATCAGGTCGCGTAGGCATCTACTCGGATGGCGATATCGGCGATAGTGAAGTTGTGGTCCGCAATGCTCAAGCCTGGGTGCGGGCTTCTCAAAAGTCCCCGTAGAGGCATGCCTTGCGTGTGCCGGGTGCGTGGGCCTCCTGGCTCAAGGGTATTGCCCCCACCCGTAGAGGCATGCCTTGCGTGTGCCTTGTGCGTGGGGAGCAACACTATTGAGGTCAGGAACTTCCTCCCGAACGACTCGGCACACGCAAGGCATGCTGTATGGATTACCCACATCGTGACCCGGAGAGGGTCAGCACATCGTCGCCCAGCGATGCGCTCCACCAGCGACGTGTGTGCCGCTTTTCTGGGTCACGATGTCCTGGCCTTGACCGGGTGATGATGTGGGGAATCCATACACATGCCTCTACGGGGCGCCCCGAGTCTGGGTGCGGGGCATTGACAAAACGCAACAATCACGGTATAGTGTCGAAAACGATATTTGAGGGCCATGAACGGGACAAGTACCTTTTGCCAGTACACAGAGAGCTGCGGGACGGTGCGACGCAGTAACTGACAGCAGCGAAATCCAACCGGGAGCCTACGCGCTAAGCGTCAACGGTCGCCTCCGTTAACGGGCAACAATGAGTCTCAACAGGCTTGAGAAAATTAAGGTGGTACCACGATAGAGCGTATTCTGCGTCGTCGTCCTTTGCACAGGACACGGCGCTTTTTTTGTTGTTCATATTCTCATCCTACGGATGAAAACGTATGTAATAGGGAGAAACAAGGCATGCTTGATCTTGCATTTATCCGTAACAATCCAGAAGCCGTCAAAGAAGCGGCACGCGTGAAAAACAATCCGATTGATATTGATGGGCTCCTGGCTTTAGATCAGCAAGTATTGACGGTGCAGCACGAGGTGGAAGAGGCACGGGCGAAGCAGAATCAGCTCTCGAAGCAGATTCAGCAGGCTGCGAAAGAGAAGAATGTGGAGTTGCGCAACGCGCTGATCGCCGAGGGTAAGCAGCTCGCGGAACTGATTAAGGAGAAAGAGCCGCTGCTGAACAACTTGCAGGAGGATCGTTATCAGATGCTCCTGCAGGTGCCCAATATTCCTGATCCGAGCGCACCCATAGGCAAGGATGAGAGCGATAATGTACCCATCCGCTACTGGGGCGAGCAGCCAACGTTCGATTTTCAGCCGCTTGATCACTATGAACTGATGCAAAAGCTGGACCTGGTAGATATCGAGCGCGCGGTGAAGGTTGCGGGTGCGCGCAGTTATGCGCTCAAGGGCGACGCGGCTCGCGTGGAACTGGCGCTGATGAACTTTGCCCTTGATCGTATTGCGCGCAAGGGCTTCACGCCGCTGATCGTTCCGGCGATGGCACGCGAGTTTGCCTTCATCGGCAATGGACAGTTCCCCAAGGGTCGCGACCAGGTCTACGAGATCGCGGGCGAAGAACTGTTCCTGGTTGGGACTGCGGAGGTCGCGATCACCGGGATGTACAAGGACGAGATCCTCAAGGCCGAGGAGCTGCCCATGACCTTCGTTGGCTTCTGCCCCTGTTTCCGTCAGGAGGCAGGCACCTATGGCAAGGACACGAAGGGCGTGTTCCGTATCCACCAGTTTAACAAGGTGGAGCAGTATGTGATCTGCAAAGCCGACCACGAGGAATCGGTCAGATGGCACGAGCAGTTGCTCAAGAACTCGGAAGAACTGGTGCAGGCGCTTGAATTGCCCTACCGCGTCATCAATGTGTGCACAGGCGACATGGGCGACGGCAAGGTTGGCATGTACGATCTTGAGTGTTGGGTACCGAGCGAGCGCAGATATCGCGAGACGCATTCGTGTTCGTACTTCCACGACTGGCAGGCCAGGCGCGTCAATCTCCGCTATCGCGACGAGGAGGGCAAAGTTAGATTTGTGCATACACTCAACAATACCGCAATCGCCTCGCCGCGCATCCTGATCCCACTTTTCGAGACGCACCAGCAGGCCAATGGCAGCATCCGTATCCCAGAAGCCCTGCAACCTTATATGGGTGGGCAGAAATATATCCAGGCACGTTGATAGCCTGGTCGTTTATATTTACCCCCATATACATACAGATATGGGGGTAAAGTATGACGCTAACATCGCTAACAATATAGCCTGAAGCAGCCAGTAGAGCTGGCGCGGAGCGGCCTACAAACGTTAGCGTCCTTTTTCATCATTGCTAACATTCATGGTAGAAGTGTCGAGGAATTAAATCCACTCATGCCCTTTCTCACAATGGTGAAGACCCGCATGCCCTGCTGTATAATCACAGGACTGCTGGCAAGTGGGACACTTAGCAGGGCAAATTTCAACAGCATACACATCCTGAACAACGCCCCTGGTGCCCTTGTCTTCTTCAACGCAACGACTGACGACGAGGGTGTTTGTTTCGTTTGGCATCATCTAGTCTCCTTTCAGCACGCTGCTTGCTTGTTGCATTTCTTACTTTTTCTCGGTACTTTATTGTAGAGAAAACCTTCACCGCTGAGCAATTGGTGGGGTTCCTCTTTACTCCCCTCGTCTCTGCGGTTTCAGGCACATCAGCACACTGGCTCCGCAGCCTCACTCTATACCGCTTGCCGGCTGCGCCACCGGTCTGCTTACGTGATTACCACGTAGCGAATACAAAAAGCGTTTCAGGATGAGTTCATGCTGCTTCTACGACATCTTTACTTCCCCATGTCGAGATCAGTAATATAAGCAGTTATTACGGAAAAGATACTCTCCCTACATAATATATATTGATTTTTAACTGCTATGTCAATGTCTGATCAGGGTGCTGCGGTTCATTATTTTGTATGGATCAAGCACCGACGGCCACCATGATCCGATCCATTGTCCATCATGCTATATTTTTTGCACATTATGCCAACCGTTGCACACACATTCCACCCGTTGCACATTATGCCAACCCGTTGCCCATGTAGGGGCGCGATTTATAAGCCCGTGGCGCTCCCCAGGCCGATGCATGCGGGCTTATAAATCGCGCCCCTACATCTATCGCGCCCCTACATCTATCGCGCCCCTACATGGGCTCTGCCATCAACGTTAGCGATGTTAGCATCCTATTCTACCACCGCTAACGTTCGGCTGCCTATCTACATCGTCTCTACAGGCTGCTTCATCCCGCATCGTTAGCGATGTTAGCGATGTTAGCGATGTTAGCGTGTTGTGAGGAAGTTGTAGAAGACCTGGGCACTTCGTACAATCCTCTACCAACATGGCGCACCTCTCCTGTTCTCGCCAGTTTGAATAGCATATTGCGGATGGTATTCTGCTCCCGACCTAATTCCTGAGCGATCTCTGATGGCGAGATTGGATGATCTTTCTGGCCCAAAAGATCAAGGAGTTCCTGGCGTTCTTTAGAAATGGCTGGTACCCGTTCGCTCTCATCGTCATCAGGACTATCGGTCAACGACCAGCGAGCTGTCTCCTTGTCGAACATGAGAGAGAGGGTTTGCTCTTCCACATCGCGCCCGGTGATATGTAATGTGCCCTCACCCTTTCCGCGTTCCCTGCGCAGGACCATGTTGCAATCGGTGGCTCCCGTCAGGCCCGTCGAGCCGCTGAATTCGTCCATGGCATCAGTAGCACTCGCCTTGCGCAGGTGATGCACAACCAGGATTGCGACATGATAGCGCTCCGCCAGATCCTTGATGGGCACAATCCCCGCGTACTCTTCCGCGTAGATACTGCCCCCACTGCCATTCGCGCGCACACGCACAAGTGTATCTATAACCACCAGCCTGGGATCGGACGCTTCTTTAAGCCATTCCTCGATTCCACCTAGACCACCCTGCGCGAGCGGCTCACACGCATTTGACCACACAAAACTCTCCGGCCAGGGTTGCCCTTGCAGCAGCTTTTTTGTCCGCTCAACCACGCGGCGTGCTCCATCCTCCAACGCCAGGTAGAGGACGCTTCCTTGTGTCGTGGGCAGGCGTCCCGAGGCAATCGCCAGCGAGATCCAGAGTGCCAACCAGGACTTGCCCATCTTTGGCTTGCCTCCGAGCAAGGTGACACCTTCCGGCAAGAAACGCTCCACCGCCCACTTCGGTTCAGGAAAGGTCATACTCATGGCCTCCGCATATCCCAGAATACGCAACGGTGACAGTGGTGCACCTGACTCATAGCGTTGAGAACTGCCTACAATCTGCTGCACTTCCGATGCGCCCATTGGCGGCTGACAGTGCATGTTATTGGCAGCATTCAACGCGATCTCGACCACCTGATCGCTTGCACCCCAATTCCGCAATTTGCACGCGAGACTGAACAGGCGGTCGTTGCGCTGGCCTTCACTAATCACCAGGTCTTGCGCAGGCTGTGCCGCTGTAGAAGGCTGCTTAACTGGAGGAGTAGCCTTTTCCTGCTTCCCTTTGAGAGCCAGCAGCCGATGCAGGAACGCTTCTGGCAGCCGCACGGGTCTGGTATCATCCGGTAGGGTATAGCAGCGACCCGATGCATGCAGGCTTGGTGGAGCTACTACATAGCCACCGTCGCCACGCACATCGATCCCCTGGCCAAGCAGTCCTGCACTGTTGCGGATACTCAATATGGGATCGTAGGTAAAGTACAGATGCCAGCCACCACCGCCTGTATAGACACTTGCGGTCTTCGGCAACGGCGCAATCTTCTTCAACGTCTCCAACGATCCACCATGGCGCGGATCGATATCGATGACCATCAGGCCGTTGCCCATCGCCAGTCTAATATTCGAGCGCGGGAAGCTCCGCCACCAGCGCCTGACTTGCTCCTGGTCAGTGGTTGCATCCTTCACGCCATGCTCAGTGCGTGGATGCTTGCCCACAGCCGTGCACTCACGCCGCCCACAGGTACAGTCACCCTCCACCATCACCGTATGCAGCGGAAAAACGCGATAGCCATAGGAGGCATACTGAATCGCACTATCCACCATCATCCGATGGTGCTCAATCGCGTCATAAGAGTCATCATAGAAAGGGAGTAGTCGTCTAGTCATCGTGTTGTAATCTTTCTGTACAGCAACAGGTCAGCGCAGAATGGTGACCTGGGCAAAAAACGGGGAACCGCTAAAAAATGGATAGGAGGCGGTGCAGGGCCCCTGCAAGGCAGGGTTGTTGCAACAGCCCCGCAAGGAGGCCCCTACTTCTACCATCGACAAAAGAAAATATTTCCGTAGAGCCCCCCTTGTGATACATTTAGACTCGATCGGTTTAAATATATATCCAGGGAGGATCATGTTGAACCCCATTAACCTGTTCGATTATGAAGCACTCGCTCGGAAGCGTATGGCCCCTGTTATCTGGGATTACTTCTCTGGCGGGAGCGATGATGAGGTCACGCTACGAAACAATCGCGCAGCCTTCGAGCGTATACGCCTGCGACCACGTATGCTTGTCGATGTGAGTACCATCCAGACACAAACGAGCATGCAAGGCAGTCCGGTGAGCATGCCTGTACTGGTTGCTCCAATGGCCTATCACGAACTGGCACACCCAGAAGGCGAGATTGCAACGGCGCGAGGAGTCGGCCAGGCGGGGACAATACTGATCGTCAGTACGTTCGCAACCCGCAGCATCGAGGAGATCGCTGCGGCAGCCACTGGTCCCCTCTGGCTGCAACTCTACCTCACCCACAGCTTACAGGTAACAGGCGAAGTGGCCCAACGCGCCGAAGCAGCCGGGTACCGCGCACTTGTCCTGACCATCGACACGCCACGTCTGGGACGCCGCGAGCGCGATCTACATAATAACTTTGTGCCGCCTGCTCGTTTAGCCAACTTCTCTGCTGAAGATCCTGATGATACAGCAACCATCCATGTGCAGCGCCATATGCCAGGGACATGGGATACGCTCGCCTGGTTACGCTCGTTGACGACTTTGCCCATTTTGCTCAAGGGGATTCTGACCGCTGAGGACGCGCTATTGGCGCTAGAACATGGCGTGCAGGGTATCATTGTCTCCAATCACGGTGGTCGTCAGCTTGATGGAGCAATAGCAGGCATTGAGGCGCTCCCTGAAGTCGTTGAGGCCGTTGCGGACCGCTGCGAAGTCTATGTGGATGGAGGGATCAGACGCGGGACCGACGTTTTGAAGGCGCTGGCATTGGGCGCTCATGCAGTGCTGCTTGGTCGCCCTGTGCTATGGGGATTAGCCGTCAATGGGCAGGAGGGTGTGCGCCACGTGCTGGACCTGTTGCGAGCCGAGTTAGAGCTGGCGATGGCACTGTCTGGTCGTCCAACGCTGACGAGCATCGATCGATCTCTGCTCAAAATTATGTAAACCCATGTTGAGCATCACAACTTGATGATCTCGCCACGCACGTTCTTTGTCTCGTCATCGATATACAGCATGCCGATGCTACACGTTGGCTGGCGGCGTCGATCAGTAGCGCTGCCAGGATTGAAGAGCAACTGACCGTCGTGTTCCTGGTTATAGGGATTGTGACTGTGCCCAAAAACGACGATGCGTGCATCCGGGAATTCCTGGCGAGCTGTCCTTGCGTAATAAGCGCTATCGCCCAGAATATGTACAATCCCGATCTTGCATTGACCAACAACTATTTCGCGCTTAATCGGCAATTTCATTATCACCTCTTCATGCTCAACGTTGCCCTGCACAGCCACGACGGGCGCAATCGTCTCAAGTTCTGAAATCACGGAGAGCACCGAAAGATCCCCCGCATGGATAATTAATTCCACTCCTGAAAAATGCCCCAATAATGGTTCGGGTAAGCGTCTAAAATATGGTATGTGAGTGTCAGATAAAACTCCGACGCGGTGTTGCATCTTGTCTCTCCCTTACTAAATTATGGTATATTAACCATAAGTGTATGAAAAACGCTGCCTTGTTATCCTTATGGGGCAACGTTTTTTGTATCAATCAGTATATGTTGACCGGGATGCGCCTGACGACATATCTTTCTACATAGGATATCACACATATGCGTGTTGCTATTATAGCTGACATTCACGGCAATCAGCTTGCATTTGAGGCCGTGCTCCACGATCTGAAACAGCAGCCAGCAGTAGATCAGTTGATTATTGCAGGCGATCTCTGCTTGAACGGTCCCCAACCACGCGAAGTTCTGCGTACCGTCAAAGCATTACACTGTCCGGTTATTCAAGGGAACGTCGATCAGGAGATTGCTACCCCACCGGGTACGGGTCCCAAGAAGCACGATATTATTCACTGGACACGTGAACAGATAGGGCGCAAAGGTGTCGAGTACCTGGCCTCACTGCCTTTCTCGTACCGCGTCACCAATCCTTATGGGAGCGATCTGCTGATCGTACACGCCAATCCGCTCAACCTGGAGGACGCGATATTTCCTACGTCGCCGGATAGCATGTTAGAACATCTACTAGGCGGCCTGGAACCAACGATTGGAGTACTGGCGTTTGGTCATCTGCACATCGCCTACACGCGGCGTTGGGGACATCTCTTGCTGGTTGATACAGGCAGTTGTGGCCTGCCTCGCGACGAAGATCAGCGCGCCGCCTACGCCATTTTGACCTGTGAGAACAACCTCTGGCAAGCCGAACACCGACGCGTGGAGTATGATGTCAAGGCCGTTGTAAAGCAGTTAAAAACGTGCGGCATCCCCCACGCAGAAAAACGTATCAGGATACTGACCGCCGCCACCTACGCCGAGAACGGTTCCACAGAGCATCTCGGTAAGAAAAAACCGTAGGGGCCCCAGGCGTCCAGTGAAGAAGAGATGAGTTCGTGCTATCGAGCCCCTCGCAGGGCGACCGCAAGGGTCGGCCCCTACAAAGAACGCGGGGGACTCATGCCCAGACGGATCTTTGTAGGGGCCGACCCTTGCGGTCGCCCTGCGAGCCTCTTCACCTGGCACCTATGGAACCCCCGCGAGGGGGTCCACAGGATTTCCAATAGAGTTCACAGGGCCCCCTCGCGGGGTCCACGGGACTTCCAATAGAGTTCACAGGGCCCCCGCAAGAGGGTCCACAGGATTTCCAAAAAAGTTAACATAAGCTAATGCCGTCTGTTCAGAAACTTGTGATTCCTCCACCACTGTGGCCTCTTCCCCCAAGTAGCTGGCAGCATCTCCGATGTCAACCAGTTCCAGCTCTTCAATGATTGTACGCAGTTCTCCGGTTGTCGCCATAGCGCATACCCCTATTCATATAAAATGTATTATCCTTAATGCATTCGGGAACTTCGACTCACCCGAATATAAGACAGTGCTAGTTCGGCCCACTCCCATCCCATACATCGGGCACCCTCCGCTTCAGAAACCTTGTGCCAGGTGATCATCTGTTTATAGATAGCGTAAGCAGAACAATAAGATAGTTGAGAAGCCTTGCTCCTCCCTCTAAAGATACGTTCGTGGAAAGGTTACACAGCACATAAAGCAACCATAGTAGTCCAAATAGGCCATTGGAACAGGTTGAAACTCAACCATTGCTGTACCATTACAATGCAATATCGGAAACAACCCGGCTCTCTCTTTGTGATATACTGGTAGCAACATAACTAAAAGGGTTTTTGGACGGGCCAGTGAAAGCAGTTATCTACCTATTCATCCTCACCCGAAGACCTGCGTATCGCCCTGGACCTGCTCAAAAAACGCCAGGTACGCGTTGAACGGCTGATCAGTCATCACCTGCCCCTGGAGCAATTTCACGAGGGGGTGGCGCTGATGCGGGAACGTAAGGCCCTGAAGGTATACTTTCAGATAGCAGGAGAAACTTATGGCAAGTAATC
>WNGE01006158.1_pt1 | contig 22696 bp, 22 predicted proteins | sample 5400651 | NCBI WGS metagenome assembly WNGE01 (sample SAMN13153370, study PRJNA577476) | soil metagenome | isolation source: 60 cm soil or saprolite under grassland replicate 2 | place: USA:California | collected 2016-06-15
GCCGCAGCAGGCTGCGCCGCGCCCCGTCGACCGTTGATGGCATCGCGACCCGGGGTTAGCGGCCGCCCGAGTGAATCGGGCGGCCTCTTAGGCGGCATCGCGAACGATGCCGCTGCAGGCTGCGCCATGTGGGCGCGCGAGTGGAGTTGTGGCGTCGGGCGAGAGGCTTTTCGATCCGCCTCTCACGTGACGGCGTGCTCCTGTTTTCTTAGGTGACCTGAAGTGACCGAACATGAACGCGGGCGGTTTGCGTTCGTCCAGCCAGTCAGGCAGGAACCGGGGCGACGACCTCGCCAGAGCAGCCGGCGACGAGGGCTGAGAAGGCGTCCTCCTCCGCGATGCCCCGCAGTGATGGATGCTCGAGATCGATGGCGATCTCCCGCCACGACTCGAGCCCGAGCGCTGCGGCGCCCTCGTCGGCGCCGAAGCTGAGAAGCGAGTCCGGCGAGACGATGTTGCGGCGGCCGGTGCGCCGGCGGGCGATGCCTTCCAACTCGCGCAGCTCCTCGAGGGGGTCGATGCGGACGTTCGAGTCGGAGCCGACGCAGATCCCGATCCCGCGCTCGCACAGCTGCTCCACCGGCGCGAAGCCGTCGCCGAGGTTGGCCTCGGTTGTCAGGCAGAGGCAGACTCGCGCGCCGGCATCGGCGATCAGATCGAGTTCGGGAGCGGCCGCGTGAGTGGCGTGCACGATGGTCGTCCGGGGCCCCAGGCAGCCGCAATCGGCCAGCAGCTCGATCGGCCGTAGGCCCTGTTCGGCCACGCACTCCTCGATCTCGCGCGGCTGCTCGTCGGCGTGCACGTGCAGCGGTAGACCCTCCCGCACGGCGTAATTGGCCAGCTCCTCGAGCCAGGACGGCGGACATGCCCGAACGGAGTGCGGGGCGACCCCCACGCGAACGCCGCGCTCGCGCAGCGATTCGAGCTGCGTCAGGTACTCGGCGACGCTCGTTTGCCGGAACCGCTCGATCCCGCCGCGCCCGTAAGCGGCGTAGAGCAGGACAAAACCGATGCCGGCTTCCTCGGCTGCCTCGTACGCGGCAAAGCCCTCGTCGAGCCCGAGGTAGTGGAACTCCCCGACCGCCGTGTAGCCGGCGCCGAGCTGCTCGCGATAGACGTCGACGTAGTCCTTGCGGACCTGGCTCGGGGTCAGGCCCCCAGCCACGTCCAGCATGGACTCGCGCCAGGCCCAGAAATCGCCGCCCTCGGTCCTGCCGCGCAAGGCCCGTTGGAACCCGTGGCTATGGGCGTTCACGAACCCCGGGAGCGTGAGCCGCTCGACCACCTCCGTATCCTTTCACCATGGCCGCCCGCGCTGTGCCAGCCCCGCTGGCAGCGATTCCGAACCTCCTCACGATCGGCCGCCTGATTCTGATCCCGGTCTTCGTCGTGCTGCTCCTCGTCTCCGACGGCGGCCACAGCTGGCCTGCGGCGATCGTCTTCGGCGTCGCCGGCGTCACCGACCAGATCGACGGTTGGCTCGCGCGCCGCTGGCACGTCGAGTCCGAGTTCGGCAAGATCGCCGATCCGCTCGCCGACCGCCTGATGATCGACGCCGCCGTCATCCTGCTCTGGCACGCGGGCCGCCTTCCCTGGGTGGCGCTCGCGATCCCCGCGCGTGATTTGGCGCTGATAGCCGGGTACAAGCTGGTCGTGGGACGGGGGTACGAGCTTGCGGTCAACTTCGCCGGTAAGGCGGCGACCTGGCTGCTCTACGCCTCGCTCGCGTTCATCATGGTCACGAGCGAGGGAACCGACTGGCCGCGCTGGCTCTTCTGGGCCGGCTTCGCGCTGGCCGCACTCTCCCTCGTCGGCTACCTCGCGAAGGCAAAGCGAGAGGTCGTGGAGGCGTGAAAGCGGTCGTCATGGCCGGTGGCGAGGGCACGCGCCTTCGCCCACTGACGTCGAACCAGCCGAAGCCGATGGTTCCGGTCGTCGGCAAGCCCTGCATGGAGCACATCGTCGAGCTTCTACGCGGCCACGGAATGGAGGACGTGATCGTCACAGTCGCCTTCCTGCCGCAGGCCATCCGCAGCTACTTCGGCGACGGGGAGTCGCTCGGCGTCAACATCGAGTACTCCGTCGAGGAGTCGCCGCTCGGCACCGCCGGCTCCGTCCGGCTGGCGAGCGGGAAGCTCGACGACACCTTCGTCGTCATCTCCGGTGATGCGCTGACGGATGTGAACCTGCAGGGGATCGTCGACTTCCACCGCGAGAAGGGAGCCGCGGTCACGATCGGGCTCAAGTCGGTCGAGAACCCGCTCGAGTTCGGGATCGTCGTCACCGACGACGAGGGACGGATCGAGCGCTTCCTGGAGAAGCCGTCCTGGGGCCAGGTGTTCTCAGACACGATCAACACCGGCATCTACGTGCTCGAGCCGGAGGTGCTGCGCCACGTACCCACCGACCGACCCTACGACTTCTCGAAGGAGCTCTTCCCGCTGCTGCTCGAGATGGGCCGTCCGCTCTACGGCTACGTCTTCGACGAGTACTGGCAGGACATCGGCAACCTCGACCAGTTCCGTCAGGCGAACTTCGACGCCCTCGACGAGGCGGTGAGCCTGAACGTCCCAGGCATTCGCCTGCGCGGGAACGTCTGGCTGGGGGAGGGAGTCGAGCTCGACGACCTGGAGCAGATCGAGGCGCCCGCGTTCGTCGGCAACTACGCGCGGATCGCTCCCGGAGCGACCGTGGCGGCATACTCGGTCCTCGGCGCGAGCGTGACGCTTCGCGAGCAGGCGCGGACGAGCCGGAGCGTGATCGACTCCTCGACCTACATCGGCCGCAGCGCCGTGGTCGAGGGCGCGATCATCGGCCGGAGCTGCGACATCGGCACGCACGTCCTCGTCAAGGAGGGGGCCGCGATCGGCGACGAAGTGGCCCTGGGCGCCCAGAGCATCGTCCATCCGGGTGTCCGGATCTACCCGTACAAGCACGTCGAAACCGGCGCCGAGGTGACGGAGAGCCTGATCTTCGAGTCGCGCGCGGCCTCGCGCCTGTGGACCCGCGAGGGCGTCTCCGGACTGATCAACGTCGAAATCACGCCCGAGGTTGCGGTTCGCCTCGCCGCCGCGCTGGGAACCGCGCTGAAGCGCGGCGACCGGGTCGTCTGCAGCCGCGACGCGCCGCCCGGGTGCCGGATGATCAAGCGGGCGATGATCGCTGGGCTCAACTCGACCGGCGTCGACGTGGCAGACCTGCGGGTGCTGCCTGCCGCCGTCAACCGCCACCTGCTGAAGACGGAGAGCTTCGACGCGGGCTTCCACGTCGGGATCAGCTACACGGATCCGGAGGTCGTCGAGATCAGCTTCTTCGAGTATCCGGGCATTCAGCTGACCTCCTCGATGCAGAAGGAGATCGAGAAGGACTTCACGCGCCTCGAGCTTCGGCGCGCCGCCCACAATGCCGTCGGCAGCGTGAGCTATCCGGCCCGCGTGCGCGAGACATACGCGCAGGACCTGCTGGCCACGCTCGACCGTACCGCGATTCGGGAGCGCGGTTTCCGGATCGTCGTCGACTACGGCTACTCGGCTGCCTCCTACGTGCTGCCGCTCGTGCTCGGACCCCTCGGCACCGAGGCGATCGCCGCGCACGCCTTCGTTGCCGACTCTGCCGCCGCCGGCTCGTCGACGTTGAGGGAATCCATCGGTCAGGCGAAGCGGCTCGTTCCTGCGGTCGGCGCGGATCTCGCCGCCGTCTTCGACCGCGCCGCCGAGCGGCTCTTCCTGATCGACGAGCGAGGACGGGAGATCCCCGTCGAGCAGACGCTGCTGCTTCTGGTCCGGCTGCTCGGCTCCAACGGCCGGCGCGGCAAGCTCGCCTTCCCGGTCACTGTCACGAGCGAGGTCGACAAAATGGCGAAAGGAACCGGGCTCGAGATCATCCGAACCCCGGCGAGCGTCGCCGAGCTGACCCAGTACGCCGCCCAGGACGGCGTCGTCTTCGCCGGCGCGCTCGGCGGGGGCTACGTCTTTCCGGAGTTCCTGCCCGCCTACGACGCTGTCGCGAGCCTGTGCAAGCTACTGGAGCTGCTCGCGCCGACGAGCCGGCCGCTCTCGGAGCTCGTCGGCGAGCTGCCCGTCTCGACGCTCGTCCACCGCCAGCTGCCGTGCCCGTGGGCGATGAAGGGGCTCGTGATGCGCGTCCTCAGTGAGCGGTTGCGCGACCGGAAGCTCGATCTGACGGACGGGATCAAGGTCTTCGAGAAACGCGGCTGGGCCCAGGTTCTGCCCGACCCCGACGAACCGTTCGTGCACATCTACGCCGAGGGGAACACCAAGGAGGACTCGGAGGCTCTCGAGGCCGAGTTGCACGCGGTGGTTGAGGGGATCATGCAGACGGAGCAGGCGACAACCTAAAAACACTGTAACCTCAAGTTCAGGTTGACCCTTCATCGGCCTGTTGGTTTACTTCGTTGACCCGTCCACCTCGACCGAAAGGGCGTCTTTTTGGAACCTCTACCTGATCTCGGATCGCTATCCGACGACGACCTCAAGAAGGAGATCGACCAGCTCAAGGAACAGGAGCGGGAGATCTCCTACCAGCGCCGGATCCTGCACGGCAAGATCGACATCCTGCACAGCGTCGATGTCGAGTCGCTGACGGCGATCCTGGCGGGGAAGGCGACCCCGCCGGACCAAGGTGATTCTTGAGCTTCGTCTACTGCCCGGAGTGCGGCTTCCAGAATCCGGAGTCCGCGAACTACTGCTCGAAGTGCGGAGCGCTGCTCGTCAAGGACGAGGTCGGCGCCGAGACGACGCAGACCTACACGCCTGAGGAGATCGCCGACGAGGAAGGCCCGCTCGATGAGATCGCGGCCGAAGGCCCTGCGCTCGTGGTCCGCTCGGGCGGCGGGCGAGCCGGCGAGCATTTCATCCCACAAGGCGACCGAACCACGATCGGCCGGTCTCCCGACAATGACATCTTCCTCGACGACGTCACGGTCTCGCGCAAGCATGCGGTTGTCTTGCAGTCGGGCGGGGAGCTTCGGATCGAGGATCTCGGCAGCCTCAACGGCACCTTCGTCAACCGGCGGCGGATCGATGCGGCCACTCGGCTCGAGAGCGGCGACGAAGTGCAGATCGGCAAATACCGACTGAGCTTCATCAGCAAATGAGCACGCCCGCCAAGACATCTGCGAACCAGCGCCTGCTGACGATCGGCACTGTCACGCGCCGTCTCCAGGATGAGTTCCCCGAGATCTCGATCTCGAAGATCCGCTATCTGGAGGATCAGGGCCTGCTCGCGCCGCGACGGACTCAGGGTGGCTACCGCCTCTTCAGCGAGGAGGACGTCGAGCGGCTCGAGACGATCCTGCGCCTCCAGCGCGACGAGTTTCTCCCGCTGCGCGTGATCCGTGAGGAGCTGTCCTCGCCGGGGGTGGCGAAGGGCACCAAGCGACGACGAAGCGGACTGTCCGCGGCCGAGGACGAGCTCGACATCGGGGAACTGTGCGAGCGTGCCGGGATCACGGCCTCGCTGGCCCGCGAGCTCGAGGAGTTCGGTCTCCTGGCGCCCAGGAACGACAACGGCACCAAGCTCTACGGCGAGGGCGACGTCGACGTTGCGGCGACGTGCGCGAAGCTCGCGCGGTACGGCATCTCGGCGCGCCACCTGCGGACGTTTCGGACCGCTGCCGATCGCGAAGCGGGGCTGCTGGAGCAGATCGTCTCGCCGGCGCTTCGCTCGCGGAACCCCGACCGCAGGCAGGCCGGGCTGGACGAGCTGCAGAGCCTCGCCGAGCTCGCCCAGGAGCTCTCTCAACTCCTCTTCTGGCGTGACCTGAAGCAGCTTGCGGACCGCTGATGGCGATCGACCTGAGGGAACGGGTACGCGATGTCCCGGACTGGCCGGAGCAGGGCATCATCTTCCGCGACATCACGCCGCTGCTCCGCGACCCCGAGGCACTCGACCAGACAATCCACGAGCTGGCGGAGTGGGGGAAGGAGCGGCGACCGGACGTCGTCCTCGGCGCGGAGGCCCGCGGCTTCATCCTCGGCGCGGCGATCGCGCGGGAGATCGGGTGCGGCTTCGTTCCGGCGCGACGCCCCGGCAAGCTGCCGCCCGAGACGATCGGCGCGACTTACGCGCTCGAGTACGGCGAGAACACGCTCGAGCTGCATCCGGAGACGATCCGGTCGGGCGACCGCGTCCTGATCCACGACGACGTCCTCGCGACAGGAGGCACCGTCGAGGCGATCGCAGGCCTCGTGGAAAGCCTCGGGGCCGAGGTCGTGGGCGTGGCGTTCATCATCGAACTGACGTTCCTCGGCGGGCGAGAACGCCTCCAGAAATACGACTTTCGCTCGTTGATCACGTATTAAGACTCACAAGGGTCGTCCGGCCGGCCGATTACAAAGGGGTGATCTACGACCGCCTGACGACCCGGTACACGTTCGCGTGTCCCGAGCACGGCGACACGCGGGTTGCCCTGTCACGCTTCCGCCGGCTGGAGCGCTTGCCCGGTGCTGCACATCCCGCGGTCTTCCGGGTCGACTTCGAGTGCAGATGCGGCGAGGAGCATCCAGGTCTCGTCACCCACGCCGAGCTCGACTGGGCGCCGCTCGGGTTCGGGACGGGCGACTCGTTCCTGAACCTGATGACCGCCCGTCTGGAGGAGCTCGAGGCGGAGCTCGCCGACCTAGCGGCGACGAGAATCGGAGCGGGGGAGTGGCCCTGGAGCTTCTTCTGCTACCCGGAAAACCAGCCCCGGCCGGTGTTTCCGTCCTCGTTCTTGTTGCTCGCGCCCTCCGGGCAGGGCGGGGTGGTCGGGCTCGCGGTGCGCTGCCCTGTCTGTAGCCGGATGTCGATCAACCTCGTCTCGGAGGCGCACGTTGACCTGCCGTTCCACAACGACGCGGAGATCGGCGTCGTCGAGCACGTCTTCGCGGCGGATGCGGCTCACGCCGCCGAGGAGTTCGCTGCAGAGCTCTCTTCGGCGCAGTTCGACGCGCGCCGGCTTGCGCTCGAATAGTTTCCGTGGGAACGGGGTAACCGCCGCGAGGAGGTGGTGCCTCGATGTACGGACTGACCCGCGCAACCGTGACGCTGATCGCCTCGGCGATCGCAGGATTCCTGATCTGGCTCGCCACGCAGATCGGGACGAGCTCGAACGGCGACTACTGGGCGTCCTACGGCGTGATTGCCGCCGCCGGTCTGGTGATGGCGCTGTCGCAACTACTCGGCGGCTGGACGAAGTGGGGGTGGCCCCGGATCTCGCTCCACGTCTTCCTCGTGGCGTTTGTGCCGGTGGCGATCGCCGTGGTCTGGATCGTGATCTTCCACCAGCCTCACCACGGGCTCGGCCGCAATCACATCCGCAACTGGTCGAACGACATCGGCATCGACGGGTTCGTGCGGGACTTCACGGACTATGTGGGCGTGCTCGCGTTTGGCTTGGGCCTCGTCTTCGGTTACTCCTTCGACACGACCGGGCCGATCGTCCATCGCCAGCGCAGCGAGGCTCCCGCCGAACCGACGGTCGCCGAGAAGACGGCCCCGGCGCCGCCTCGGGACGCACCGCCTCGGGAGGCGCCGCCTGGGGACGCGCCGCCTCGGGACGCGGCGCCTGGGGACGCGCCGCCACCCGAGTAAAGACCCTGTTCACTCCGGTCAGGGATCGGCCCGTGGCCGCGTGCGGGCGATACTCCTGGCATGAGCGCCGCAGCTCACAACCGCGTCGCCTCCCGGGGGCCGGGCCTCCTGATGGCTCACTGCTCGGCACCCGACTACGAGGATCGTCTGCCGGCCACCGATCGCCTCCATCGGCTGATCGGCCCCGACCTGACCCGCCTCTTGTTGGTCGCCCTCGCGGGCGATCACCGCATGGGTTCTCGCCGCGTAGCGGCCTAGTTTCGGCTCGTCCTCGGTTGCGATCTGCGCTTGGCGGCGTAGCGTCTAGGCGGCGTTTGCTCGCCAAAGACGCGGACGAAGACGAAGATCGCGAAGGCGCCGAGGGCCGCGAAGATGAACGCGGTCCCGCCCGAGACGCCGACCGCCAGCGAGCCGTAATAGATGTAGGCGCCGAGGCCGATCGCCCAGAGGAGGGAGATCACGCCGTGGTCGACCGAAGGGGGGCGAGGCATGTGCGGCATATGCAAGACTCTAGTCCACGAGGCGGGCGCGATTTCCACAAGCTGCAAGGTCTGCTGTGGAAATGTGGAAAATTGAATTTCTGCAAATTGCGCCCTTTTCGTCCTTCGGACCTCTTGCGGAAGGACCTGACCTCTCCTAGATTCCCGTTTGCGCCGAGCACGGAGCGCAAGTAGGTCGAAGCCGGAAGCGAAGGCAGTAGGCGGAAGCCGAAGGTCAGCGGAGCCGGTGGACGAAAGCGAAATCGACTCGGCGAACGAAAGGGCGGCTCTGGGGCCGCCCTTTCGTATTGGACCGGCTTTGGCGACGCGGTGCCGGGTCAAAACGGTCGCGACGGCGAAGCCGTCACGACCTCTAGGAGGCATCGCAACCGATGCCTCCGCCGGGGCGCCCTTTGGTTTTAAAACGGCCGACCGAGTGAGTCGGTCAGCCTCTCCCGCGCGCAGACCCTCGCCGCCTTTCGGCGGCGAGGCCTTCACGCACCGGTCCCGCGCAGCACTCACTACAAGGCCTCAATCGACACCGCGTTCACCCGACGATGATTGCGCCAACTCCCGTAAGCTGCGCGGTCGTGGAGCGTGGCCGTCTTCTCGTCTGGCTCGCCGTCGTCGTCGGCCTCGCGTTGATCGTGCTCGCGGTCGTCTACTGGGCGGAGCCGGCGAAGTCGTTGCCTTCGTGGCTTCCCGGCCACGAGGCGGGGTCGAACCACCACCACGTCAAGCACGGGATCGCCTCGTTCCTGCTCGGGCTGGCGTGCCTCGTGTTTGCCTGGTTCCGTTCCGCGGGCCCGCGACCCCGAAGCACCGCCGCCTAGTCAGCCGCTGACCGTTGCCGATCTCCTACTGGCAAGCGATCGTGCTCGGCCTGCTGCAGGGCTTCAGTGAGCTGTTCCCGATCTCGAGCCTCGGCCACAGTGTCATCCTGCCGCAACTGCTCGGCTGGAACATCCACCAGAACGACTCCTACTTCATCACCTTCCTCGTCGCGACGCACTTGGCGACGGCGCTCGTGCTACTCGGGTTCTTCTGGCGTGACTGGCTTCGGATCCTGCGCGGCCTGGGGCGGAGCCTTCGCGACCGAGAGATCGCCCCGGACGACACCGATGCCAAGCTCGGCTGGCTGCTGGTCGTCGGCACGATCCCGGCCGGGATCCTGGGGCTGCTGCTCGAGCACAAGCTGCGAACGGTCTTCGCCTCGGCGCAGTCGGCGTCTTTCTTCCTGATGATCAACGGCCTGCTCCTGTTCGCCGCCGAGGCGCTCCGCCGGCGCGCTCCCCAGGCCGAGGAAGGCGACCCGGACAATCGGATCGCCAGGCGCGTGAGTTGGCGCGACGCGTTCGGGGTGGGGACGATCCAGGCCGCAGCGCTCGTGCCGGGCATCTCGCGCTCGGGGGTGACGATGGGCGGCGGCCTCCTCGTCGGACTCTCCAACGAGGACGCGGCCCGATACGCCTTCCTGCTCGCGACCCCGATCATCGGCGCCGCCGCGGCGCTGAAGCTGCCGGAGCTCTTCGGTTCGCAAGGAAACGGGGTGCGCGGGCCCGCACTGGTGGGCGCACTCTGCGCCGCCGTCACCGCATATTTATCCGTCCGCTTCTTGATGCGCTTCTTCGAAACGAATAGGTTGACACCCTTCGCTGCTTACTGTTTGGCTGCAGGCCTCGCCTGCACCCTTTACTTTCTCGTTTAGCCCAGGGGAGGCCTGTGTGGAATGTCCAGATTCCGACTTGACATAACAATGATTACCGTGAACTGGGGAAACGGCTCGAGGCGCCGGGTTTGGACAACCGCTTCTGGTGGAACCATCGAGGGTCGGGCATGACGACAGTCGAGCTGGACTCCCTCTGGGCAAACCAGGAGTTTCAGCAGCTGCTCGAGGCTGCTGAGCAATCCGGTTCGGTTCGGCATGCGGAACTCGCCGAGGTGCTCGAGCCGCACGAGCTCGGCCTGCTCGAGACCGATGCCGTCTACCGCGAGCTCGACCAGCGCGGGATCGAGGTGATCGACGAGACGAAGGAGGCAGCGCCTCCGCCACCGCCTCCGCCGCCGGCCGTCGCGCAGGAGACGACAACCGATGCGCTACAGCTCTTCTTGCGGGAGGCGGGCCGCCATCCGCTGCTGAACGCCGCCCAGGAGGTCGAGCTCGCCAAGCGCATCGAGCGCGGCGACATGGACGCGAAGCAGACCATGATCCAGTCGAACCTGCGGCTCGTCGTCTCGATCGCGAAGAACTACCGCAACCAGGGGCTGCCGTTCCTCGACCTGATCCAGGAAGGCACCCTCGGGCTGATCCGCGCGGTCGAGAAGTTCGACTGGCGCCGGGGGTACAAGTTCTCGACCTACGCGACCTGGTGGATTCGGCAGGCCGTCGCTCGTGCGCTGGCCGACAAGGCGCGGACGATCCGGATGCCCGTGCACATTGTCGAGCGCATGCAGAAGCTGAATCGCGCCGAGCGGACGCTCTGGACGCAGCTCGGCCGGGAGCCGACCCTCGAGGAGATCGCCGAGGAGGCCAACCTGCCGGTCGCCCAGGCGCACGAGGTGAAGGCGGCCGCTCGCGCATCGACCAGCCTCGACCAGCCGGTCGGCGAGCAGGAGGACGCCGTCTTCGGCGACTTCGTCGCCAACGACGACCCGCTACCGGAGGAAACGGTCGAGGACTCGCTCCGCAGCGAAGCGCTCGCCCAGGCGCTGGCAGCGCTCTCCGAGCGCGAGCGCCACGTGATCATCCTCCGCTACGGACTCGCCGATGCCGAGCCGAAGACGCTCGAGGACATCGGCCGCCGGCTCGGCCTGACGCGCGAACGCGTCCGTCAGATCGAGACGGAGGCCCTCAAGCGTCTCGCAAAGCTACGGGAGATGGAATCCGTAACGCTGTAGACGGCCAGGGACTGTCCCCGCAGGGGACTGTCCCTAAAGCGCGGGCGTGCTTTGCGGCGGTTTTAGGGACAGTCCCCGTTCGGGGACAGTCCCTACGCCTGGCGACAGGGCTGAGCCGTCGAAAAGCCGGGAGGCCTTCTCCTCCCCCACGCGCGCGTGTGTGAGCTCGTACGCGCCGTCGAGCAGCATCGGACGGGTCGCCCGGTGGCCGTCCGAGGCGACGAATGACGCCAAGCCGTCGTCGACCAGGCGCCAGCCGTGCCGCTTCATCTCCGGGCTGTGGTAGCCGAGAAGGCTCGTCGCGTTCACCTGCAGGGGCCAGCCCCGCTCGGCCAATTCGTCCGCGAGAGCAGGGTTCGTCAGCACCGCCTCCGTGCGCTCGGGATGGGCAACGATCGGCGTCAGCCCGGCGTGCTCGATCCACTCCCCGACCTCGAGGAAGACGTCGGCCGAGCCGACGAACGGGATCTCGACGAGCACGTACTCGGTCTCCTCGAGCACGTATCGCCACGGGTCCTCGTCCAGGAAGGCACGCATCGGCGTCAGCTCGAAGCCGAGCCGAAGCGCGAGCGGCGCCCGCGCGCGGAGCTCGGCGAAGGCCTTGCGGATCCGGCGCTCGCGCTCCTCGGTCAGCGGCAGCGCCGGCGACACGTGCGGTGTTGCGTAGAGCAGCCCGGTCCCGTGCTCGAACGCGTCGCGTGCGAGTGCCAGTCCTTCGGACACGTTCTGGACGCCGTCATCACCCGAAGGGACGACGTGAGAGTGGATATCGACGAAGCGGGGCTCCACCCCGCCACCGTAGCTACTCGGCCCGTAGATACAGCTGGAGTGCCGGAGCGACGGTGCGCAGCTCGCGCAGGGCGCGTGATTCGAGCTGGCGAACGCGCTCGCGCGTGATGCCGAGCGAGGCGCCGACCTCTTCCAGCGTCTGCGGAACCTCGCCGTCGAGCCCGAAGCGCCGGGCCAGGACGAGCCGCATCCGCGGATTCAAGACATCCAGCGCGTCGCCGAGCTCGACGGCGCGGAGATTGTCGGCCGTCGTCACATCGGGTCGATCGAGCTTCGTGTCCTCGATCAGGTCGCCGTACAAGCTCTCGCCGTCGCCGACGGGTGTCTCGAGGCTGACCGGGTCCTCGACGAGGTCGAGCAGCTCGCTGACGCGCTCCGGCGTCAGACCGGACTCCTTGGCGATCTCGTCGACCACGGGCTCGCGGTTCAGCTTCTGCGCGAGCACACGGCGCGCGCGCATCACCTTCCGAACCTGCTCGGCCACGTGGACGGGGAGCCGGATCGTGCGGCCCTGGTCGGCCAGCGCGCGAGTGATCGCCTGCCTGATCCACCAGGTCGCGTACGTCGAAAGCTTGTAGCCCATCGTCCAGTCGAACTTCTCGACGGCCCGGATCAGGCCGAGGTTGCCCTCCTGAATCAAGTCGAGGAGCGGCACGCCGGCCTTCGTGTAGTTCCGTGTGATCGACATCACCAGCCGGAGGTTGTGCTCGATCAGCTTGCGCTTCGCGTCTTCGTCGCCCTCATCCTTGCGTCGCGCGAGCTCGCGCTCCTCCGCCGGTGTCAGCAGCCGGCCGTCCCCGATCTGGCGGACGTAAAGCTTGAGTGGATCCTGAGTTGGAGCCGCGGCCTCCTTGACGTCGTCTTCGTCGACGTCGGCGGCGTCCTGGACGAGCTCCAGCTTTGGCTCGAGGGCCGGCTCGGGGAGAGGATCTGGAAGCGGCCGCTGCTCCATCGTGTTTGAGCTATCGGCCTCGCGGAGAACCGTCTTGATCTTGTCAACCCCCCGACCGAGGGAGCGAGGTTTCGGGTTTGTAACCGACGCGCAAAGTGATGACTAACTCGTGCACCAAGCCCGCGTCAAAGGCTTAGGAAGACCGTCCCTCTGGCTAGGAAGATCGTCCGTTTGGGGTCCTACACTCACTGGTATGTGCGGAATCGCCGGATATAGCCTCACTGCCTCGAGCCCGCTCGAGCGGACGCTCGCGGCCCAGGCTCTCCTGGCGGGAATCGCCGAGCGCGGCGCCGACGCCGTCGGTTACGCCCACCGCACGCCCGGCGAGGGCGCGTCGGTGCACAAGCAGCGCTCGGGCGCGAGCGCGCTGCTCGAAGAGATCACCGTTCCGCAGACTGCGACCGAGGTCCTGGTCCATGTCCGGGACTACACGAAGGGCCATCCGACCGTCGCCGCAAACAATCATCCGATCCGCCACGGTGCGGTCATCGGCATTCACAACGGGGTCATCCTCAACGACGACGAGTTGCTCGCCGACCACGACTGCGCGCGGCAAGAGCCCGGAATGACTGTCGACTCCGAAGCGATCTTCGCCGTGGCCGCCCACTCCGAGGGCGACGCCGAGGCGCTCGAGGCTCTGCGTGGCTCGATGGCGACTGCCTGGATCGACGAGCGGCGCGAGAACTCGATCTCGGTTGCGCGCGGCGTCGGCCGCCCGGTCTGGCTTGGCGCCGGCGACGACGGCGTATTCTTCGCCTCGACGAAGCTCGGGCTCGAGGTCGTGGAGCGCTTTCTCGGAGTGAAGCTGGAGATGGACGAGCTCGAGGAAGGCACTCTCGTCCAGCTCGAGCTCGGTCGTGAGACGAGCCGAACGCGATTCAACCCCGACCGGCGCTTCGAGGATGCACCACTCCCGGCCGTGCGGGCTCCGAAAGAGCGGGCGCTCTGTCTGAAGCGCTTGGCGATTCTGGCCGCTGCCGCTCACTAGCCGGGCGCCGCAGGCGGCCGGCTTAGCTGATCGTCCCGTCGGCGGCCACGTCGACGCCGGCCTCGCGTAGCCGCTCGCGCACGAGGAACTGGAACGTCGACCAGGCACCGCGCCTGGCGTCGAACATCCGATAGATCTGCCACTCGGTGAGCATGGCGTCGTCGGCCTTGCGTGCCGCGGTCCAGTCCGCGAACTTCGGCAGACGGCCGAGCTTCTTCGAGAGGCTGACCGCCTGGTCGAGCGCCCGCTCCAGCCGCTCCTCTCCCACCGGCACGTCGAAGCCGGCCTCGCGCAGCGCGTTCGTGAGCGAGCCGAAGGTGTGCCAGTAGAGCGACTTCGACGGCAGCTTGCCGCGGTGCTCGTCGATGTCCCGCGCGGTCGGCACGCGCCCAAGCTCCTTTCCCAGCTCCTGGAGCAGGGCAAGTAGCTCCTCGCGAGTGGCAAAGCGGCGCGGCACGAGCCCGGCCTTTCGCTTGGCCCGGTTCCAGCTGCCGAAATGCTCGATTACCGTCTGTGGATGAACGGTCGTCTTCGAGTCGGCCGCGAACTCCCGCATCGTCGGCGAGCGCCCCAGCCGCTCTGCGGACTGCTTCAGCTCGGCGAGGATCTGCTCGTCGGTGTAGCGCTTGCGGATCCCAGCCTGGAACTCGGCAAGCGCCTCGCGGTCGATGTCCGCGACCGCCCTATAGACGGACTTGCGGGGCATTGCTGCAAGTCAGAATAGAGCATTTGCGCGCATCTGCAAGTACGCGCCTCTTTCGCTGAACTTTCCCAGCGAGAGGCGGTTACAGCGCGACGGCTTCGCGTTCCAGTGTGCTCTGGCTCGCCTCGACCGGCAGGATCCGCTCGAGCGCCGCGACACATCGCGGGCAGAACTGGCTGCCTGCGGCCTCCCGGAGTTCTTCGAGGGCCTCCCTCACCGGCCTGGCTGCTCTGTAGTTGCGCGTCGTCAGCATCGAGTCGAGCGCGTCGGCCACATGGATGATCCGGGCGCCGAGCGGGATCTCCTCGCCCTTGAGCCGATCGGGATACCCCGCACCGTCGAAGCGCTCGTGGTGGTGGCGAATCGCCGGGACGGCGTCGTTCAGGAAGCCGAGCCGGTCGATGATGCGCGCGCCCTCGTCCGCGTGCTTCTGCATCAGCGTCCACTCGGAGTCGGTCAGGCTGGCCGGCTTCAGCAAGATCGCGTCCGGAATTGCGAGCTTCCCGATGTCGTGGAAGAGCGCGGCATGCCCGAGCAGGTCGAGCTCCGCCTGCGAGAGACCGAGCTCGCGGCCGATCGCCAGCGCGAGCTGCTGGACGCGGCGCGAGTGACCGGCCGTGTAGGCGTCGCGGGCATCGACCGTCGCCGACAGCGACTCCATCGCGGCGGTCGAGCGCTCCTTGAGCAGCCGGTTTGCCTGCTCCAGGGAAACGTTCTGGGTCTGAATCGTCTCGGCGGCCTCGCGCAGCTTCTGCGCGCTCTTCTGGGTGTGCCGGAGGTAGGCCTCCTGGGTCTTCCGCATCAGGAACAGCGGCACCGCGAAGACGGCGAACGCCCAGAGATGCGCTGACTCGTATCCCAGGAAGATGACGCCGGCGATGAAGCCGTAGACGAGGTAGTGAGGGACGAGCCAGGCGAAGCGCTCCTGGAACGCACGCAACCAGCGCTCGTGGCCCTCGACGGCCGTGGCGAGGCTGACGAGACCCATGTTGACCGCGAAGTAGGCGAAACCCGCGGCCACGCCGGCGACGATCGTCAGGATGCGGCCGGGGTCTCCCTGGACGTCGAGGAGGTGCAGCGAGAACGCCCCCACGGCCGCCAGCGACGCGAGCGACAGGGCGCCGATGTTGAAGAGGACATGGTGCAGCGACTGCCGCCGAGCGCTCCACTCGACCGCCGCCGTCGTGAGCGCCAGCGCGAGCGCCGCCCGGGGGCCAAAGAGGGCCGCACCGGCGATCGCCCCCACCGCGCTGACGGAGATCGATCCGAGATCGAGCTCGAGCGCGAGGGCTTGACCCGCTCCGACGAGGGCGATGATCGCGATCAGTCCGCTGACGTCGTGACTGGCGCCGAAGACGAGGCCGGCGACGCCGGCCGTACTGCCGACCAGACCGACCAGGCCGACGACCGTGGCGAGGCGCTTCGAGAGCGAGAAGAAGGTTGGGCCGTGGACGGCATGTGGCCGCGGGTGGCGACGCTCCTCCGCGGGGTGCGCCTCGATCGGACCCGGCAGCGGCGCGCGGTGCTCGCCGTCGTCGGGAACGGCCACGAGCGGGGTCGAGCGTGTCTCTGGCACCACGAGCGGCTCCGAGCTTGCGTCGAGGACGCGGTTCCGGCCCTGCAGCTTGGCCCTGTAGACGGCGAGGTCGGCCTGATGGATCAGCTCGTTTGCGTCGGCGCCGTCGCGCGGGAAGGCGGCGACACCGATCGAGACGGTCGCGCTAATCGGCTCGCTCGAGGTCTCGACGTCGATGGACGAGGCGGCGACTGCGCGCCGGATCCGTTCGGCGATCTCGAAGGCCTGTTCCGGCGGCGTCTCGGGCAGGAGGATCGCGAACTCCTCACCGCCGAAGCGGGCAGGCACGTCGTAGTGGCGCAACTGCGTCCGGAAGGTCTCGGCGATTCCCTTGAGCACGGCGTCGCCGGCGAGGTGGCCGTAGGTGTTGTTGATGTCGCGGAGGAGGTCGAGGTCAGCCATGATCAGCGTCATCGGCCGCTCGAACCGCTGCGATCGCGCAAGCTCCTCCGCCAGCGTCGCCGCGAAGTAACGGGCGTTGAAGAGGCCGGTCTTGGGGTCGACGCGTGCCTCCTCCTGCAGCTGTGGGACGCTCAGCGAGCGGTGAATCAGCAGCAGCGGCGCCACCGCGAAGGGCAGCAGCCATGGGTTGAGAACCCAGAAGGTGCCGATCCCGACGCCGAGGGCAGCGAGCACGAGGTCGGTTGAGAGGCTCTCGAACGAGAAGATGCCGAGCTCCCTGAACGAGTGGCTGTAGAAGAAGTGCAGCATCGGCGCAAGCAGGATGTGATTGACCGCCACGCAGACCGCCGCCGCGGCCATCCCGGCAAGCGCGAGGCGAAGGTCGTGGTTCGGAAGCAGGTGGTCGGCGCCGGCAGTCGCGTGGAAGGCCGCCCAGGCCGCAAGCAGCGAAATCGTCCAGTTACAGATGTTGAAGGTCTGGCTGTACCAAGCGTTCCGATTCTTCAGCCATTCCGGAACGTGCTGGATCACGCCGATCAGTGCGACCAGTTCCGGCGGGAGCAGCATCACCGCTGGAATCAGGAAGACGACGGTCGTGTGGTACGACTGATTCCGCGGCGTCCGCACGACGAAGAGCTGCGCCACTGCGGCAGCCGAGCCGAGGATGATGAACGTCGCCCAGCTGTGCGTGCCGGCTTTCAGGTGTGGCAGCAGCGGGACCGAGGCGGCGGCTGCCACGACTCCGATGACGAAGAAGTAGATCGTCGCCCGAATCGGCGGCTTCTTGTCGGCGCCGTGCTCGTCGATCGTGCCCGGCACCTCGGGGAGGACAATGCTTCCGGGAACGGCGCTCACGAGACGGCTCTCCGAGGAAATGTCGGCGGCATCCCCAACGCCGTAGCGGGACCGGCCGGGATGAGACGAGCCAGGATGAAGGGTCGCGCCGGCGAAGCGCACGAGCTCTTCGACGGCCTGCGCGATTCCTCGGTCGGGTCGATCGACCGCACGCTGCGCGGGTCGTCCTGAGAAGACCCACCAAGCGAATGCCGCTCAGCGCTCATGCCTTGCCGTCTCCTTTCCGCCCGCGGGCGGTGCCGCGATTACAGAGGCCGGCGCGCCTCGTACGACTACGCCGCAGTTCGTCCACTACAAGGCAAGCTACGGGGCGCCCAAGAGGGGGACATCCCCCTTTTTCGGGACAGGCGCAAGATCCCCCAATCGAGGGACGGCCCTGAATTCGTGGTCTTTGGTCAACGGCACGCGCTCAGATAGCGTCTCCGGGCCTTGCGAACCCGCTTTCCTCTGCGGTTGGAGATCCTCTTGGCCCGCGCCACAGGGGGCCTCTCGCGACTCGCCGGCACCGGCGGCGGCACGACCGTGCCCGGGAAGCTGCTCTGGAAGCTCGATCCGTCGGCGGTCCGCCACGAACGGCAAGACGACGACAGCGGCGATGGCCGCGGGAATTCTCAGAGGGAAGCTGAGGCTCGCACACAACAGCTCCGGTGCGAACCTCGTCTCCGGGGTTGCGTCGAGCCTCCTCGCCGCCCGAGACGCGGAGCTCGGCCTCTTCGAGGTCGACGAGGCGGCGCTGCCGGAGGTGGCTCAGCGGCTCCGGCCGCGGGCGGTCTGCCTCGGCAACCTGTTCCGCGACCAGCTCGATCGCTACGGCGAGCTCGAGCTCGTGGCCGGCCGCTGGCGATCGGCTGTGCAGGAGTTGCCTACCGATTCGGCGCTCGTCGTCAACGGCGACGATCCCCAGGTCGGAGACCTGGGCCGGGAGCGCGGGCCGGGGACACGGACCGTGTTCGGGGTCGACGATCCGCGTCAGGCTCACCCCGCCCTCCAGCACGCCGCCGACTCAAAGTGGTGCATCCGCTGCGGAACGGCCTACGAGTACGCGGCGGCCTACATCGGCCACCTCGGCGACTACCGCTGCCCGGCCTGCGGCCATGCCCGCCCTCCGCTCGACGTCGTCGCCCGGGAGATCGAGCTCGGCGGGATCGAGCGCGTCTCGTTCGACCTGGTCACCCCCGACGGAGCGCGGCGCGTCCAGCTCCGCGTCCCCGGGCTCTACAACGTCTACAACGCGCTCGGCGCGGCCTCGCTCGCGCGGGCGCTGGGTGCCTCGCTCGACGAGATCCAGCACGGACTGGAGGGATTCCACGCCGCCTTCGGCCGCTTCGAGCGGATCGAGCTGGACGGCAAGTCCCTGCTCGTGCTGCTGATCAAGAACCCGGCCGGCGCGAACGAGGCGATCCGGACGCTGCTTGCGGGCGAGCCGCCGAGACTGGTCCTCGTCGCGCTCAACGACGCGACGGCTGACGGGAAGGACGTGTCCTGGATCTGGGACGTCGACTTCGAGCCCCTCCTCCCCGCGCTCGAGCGGCTCTTGGCCACCGGCGACCGGGCCGCCGAGCTCGCGCTGCGCTTTAAGTACGGCGGCTTCGACGAGCAGGCGATCGAGGTCGTGCCGGAGCTCGAAGGTATTGGGAAGCGGCATAGAGAGGAGAGCCCGGGGCGGTGACGCCCCGGGCTCTCGATGGCAAGCGAGGAAGTGCTCCGTTAAGGGAGCGACGTGCTCGTCGTCGCCGTCGAATCGGGCGAGACGAGAGCGGCCGGCAGCTGCAGATCAGGGTCGTCCGCTGCGGCCGCGAGGTCGGTCGGGTCGGCGAAGGAGTCGGCGGTGTTGCCCGCCCCGTCGCCGTCGGCTGCGTCTTCGTAGGAGGAGTCGCTCCACGAAATGTCAGCCCACGACACATCCGCCGAGCTGAGGCTGTCGGCCCAGCTGACGTCGCTCCAGGAGATGTCGGCCCAGGAAACGGCAGCGAGCGCGGAGTCGCCCCAGGAGACGTCGCTCCAAGAGACTGCGTCCCACGAAACGCTCGCTTTGGCGGTGTCCGACCAGCTGACCGCGTTGAAAACCGGGACGCTGCCGCCCGCAGGATCTGCGGTCAGGAACTGGTCCAGCGCTTTGTTCGGGTTCGGAACGTTGGTCGCTGTCACGGATTTGACCGCGTTCACCTCGCCGAGGCCGAGCGAGCCCGGGATCGCCGACGGAGTCGGCCGGGCCGTCGCCATCAGCGCGCCCTTGATCTGGTCCGGGCCCCAACTCGGGTTGCGGGCGATGATCTGCGCCGCGATTCCGGCCACGATCGGCGCCGCGAACGATGTGCCCGAGAGCTGGATGTACCCCGGCGAGACGATGTTGCTCGCCTTCTGGGACGCAAGCGTCGAGGTCATCGGAACCGGGCCGACGATGTAGCGCCCGTCCGCTGCGACCTCGGGCTTCCGGAAGCCGTCGTTCGTGTAGCCGTACGCAGACCAGAACGGCGCCGTGTCGTTCATCGGATTCGGATTCCCGTCCATGTCGGCCGCGCCCACCGTGATCACGAAGGGGTCGTTGCCGGGCGCGTACGGGACGCCGCTGGGGCCGTTCGGGAGGCCGTAGTTGCCGGCCGCCGCGACGACCGTGACGCCGCTGAACCACAGCTTCTCGACCGCCTTGTCGAGCGGATCGTGCGTGAAGCTGCTCGAGTTTGAGGCGTGTAGCGAGAAGTTCGCGACCCTGATGTTGAACTTGTCCTTGTTCGCGAGGATCCACTGTGCCGCTGCGATCACATCGCTCGTCCGCGCCGTGCCCGTGTCGTCCATGACGTCGAGCGAGACGATGTTCGAGCGAGGCGAAGCGCCTGCGTAACCGGGAGCCTGGCCCGCCGCGATTCCGGCAACGAACGTGCCATGGCCGCGACCGTCGCCGGGCGAGTTGTTCGGCAGCGTCGTCAGGTTGACCTGCTGCACGACGCGTCCACCGAAGTCGGCGACCTTGGACGCGTCGACGCCGGAGTCGACGACTGCGATCGTCGGCGCCGTCAGGTCGGACTGCGTCTTGGTGGAGTTGGGTGCCACCGGCGCATTCCAGAGCTTGTCGATGCCGGTGTTCGCTACCCAGAGCTGCTTGGACGTGTAGGTCTGGCCCGTGAGATGAGCCGGTGCGTCGGGCGTGATCGTCAGGCCCGGGATCTTCGCGAGCTGCGCAAGCCGGTTCGCGCGGAGATCGAGCGAGATGCCGTCGATCAACCCGAGCTTACGGTCGACGCTGCCGAGTGTCAGGTCGAGAATTTGGCTCTTCGGCAGTTTGCCGCCGTTGGACGTCACGATCACATGGATCGTCTTATTCGGATGCTTGTCGGCCTGAATGAGCATGCCCGGCGAGACGTACGTCTGCTGCGTCGAATCACCGTTGCTGCCGTTGCTGCCGGCGCTCGCTGCCAGGGGAATCCCGAGCACGAGCACGGCCGCCATCATCGTGACGAGGCCGCGTCCACCCTTGCCCCAGAGCGCATTCGAACGCGAATCGTCGCTGTTACCTGTCCCCCAGAGCGCACTCGAGCGGGTCTGGCCGGCAGGTCTTCCGTTCCTCAGCATTGCCATCCTTCCTCTCACCCGCCGCAGCGGGTCCGCATTTGCCGCAGAAAGCGCAACGCTCCTCAGCGCCGCGCAGATCGAACCTGGCGCAACGTATTTGCCGGTCGGAGGCACGACATCCCCCACCTGGGTGAGGGGCGCGCCGGTTCCCCCGTCCGGGTGATCAAGGCTCAGGCGGTAGCGTTTGAGCCGTGAAACCCCTCGTCGTGGGCCACCTGTTCCCGGATTACCTCAACATCTACGCGGATCGCGGCAACATCGCCGTGCTGGGACGTCGGGCCGCCTGGCGGGGTTATCAGCTGGAGGTTCGGGCGCTCGGCGCAGGCGCCGAGATCCGGCCCGGTGACCACGATCTCTTCTACGTCGGCGGCGGCCAGGATCGCGAGCAGGAGCTGATCGCTCCGGAGCTCGCCGCGCTCGGGCCGGCGCTACGCGGGGCATTTGAGGTTGGCGCCGCCTTCCTGGCCGTCTGCGGCGGGTATCAGCTGCTCGGCCGTTCCTACCGCGACCAGAGCGGCGAGGAGTTGCCGGGCATCGGCCTCTTGCCCCTACATACGGTCGCGGGCTCGCAGAGGATGATCGGCGACGTTCTCCTCGAATGCGAGCTCGAGCCGGGCTGGAAGCAGACGCTCGCCGGCTTCGAAAACCACGCCGGCCGGACGATCCTCGACCCTGGCGCCCAGCCGCTCGGTCGAGTCGTCGCCGGCTTCGGCAACGACGGAGAGAGCGGCTACGAGGGCTGCCGCCTGGGCCGCGCGATCGGCACGTACCTCCACGGACCGTTGCTCCCACGCAACCCGTGGCTCGCCGACTGGTTGCTCGCGCAGGCGATTGCCCACCGAACGGGCGATCTCCCCGCGTTCGAGCCGCTCCCTGACGAGCTCGAAACGCAGGCCCACGCAGTCTCCGCCCGCCGAGCGGAAACCCGCGGCGGCCGCTTCTAACCTCTCAGACCCGCCAGCCGACGCCCGGCACGCCCACGGCTCCCTGCAGAGCCGTGCCCCCAGAGCCGTGCCCCGGGTCCAACCCCCCACCCTTTATTTGGGTGGGGCGGCGCCCTCCGCCCTCGGCAGATGACGATATCGGCCAATTCCGCGCTTGTCTGGAACGTCCTGCGCCGAGTTCGTGACATTTCCAATCACGTTGCTCGGATCCGAGCAGGACGAGGCCGGCGCGGCAGCCGGGGCCGCCTATCGTGCCCAGAGAGCTCCGAGGTAAACGGCCGGGTCACCCGGCCGCCAGCGCTGGACGAAGCGCTGGATCGGCGGATGGAGGACGACGTCGTCGAGGTCGTCGAGACCGAACAGCCGGTGCCCACGGACGGCCGCGTCCTGCGAGTTGACCGCCTCCAGCGAGCGTCCGCCGAGGTCGCCCGCGAAGATGATGTGCACGACGTGCTTGGCCGCGAAGCTCTGCACGGGCGAGATCGAGTCGACAATCGCGACCGGGCCCTCGACCGCCACCTCCTCGCCGATCCCAAGCTCCTCCCAGAGCTCGCGATGCAGGGCATCGACCAGGCTCTCCCCGGTGTTCACACCGCCGCCCGGCAGCAGCCAGTACTCCTTGCCGGGCTTCTCGTGGCGGCAGAGCAGTACGCGGTCGTTCCAGCGCAGCAGCGCCGAGACGCGGATCCGGGGCTCAGCCCCCACGACGCTCGGACGGACGGTCGGTCATCGGGCGCGGGAGGACCCGAAACCGCGAACGCCCCGCTCGCTCACGGACAGCTCCTCGGTCTCGACGAGCTCGAGCTGCGGGACCTCGAGGACGACGAGCTGGGCGATCCTCATTCCGGGCTCGACGACGAACGTTTCCGCGCGGTCGGTGTTCAGGAGCACCACCCGGACCTCGCCGCGGTAGCCGGAGTCGATCAGGCCGGGCGCATTGACCACGG
>WNGE01002447.1_pt1 | contig 22685 bp, 22 predicted proteins | sample 5400651 | NCBI WGS metagenome assembly WNGE01 (sample SAMN13153370, study PRJNA577476) | soil metagenome | isolation source: 60 cm soil or saprolite under grassland replicate 2 | place: USA:California | collected 2016-06-15
GTTCCTCCGCCGGGAGCGACGCCACGAGCGGCTCGAAGAGCTGCCGCACCACCCCGTAGGAAAACGAATGCTCGAGCTCGGAGCCCCGTGCGCCGAGCACCTCCAGACCGGCCGCCTTGCCGAGGGATCTCGTCTCCGCCAGTAGTGCGGTCTTGCCGATGCCCGGCGGGCCCTCGATCGCCAACAGCCGTCCGCCGGCCGGAATTCCTCCGAGGAAGCCGGTGACCGCTCCCAACTCGGTGTCACGCTCCAGCAGGTCGAGCTGAACGATGAACGACTGCTCGGGTGCTTGCGTGGCTTCTCCCTGATAGCCGGCCTTCATCGGGCCGGGCTCCTGCAAAAAGTCTATGCGCACCCTCTGGGCAACGCGCTCGTGCTTCCGGCCATTCCGCCTTCTGTAGCGGGGGCCGACCAAACACTGTGGTTCGAATCGGGGTGCTCCCACGAGGCGAAGCCACTGCTCGCCACAGCACGATCGACTGATGTCGATCCCAAGAGAAAGCGAGTCTCAGCTCATGAGTACAGAGCCCTCTCCCACAGTTGTCTCCGCCGGGGGACCCCCGGACGCGATGTCGCTCCAGTCACGGCGCGGCATCGCGATCCTGCTGCTGCTCTCCCTCGTCCAGTTCATGGACGTCCTGGACGCCTCGATCCTCAACATCGCCCTACCGTCGATCAAGAACGACCTCGGCTTCAGCCAGCAGAGCCTCCAGTGGCTTGTGAACGGTTACATCCTCACGTACGGCGGCTTCCTGCTGCTCGGCGGCCGGATGGCCGACCTGCTCGGCCGCCGCCTCGTCCTCGTCACCGGCCTGATCGTCTTCGCCGGCTCGTCGCTGACCGGCGGTCTCGCCCACTCGAGCTCGCTGCTCATCGGCGCACGCTTCGCCCAGGGAGTCGGCGCGGCGATGCTCTCGCCCGCGGCACTGTCGACGCTGACCAGCACCTTCCGTTCGACACGCGACCGCAACACCGCCCTCGGCGTCTGGGCAGCCGTCTCGGGGATCGGCGGCGCAGCCGGCGTCCTCTTCGGCGGGCTGCTCACCGAGGGGCCCGGCTGGCGTTGGGTGCTCTTCGTCAACATCCCGTTCAGCGCGGTGGGGTTGATCGGCGCGTTTCTCCTGCTCAAGCGGGAGCGCATCACCGCCCGGCTGGCGGGCTTCGACGCGCTCGGCGCACTGCTGGTCACCGGCGGGATGCTGCTGCTCGTCTACGCGCTCGTCAAAGCACCGGACGTCGGCTGGGGCGCGACCCGCACGATCGCCGAGCTCGCCGTCGCCGGCCTGACGCTGGTCGCTTTCGTCGCCAACGAGCTGCGCGTCGCCAACCCGCTCGTCCCCCTGTCGATCCTCCGCGTCAAAGGCGTTGCGGTCGCAGATGCCACACAGATGATCGCCGTGGCCGGCTTCCTGCCGATGTTCTTCTTCCTCACGCTCTACATGCAGACCGTCCTGCACTACTCGCCGATCCAGACGGGCATCGCGTACCTGCCGTTGACCGGCGGCTTCATCATCGCCGCGAGCATCTCCTCGCAGCTGTTCGCACGCATCGGAACCAAGCCGATCTCCGTCGTCGGAGCCGTCGTCGCGGCCGGCGGCCTCTACTGGCTCTCCAGAGTCCCCGTCGACGGCTCCTACGTGTCAGACATCCTGCCCGGACTGTTCGTCGCCTCCATCGGCCTCGGCGGCGTCTTCACCGCCCTGACGACAGCAGCGAACGCCGGCGTCGACCAGGACAAAGCCGGCCTCGCCGCTGGGCTCCTGAACACAGGACAGCAGCTCGGCGCCGCGCTCGGCCTGGCGATCCTGTCCGCCCTCGCCACCTCACGCACAGACTCACTGCTCACCGGAGGCCACGACACCGTCGCCCAAGCGGCGACCGGCGGCTACCAGCGTGCACTCGCGGCAGGCGCGGTCTTCGTGCTCGCCGCCACGATCGTCGCGCTTCTGGCCCCGAACATGCGCCACACCGAACCGATCGTCGAGGAACAGCCCGCACTCGACCTCGCCGCATAGAGCCGATGACCGCCAAGCGAAATGCGAACGCCTTCGAGCCGGACGGGACACGAGGTGAGCTCGTCCGGCTCGTCCGGCAGATCCAGGCGCTCAAGATCGAGCTCGATGGGCTCCGTAAGCGACCTGGAGCCGGTCGCAGGCTCCAGGCGAAGGAGCGCACGCTCGAGCAGCTGCGCCGGCGACTCGCGAACGTCGCGCGCCGCACCGCAACCGACGACCTGGGCAACGCGGCATGACGATCGCCGGCGGCCTTCGGAGCTGGCTGTCTGCGCGGCACTCGCTCCGCGGCGAAGCTTCCGCGGTGCTGGTCCTGTACGGCATGTACGAGGTCGCACGGGCCCTCGTCGTCGGGAACGCAGCGGAAGCGGACCGTCACGCTCACCGGCTCGTCTCGATCGAACAGTCACTGCACGTCTTCATCGAAGCGAACGTGCAGCGCGCCGCACAGCCGATCCCGGATCTCACCGGCCTGCTCGGCGTGTCCTACCTCACGCTTCACCTCGGCGTCACCGCCGTCGTGCTCCTCTGGCTACACCAGCGTCATCGCGCCGCGTACCCGTTCGTTCGCACGACGCTGATGCTGGCGAGCGGACTCGCGCTCATCGGCTTTCTCGTTTACCCGACCGCGCCGCCGCGGCTCGCCGGCATCGGCATCGCCGACACCGTCTCGAACGGCCACGTGGACCTCAACCACGGCCTCGTCAGCTCGCTCTACAACCCTTATGCCGCCGTCCCGAGCATGCACATCGGCTACGCCCTGATCGTCGCCGCCGGCGTGCTCCGCGTCGGCCGCGGGCGGCTCGTCCGCGCGCTAGCAACGGTCTACCCGCCGTTCGTGCTGCTCGTGATCGTCGCCACCGGCAACCACTTCCTCTTCGACGCTGCAGCCGGCGCCCTCGTCGCCGGGCTCGCCGCGGCACTGGCGACCATCCTGATGCGACGGGCAGCTTCAGCCCGGCTCAGCTCGCTGCGGCCGCAACGCGAGCCAGTGCCTTCGTTCGAAGAGCTGGCGGCCTAGCGATCACGCGCGGGGAAGCCTTCCGAGTTGGCGCGCGACGACCCTCAGCCGCCAAGATGACGGCAACGAAAAGGAGGCATGAATGAACAATCACGACGTCGTGAGTCGCGAGGAGTGGGCTGCTGCCCGCGCGGAGCTGCTCGCTCGCGAGAAGGAGCACACCCACCTGAGTGACGAGCTGGCACGGCAGCGGCGCGAGTTGCCCTGGGTCCGAGTCGAGAAGGAGTACAGCTTCGACACAGACGACGGCACGCGCACGCTCGCGGAGCTGTTCGACGGCCGCAGTCAGCTGCTCGTCTACCACTTCATGTTCGGCCCGAGCTACCAGGCCGGCTGTCCCACGTGCTCGTCGATGGCCGACACCGTCGACGGCGCCCTCCCCCACCTGCACGCGCGCGACGTGACCATGATGTACGTCTCGCAGGCGCCGCTCGAGAAGCTGCAGGCGTACAAGTCGCGGATGGGCTGGAACATGCCCTGGGTCTCGTCGGCGAACAGCGACTTCAACACCGACCTCGGCTACTCACACACCGAGGAGCAGACGCGCGAGGCGATCGCGCCGATGCTCGCGGCGGGAGCTCCACCGATTGTCGACCACAACGCAAACGCGACCGGCACCGATGTCACTGGCTACCTCACCGAAACCTTCGGCTTCAGTGCGTTCGTCCTCGACGACGGCAGCGTGTACCAGACTTACGCGACCACAGGCCGCGGCGTCGAGTTTCTGATGGGCTACTACGGGATCCTCGACCATACGCCGAAGGGACGAGACGAAGGCGACGCGTTCCAGGTATGGATCCGACGGCACGACGAGTACTGAGCACGGTCAGTGTTCGGAGGCGAACGCGCCGGCGTTATCGGTCTGTCACGTTCGCCGGCGCGGTCTCGTCCAGCGTGGCCGCCCAACTCGCGAGGAGGTTGAGTGCCTCCTCCGACTTCGAGCCGGGCTCGGCGGTGTAGACGAACAGCATCAGCCCTGCATCGGCGACCAACTGCATCGTTTCGAACGTGAGGTTGAGGTCGCCGACGACCGAGTGATGGAAACGCTTGGAGCCGGTGTCGTGGAAGCGAACGTTGTGCGCGGCCCAGCGGGTGCGGAACGTCTCGCTCCGCGTCGAGAGCTCGCCCACAAGGTCCGAGAGGTCGCGGTCGTACGGGTCGCGTCCCGCTTCGGAGCGCAGGACCGCAACGGCGTCGGTCGCGACCTGCTCCCAGTCGACGTAGAACTCGGGTGCACGCGGGTCGAGGAAGATGAAGCGCGCCGAGTTCGGAGGTCCGTGTGGGCTGTCGAAGTGCTGCGCGTAGAAGGCGCGGCCGAGGCGGTTGGCGGCGAGGATGTCCAAGCGGCCGTTGCGCACGAACGCAGGTGCGGCGGTGATCGTGTCGAGGATGCGCTGCACGCTCGGCCGCACGCGCTGCGACGCCGGGCGTCGACGCCGACGCGGCGTTGAGCCCGCTGCGCGCGCGAGGTCGAAGAGGTGTGCGCGCTCCGCCTCGTCGAGCTGAAGCGCACGCGCGAGCGCCTCCAGAACGCTTTCGGAGACTCCGCTCGCATTGCCGCGCTCGAGGCGCGTGTAGTAGTCGACGCTCACCCCGGCGAGAAGCGCGACCTCTTCGCGGCGGAGCCCCGGAACGCGACGCTGACCGCCGTACGTGCGCAAGCCCGACTGCTCGGGCGCGATCTTCGCGCGCCTCGAGGTCAGGAACTCGCGGATCTCGCTCCTCGCGTCCACAGGACGAGGGTAACTCGGGACCGACGGGGCTGAGGGGGCCTGCCAGTACCCGGATCAACAGGGTCGGTCACTGCGCGCGTCCCCGTGCTTCAGTGCACACAGAAAGCCGATTGAACGAAGGGACTTGACGTATATGACTGAGAAGAAGGTTTGGTTCATCACCGGCGCCGGCCGCGGTATGGGAGTCGAGATCGCGAAGGCGGCGCTCACTGCCGGCAACGCCGTCGTCGCTACCGGCCGCAACACCGACGCCGCAGCGAAGGCTGTCGGCGAGGCGGACGACCTGCTGGTCGTCAAGCTCGACATCACCAGCCCCACGGACGCCGAGGCAGCGGTGCACGCCGCCGTTGACCGCTTCGGGCGTATCGACGTGCTGGTCAACAACGCCGCGACCTCGCAGATGGGCTACTTCGAGGAGATCAGCCCGGAGGCGTTCGAGCGGCAACTCGCTACCAACCTGCTTGGCCCGTTGAACGTCACGCGCGCCGTGCTGCCGGTCATGCGCAAGCAGCGCTCCGGCCACATCATCTCGATCTCGTCGACCGCGGGGATCGTCGGCTGGGAGTTCACGTCCGCCTACGCCGCCTCGAAGTTCGGGCTCGAGGGCTGGATGGAGTCGCTGCGGCCGGAGGTCGCGCCGTTCGGCATCCAGACCACGATCGTCGAGCCGGGCTTCTTCCGCACCGAGCTGCTCGAGGATGCGTCTGTCTCCTACGGCGACCTGTCGGTGGACGACTACGCCGACCGCACCGCGGAGCAGCTGAAGTGGTGGAAGGCGCAGAACGGCCGGCAGCCCGGCGATCCTGCCAAGCTCGGCCACGCGCTGGCGACGATCGTCGATCAGGAGCAGCCCCTGCGGTTCGTGGCCGGCGCTGACGCGGTCGCGGTCGTCGAGCAGAAGGCTGCCGATCTGAATGAGCAGGTCGACGCTTACCGCGACCTGTCGACGTCACTCGCTCTCGACGAGCGCGAGCCGGCTGGAAGCGCGAGGTAGATCGCGATGCGCGCAACCCTCATGTACAGCGCCGGCGACGTCCGCATCGAGAACGTCCCCGACGCCCGCATCACCGAGCCGACCGACGCGCTCGTCCGCATCACCCGCGCCTCCATCTGCGGCAGCGACCTCTGGCCCTACAACCAGCTGGAGCCCACCGAGACCGGCCGGCGCATGGGCCACGAGTTCATCGGCGTCGTCGAAGCCGCCGGCGCCGACGTGCGCACCGTAAAGACCGGCGACGTCGTCGTCGCACCGTTCGCGTGGTCCGACGGCACGTGCGTCTTCTGCCAGGAGGGACTGCAGACCTCGTGCCTGCATGGCGGGTGGTGGGGCAGGGACGGCATCGACGGCGGGCAGGGCGAGGCAGTACGTGTTCCGCAAGCCGACGGGACGCTGGTCGTTCTGCCAGTCGCTGAAGACGACGCGCTGATGCCGTCGCTCCTCACGCTCTCCGACGTGATGGCGACAGGGCACCACGCGGCTCTCGCCGCGCGAGTCGGTCCAGGAAGGACGGCGGCCGTCGTCGGCGACGGCGCGGTCGGCCTGTGCGGCGTGATCGCCGCCCGCCGACTCGGCGCAGAGCGGATCATCGTCCTCGGCCGGCACCCCGGGCGGATCGCGCTCGCGACGGAGTTCGGCGCGACGGACGTCGTGAGCGAACGCGGCGACGAGGCGGTCGAGCGCGTCCGCGAGCTTACAAACGGCCTCGGTGCACATTCGGTCCTCGAGTGCGTCGGTCACGACCTGTCCGTGGAGACCGCTCTCGGCATCGTTCGTCCTGGCGGCGCCGTCGGTCGGGTGGGTCTGCCGCAACACGAGCAGATCCCGACGACCACGGCCACTTTCTTCGACAACGTCAACATCGCCGGCGGACCCGCCCCGGCCCGCGCGTACATCGAGGAGTTCCTGCCGGACGTCCTCGAAGGGAACATCGAGCCTGGCCGTGTGTTCGATCGGGTCATCGGTCTCGAGGAAGTTCCGGACGGATATCGGGCGATGAACGACCGCGAGGCGATCAAGGTGATGATCGACTTCTGATGAGCGTGTGGACTGACAACGAGCTCAGCCGGATCGACGCAGCCGAAGAGCTCGAGATCGCGTCGCGCAGAAGCGACGGGACGTTGCGGGCCCCGGTGACGATCTGGGTCGTCCGCCACGGCGACGACCTCTACGTCCGCTCCGTCAACGGACGAACGTCCTCATGGTTCCGCGGGGCCCAGACGCGCCACGAAGCTCACATCGAAGCCGGCGGCGTCGGCAAGGACGTTCTCCTCGTCGACACGGATGATGTGAACGACAAGATCGACGCCGCCTACCGTGCGAAGTACCACCGATACGCGGAAAGCATCGTCGGGAGCATCGTCACTCCGAACGCGCGAGCCGCCACTCTCAAGCTCGTGCCGCGTTAGCGAAACGATCGGGAGAACACCATGCACATCACCAGAAACTCAATCGACACGAACGCCGGGCCGAGCGAATGGTTCACCGGCGCCGTCTACATCGACACTGTCGCAACGCCGTCAGGCCCGTCGCGCCTGAGCGCAAGCAGCGTCCACTTCACACCGCGCGCACGCACCGCATGGCACACCCACCCGAACGGCCAGACCATCTACGTCCTCGAAGGCGTCGGCCGCGCCCAGCGACGCGGCGGCCCGATCGAAGTCATCCGCCCAGGCGACCGTGTGTTCTTCGAGCCCGGCGAAGAGCACTGGCACGGCGCCGCGCCCAACCGCTTCATGACCCATCTCGCGATGCTCGACGTGGACGACGAGGGGAACAGCGCGACCTGGGGCGAGCACGTCACCGACGAGGAGTACAACGCCGCGCCCACGTCCTAACTGCGGCGCCGGCGCGGTTGGTTCGACGCGGACCGCCGGCGCGCGCTCGGCGCGCCGACGGTCCGCGTCTTCAGGTCAGTGCGTCCTCACGAGGTGAGCCGCGCGGCCGTTTTCACCAGAGGCCCAGCACGCTTTCGGATTCGCACAGTCGACGGTGTCGAAGCTGCCCGAGTCGAAGCGCTGCCACGTCTCGCCGCGGTCGAAGCTGACGTCGCTGCCCGTCGGGCCGACCACCACCGCGTCCTTGCCCGTGACCCAGGCGGCACCTGAACGGTACTCGCTCGGCGGATCGGCGACCAGGCTCCAGCTGGCGCCGCCGTCCGATGTCGAGGCCAGCATGTCCGGCGAAGCATCGGGCGTCGTGAAGTCGCCGCCGACCGCGAGCCCGTGCCGCTGCCCCTTGAACGCGAGCGCGAAGATGCCGGCAGTGGGACCGCTGTTCATCGGTGTCGCGCTCACGCTCCACGTGTTGCCGCCGTCGTCAGAGCGGAAGACACGCGCTTGCGCCGAGCCGCCGCTCCCGAACCACGCGCGGCGTCCGTGATCGGAGACGATGCACTGGCCGCTGGCGGCGAAGGCGAACTCGCCCGGCAGGGCCGCAGGCATGCCGGCGGGCGAGACGACGTGCCAGCTCTGGCCGCCGTCGCTCGTGGCGATGATCCGGAACTTGCCGCCGACCGGGTCCGAGAGGGCGAGGCCCCGCCGGTCGTCGAAGAAGGTCATGCAGTCGTAGAACGCGTCCGGATCGGTGTTCGTGAACGTCTGCGTCCACGTCTGGCCGCCGTTCGACGTGATGTACACGCGCGCGTCGGTGCCGGTCCCGATCGACAGGATCGCGGCGTGATCGGCGTCGAACGCCTCGATGTCGCGGAACTGCAGTGTTGACGTTCCCGGCGGCCCCACCTGCTGCCATGTCGCGCCGCCGTCCACCGTGCGCACGACCGTCCCCAGGCTGCCGCTGGCCCACGCCGTCTTGGCGCTGATCGCGGATACACCGCGCAGGCGCGCTGCGGTGCCGGTGGGCGTCAGGTTCCACGCGTAGCCGTGGCCGCCGCCGGCCGCCGATGCGGCGGCGACGCCCACGACGACAAGCAGCGCCCCGATCAAAGTGATTCGTCTACCCATCGTGCTCTCCCCTTTCCTAATCGATGGCGAACAGCAGGAACTGCGTGAACTGGCTCGCCGCGAAGTTGTTGTCGCTGACGAGCACGAGCGAGCGGCGTCCGTCCGGAAGCGTCGGGCCGATCGTCATGCCCTCGACGTTATCGAGCGCGATCCCGAGCGCGTCCAGGTTGAGGAGCAGCGTCTTCTGCACCGACCGGACGCTGCCGAGGATCCCGGCAATGCTGTCCATGCCGTTCACGTCGTCCGCGCCGGGGAACGCGACCGAGTAGAGCTTGATCGTGTTGCCCGTGTCGGGCGCGCCGACCGAGAACGAACGCTCCATCGAGAGCATGAACTCGTCGTTGAACGGCAGCAGCTCGACGAGCCCGCTCACTGCGAACTGCGTCGGAGGGACGGGCGGCTCTGCGATCGGGTCGGTGAAGTAGACGAACTGCCTCTCGAGGCGCCCGGTCGCGAGGTTGTACCGCAGGATGCGGGATGCGCTCGCGTTGGTGAGCGTCGCAGCGGGACCATCTTGTGCAAGCGCGCCTTCCATTCCCACGAACAGATGGCGCCCGTTGGGCGCAACGGCCGCTGCCTCGAACGCGAGGTTCTGGCGTACGCCGTGCGTCGCGCTCGTCGGCAGGAACGCGTCCGGGACCGGCAGATCGCCGAGGAACGTCCCATCGAGCGCGTACCGTCGCACCCAGGGTGCGATCCCACGCGCTGCGATGCCTTCGGACGTCACGATGAGCTCACCACTCTTGGCGAGCGTCAGCCCCTCCGGGTCGAGGCTGAGCGGCGCGTACGGCTGCCCGTCCGGAGCCAACAGCGTCGTGACGCCGGTGAACTGGACGTCGCCGTCGGCCAGGTGCCCGTCCGAGACATCGAGCCGCACTGTGTAGAACCGCGCCGGGTTGAACTGGCTCTGGTCGTCCGAGAGGCTGTAGAAGACCCCGCGCGCCGCGTCGTACGTGATGCTCGAGAGGCCGCCGACGGTCGTGCCCGCGTACAGCGTGCCGGTCGGCACGATTGCCTGCCCGAGGAACTGCAGGCTCGGCGGCTTGGATCCGCCGCGCGAATTCGCTCCGGCGCTGACGGTTGCGGCGACCGCGACTGCGGCCGAGATGGCGACGACCCACCTTGGAACTCCGCGCATTTCACCCCTCCGTTTCCTCGTCGGGTCTGACGTCCGTCGGATGTTGACCAAGTGCGCCCCGCGGTGAGGCGGTTGCCGGGTCCGCGCCGGCGATCAATAGAACGACGACCGGCTCCACGGCGGCCGTGCCAGGCTCGCCGCCAGCGCGCGGGCACCGTCGCGCAGCACCGGCTCGCCGTGCGTGACGAGCACGCGCTCGACGTCGAGCCGCGTCAGAGGGTCCAGCGTCGGCAGGAAGCGCTCCTCGTACCAGGCGCGGCGACGTTCGAGGTCGCGGTGCCTCGGCCAGACGCGCAGCTCCTCCCCGTCGATCTCGAGCACGGTGTGCGCACGCGTCCGCGCACGATCTCGTCGAGCGCCGCCAGCAGCGGCTCGGTCTCGCCGGCGACGAGCGCGTCGACCAGGATCGTGTCCTCGCCGTCGCGCAGCGCGTACGCCGTCATCGTCGGAGGGAGGCCGTTCCGGGTGACCGTGAACCGCCAGAGTCCGGGGGCGAGCTCCTCGAGTGGGGACATGACACCATCATCGCGACTACGCCGGCACAGTGGCGAGACGCGACGGGACCGCGAGCTCGTCAAGACACCGGGCGGACTCGAACCGCCGTGTCGCCCTTTGCAGGCGCGCGCCTATCCTGCTCGGCCACGGTGCCAGAGCCCCCGAGAGGAATCGAACCTCTGCGCGCGGGGTCGAAACCCGCTGCTCTTCCAGCTGAGCTACGGAGGCAGGCGGGAGCGACTAGCGCTCCCGGTAGTAGTGATCGCCTTGCGCGTCGTCGAAAGCGGCCGCTGTTGCGCGGATCGGTCATCGAGGTGCGGACGGAGGGGGTCGAACCCTCATGGCCTCTCGGCCGCCGGCTTCTGAGGCCGGTGCGTATCCCTGTTCCGCCACATCCGCACGATGAACCGCACGCTCGTGCTGCAGAGCGTGCGGCTCGTCGTTCATGCGGCCGGCCGCGGGGGCTGCCGCGTGGGTCGTGCTGCCTCGAGCCGCGCCTTGCGGCGAACCTCGAGCTGCACGACCTTGGCCGGGCGCGGTGCCTGCTTGGGGCGTGCCGCGACCCGAACGAGGTGCAGGTGCATCTCGCCACTCCTCTCTGTCGTGGTGGGGCGCCGCGCGGCGCCCTCCAGGTCAGAGGGCGCCGCGGGCGAAGTCGGAGATGAGCTGCGGCGTCGCGGTGTCGAAGCCGACGACGTCGAGCATCCCCGGGTCGGTCGGGTCGGCGATCGAGAAGCCGTTCGAGACCATGCCGACCACGACCAGCCGCGCGTCGATGCCGGACGCGTGGCGGTAGTCGCGGAGCGCCTGGGCCGGGTGGATGTCGCCCGCCCAGGTCTCGGAGTCGGTGTAGATCACGAACGTGTCGATCTGCCGACCACGCGCCTGCGCGTACAGCATCGGCAGGGCGCAGTCGGTGCCGCCGAACGGCAGGTCGGACACCGTCCGCACGGCGTCGTCCAGCCGCTGCCGCGGCGAGATCGGGAGCGGCGTCAGGCCGTCGGTGTAACCCGACCAGACCTGGCGACCGCGCTTCTTGAACCCGCCCTTGCCGGCGAAGAAGCCCACGACCTCGTACTGCGACTCGGTCGCGGCCGTCACCAGCGCCAGCGCCGCCGAGGCATCACGCGGCGTCAGCCCCGGCACGCCGGCGACCCAGCCTCCGGTCATCGAGCCGGACACGTCGAGGGCGAGCAGGAGCCGCTTGCCCGCGGGCTCGACGTTGCCGAACGCCGTGTAGAACGCGGCGTCCAGCGCGTCGACGATCTCGCGCACCGGGTTCCACTCGCCGCGGCCACGGGCGCCGCGGCCGGACGCGTAGGTGCGGAGCGCCGCGAGCACGGCGATCGGGTGCACCCGTGCGCGCCGGATGCGCTCCGCGTCACCGAGCTGCGCGACCGCCTTCGCCGTGCCGTCCGAGCCCGGCGCGAGCACGCCGACGCGCGTCATCGTCGCCAGGTTGCGGATCAGCGCCGTCATCGGCATCTCGTCGAGCAGCGCCTCCCAGACCTCGGGCGAGGTCAGGTGATCCGGCTGGAGCGCCTCACGCGGCAGGCGGTACTCGCGCACGAGCGCAGCCGACTCCCGCGGCGAAGCCGCCTCCTGCGCGCGGGCGAACCCCTCGACCAGGCGCGGCATGCCGTCCGTCTCGCCGCCGCGGACGATCCACTCGAACAGGCGAGCGTGCTCGTGCGACACGTCGAGCTCCGGGTTGCCCGCGCCGACCCGGCGCGCCGGGTGCGCGAGGCGGAGCAGGTCGCGGTGCGTCACTCCCGCCCGCTGGCGGTACTTGACCGCCTGGTAGGCGAGGGCGTCCACCGGCTGTGCCGTGTACCAGCGGCCGACCGCGCGGCGGAGCGAGCGGCCCCAGCCGCGGAAGCCCTCGACGAACAGCGCGAACTGGAACAGGTGCGTACCCGTTCGCGCCACCTGCGGCAGCGCCGTGAGCGCCGCGCGACGCGTCTCGGTGTCACCGAGACCGGCCGCGAGTGCGAGCGCGTACAGAGCCGGGTCGTTCTTCGGCGCGCGACCCTCTGTCGACACGCGCACGATCTCGGCCACCGCACGCGGGCCGTCCTCGCAGACGCACTCCTGAACCGCGCGTGCGTTCTCGCGCGTGAGCGTCCACTCGGACGCGTAGTAGGAGCCGCCCTCCGAGCCGAGCACGAGGAAGCGGCGCAGCCGCGTCCATGCATCGACCGCCCAGGCAAAGCCGCCGGCCGAGTTCGGCGACTGGCCCGGCAGCGGCGCCCACTGCGGCACGCGGCGCGTGCCGTGACGCTTCAGATACGACATGACTCACCTCCTTCTTGTGTGTTGGTGTGTGATCGAGCTCGCGGTCGTGATGACGCGTGCCGGCGGCTTCGATGAACAGTCGAGAACCGGCTCGCTCCGGCCCGCGAGCGGGCTTGGCGGCGACGCTGCTCGCGTTGCTCTGCGAGCTCCGTCTCTGCGGCGAGACCGTCGCGGAAGCGGTGGAGCGCGCCGAGCAGTGTGTCGACCTTGAACAGCGAGTTCTCACGCAGCTGCGCCGTCTCGAGTGAGAACTCGAGGTTGATCGTGTTCGTGCAGTCGGCGATTTGCAGCACGAGCTGCGCGTCGTGGTCGCGACGACGCCGGGTCGTGCCCTCGACGAAGGCACGCACGAAGGCGTCGCCGTACAGGCCCGGGCGGTTGAGGCGCGCGTGCTCGTCCACGCGAGCCGCCGGCGAGCGCGGCGCGATCGAGTCGGGACGCCGCGCGTGCTGCAACAGGTAGGACATCGCGTCCCTCCTCGAGTGAGTCGGTGAACCGCGGTCGTGGTGATGAAGACCCGTAAGTGGAGACCCGGCGCTCGCCGGGCGGAGGTTCTCGGCCTCCCGCTGCCCCAGGGGTGAGAGATAACCGGATCCCTCCGGCCCGCGGTGGCGTGACAGTTACTGCTGCGGTCGTGGTTGTACAGCCCGGAACTGCTCTGCCAACTGAGCTACCGGAGCACGAAGCGCTCCGGGCGGGACTCGAACCCGCGACCTGTCGATTAGGAGTCGATAACCGGAACCGTTCCGGCCCGCAGCAGAAGGTACGTCGCGGTCATGAGATGCGGTCGGGACGCGGAGTCGAACCGCAACGGCGCACGAGTGTGCAACCGCTCGCACCAGATAACCGAGCCGCTCCGGCCCGCGACGATCTTGTTGTTGAAGCAGGCCTGCCAGGGGTCGAACCCGGACCAGCGAGGTTGGAGCTCGCCGTGCTTCCGCTTACACCACAGGCCTATGCGATGTAGACGTACATCTGCGCCGCCAACGAAGTGATGTAGGTGTACATCTACATCTACATCACATCGATAAGCCCGTTCTTTCCGCGGGGGCAACGGCGTAAGAAGGAGCCTCCGGCAGGAGTCGAACCCGCACCTCGGCCGTACAAAGGGCGCGTGCTTGCCGTTGACACTACGGAGGCGAAGGTGGAGACGGTCGGAGTCGAACCGACATCTTCCTCGTTGCAAGCGAGGCGCTCGTCCAGTTGAGCTACATCCCCGGACTGTTGGAAGGCAAGGTGCGGACGGGTGGAGTCGAACCACCACAGCACGAGGCGACAGGGTTACAGCCTGCTGAGCTCGCCGATGCTCAGCGTCCGCGTGAGTTGAGGGTGGCCGGCCGGGCTCGAACCGGCGCCAGCGGGGATCACAACCCCGGGTGCTTCCGTCTACACCACGGCCACCATGAAGCGGGGACGACCGGACTCGAACCGGCGGCCTCTCGCCTGACAAGCGAGTGCTCTGGCTCCTCTGAGCTACGCCCCCGCGAAAACAGACCGCGAAAACAGAAAGGTGGAAGGCGGGATCGGCTCCCCGCAACCGGAGGCAGAGACGTTGCCGTCTGCTCGGCTCCGGAGCCAGCTGTTGCCCATCGGCACTCCTGCCAGCGCGTGTCCGCGCCGCCACCTCCTCACCGGTTGGCCCTGGAGGCTTGTCGAAGCCAGCTGCACGTTAGGGCCCGCGCTCTGCACCAGCCCTTGTTCTGTCACTTCCTTGGCCCGCCCGTCGGCGGACCAATCGTTGATAGCGCGGGTGGGATTCGAACCCACGGTCTCGAGCTCATGAGGCTCGCGAGGACAGCCGCTCCTCTACCGCGCAAGTCTGGCCGGCAGGAGTCGAACCTGCGATCTCCGGCGCCCGAAGCCGGTGGGGTGTCCGTCTCCCCTACGGCCAGATGAAACGTGTCGATCAGCACCCCCGGCGGGACTCGAACCCGCAGCTTCCGGGTTGAGGGCCCGGCGTCATCGCCGTTTCGACCACGGGGGCATGCGAGCTCCGGCGGCAGGGCTCGAACCTGCCTTTCGCGAGTAACAGTCGCGCGTCTTACCGACTCGACCACGCCGGAACGAACAGCGGAAGGAGAGGGAGTCGAACCCCCAAGGCCCGTCAAAGGCCCACCCGTTTTCGAGACGGGATACCGCGCCGGTGGCAGTCCTTCCAAAGGTGGCCCCGGCAGGCTTCGAACCTGCAACCCTCCGCTTAAGAGGCGGCAGCTCTGCCAGTTGAGCTACGGAGCCGTGATGTGACCGGCAGGGATCGAACCTGCGACGCCCCGCGTTTCAGGCGGGCGCTCTACCGCGCTGAGCTACGGTCACGCGTTGAAGATGGGCGGAGCCGGAGTCGAACCGGCGGCCTCCTCCGTATCAGAGAGGCGCTCTGCCACCTGAGCTATCCGCCGAGTGGGCGAGGCTGGGCTCGAACCAGCAGCCTCTTGTTTGTAAGACAAGCGCTCTCCCGCTTGAGCTACTCGCCCGTAGTAGATCCGGGACAAGGGGTCGAACCTCGATCTCCACGTTCAGAGCGTGGTGTCCTGCCGGTTAGACGATCCCGGAGCGCGCGGGCAACCGCCGTCTCGGGCGCCCGCGGTCAGTCGAGGAACGCGGCGTGCCGCATCGCACGCGCGCGCTGCTCTGTGTTCATCAGCACGCGGTGCAAGCCGTGCAACCGCGCCTCTCCGTCCATCCCCGGCGTGGCGGGGGATCGACGCAGCAGGCGAGCGCCACCTATCGGCTACGGTCGCGTCCTCTCTCTCGTCCTCCCGAAGTCGAACGATGTTTTCTATGCCACTCGCCTACCCTTCGTCCCTGGATCACCGACTGCCGGTCGTGCACACTCGCGGCGGTCGCCGTCCTGCGTGGAGGGGCTTTGGAGCCCGAGCCTCCGTGGTGGCGTTGGAAAAGAGCAGGCTAAAGCTGACGCTTATTGCCAGCGTGTATTTCCAGCGCGCAGCACCGAGGGTCTTTCTCTCTCAGGCGGGGCCTCGATTCGATCTAGAGCTTGTTCAAGCTGAGCATCACCTTTGGTTCCGACGTTGACTGATCGCCTTCAGACACGAAAAAGGCGACCCGGTGGGTCGCCCTCGTCTGGCTTGCTATGCGGCTTGGGATCTAGCGCGCATACCTCCCAGCGAGGGCCAGGACGCAACCGGACTGGCGCTTCTCGTCGAAGCTTCGCCGGCACGGCTCGACCAACGCGACTGACGTCGCTTCGGTATGGAACGTTGGGTTGTTGAGTTTGGTCAGCATCGTTTCGGTGGTTATTGCCGCGTCGGAGGATAGACCAAACATCGCCGAAGCGCAAGCGTTCCAAACGAAGATCTAACGAACGATGCTGCGCGGCGATCGAATAACGGCAGGAAAATCGTCACGGCCGATTACAGCACTCGCACGAACCGACTCCTCAGAGCCGTGGATCGACGGGCTCGCTCTCGAGCGCGAGGACACCGAAGCAGCATTCGTGCACGCGGCGAAGCGGCTCTTCACGTACGAACCGGTCGAGCGCTTCGACTCCGAGCGCGAACTCGCGCGAAGCGAGCGAGCGCTTCGCTCCGAGACTGCGTCGGCGAAGCCGCTCGAGGTTCTGCGGCTCTGCGTACTCGGGTCCGTAGATGATGCGCAGGTATTCGCGCCCGCGGACCTTGAGCGCGGGTTGCGCGAGCCCACGGCGCCCGTGGACGACGAAGTCCATCGGCTTGACGACCATGCCCTCGCCACCGGCGTCGGTCAGCTCCTGCCACCACGTTGTCGCGCGCTGTTCGCTTGCGGGGTCGGTGATGTCAACGGCGAGGTTCGCGGTTGTATGGAGGAGCTCCTCGTCTTCGCCGACGACCCTGGCGATCTGCTGCATATGCCAGGAGTGCGGCTTGTCCACGTGGACCGCGTTCTCGCTCGCGAGCAGATGGAAGGGCGCGAGCTTCAGGTCGGTGATCTGATCGACGGGCCAGCAGTACCGGCGGTAGGCATCGGTGTAGCGCGCGACGTCGGCGAGGCGCGTCCGGAATATCGTTGCGAGCTCGGGGGCTCCGTCGCGGGCTGACGCCTGATCGAGCGCGTCGACGGACTCGGCGAGCGCTGCGCGTCCTGCCGCGCCGACGGCGGCGTACTGCTCGCGGAGGAGCTGTTGCGCCTTCGCAGACCAGGGCATCAGCTCGCAGTCGAGGAGTAGCCACTCGGTCGCGAGCTCGTCGAACAATCCGACTGTGTTCGTCGCGGTACGAATGCGCTCGAGGAACGTTTGCTCGAGCTGCGGGTCGTCGAAGAAGCGGCGGCCGGTGCGCGTGTAGCAGATGCCGAAGCCTTCGTCGACGACACCGAAGCGGCGCCGGGCGACGTCCTCATCGCGGCAGACGATCACGATCGCGCGCGAGCCCATGTGCTTCTCCTCGCAGATCACGCTTGCCACGCCCTGGTGACGGTAGTGCGCGAACGCTTCCGTCGGGTGCTCGAGCAGGCCGGGTTCCTGGCTCGTCTCCGAGGGAGAGACCGCGGGCGGAAGGTACACGAGCCATTTCGGGTTGACGGCGAAGCGGCCCATCACTTCGAGCGCCGCGATCGCGTTTTCCTCGCGGATGGTGACGCTGCGCGCGAGTCGCGTCGAGATCAGCCGCTTGCCGAGCACGTCCTCGATGTCGAGCAGCTCGTCCTCCCGCTGCTGCGCCGTCAGCCGCTCGGGCAATTCCTCCGCGGGCAGAAACGGCTTCGCCGGCTCCGAGTAGACGGCACGCGAGGGGACGCCGACAAGCTCCTTCTCGGGGTAACGGAGCGCGGTGAGGCGGCCGCCGAAGACACAGCCGGTGTCGATGTTGATCGTTCGGTTCAACCACTCCGGTTCCGGCACCGGCGTGTGGCCGTAGACGACGATTGCCTGCCCGCGGTACTCGGCAGCCCAGTTCCAGCGCACGGGCAAGCCGAACTCATCGGTCTCGCCGGTCGTCTCGCCGTAGAGCGCGAAGTCGCGCACCTTGCCCGAGCCGCGGCCCTGCATCTCCTCCTTCATCCCGGCGTGCGCGACGACGAGGTTGCCGTCGTCGAAGACGTAATGGCTGACGAGCGAGTCGAGGAAGCGGACGACCTCGTCACGCGCGGGCTGCTTGCGCTCGTCCGGGAGCGCATCGAGCTCGGCGAGGCTGCGGTCGAGGCCGTGCGTGATCTGCACGTCGCGACCGCGCAGTGCACGGACGAGCTTCATGTCGTGGTTGCCGGGCACAGCGAGCGCGGAGCCGTGCTCGACCATGTTGCGCGCGATCTGGACGCTGTCGAGGATCCGCGGCCCGCGGTCGACGAGGTCGCCGACGAACAACGCCTTGCGGCCGGCCGGATGCGCGTATACCGGGCCGCCGTCAGGGAACTCGCCGTCGCGCTCCTCGACCGGCTCGTAGCCGAGCAGCCCAAGCAGCTCCACGAGCTCGTCCGCGCAGCCGTGGACGTCGCCGATCACGTCGAACGGTCCGTGCTCTGTCTTCTTGTCGTTCCAGAGCGGCGTCCGGGCGAGCGCGACCGACTCGACCGCCGCCGGTGAGTCGAGCACGTGGACTTGGCGGAAGCCTTCGCGTTTGAGGCTCCGCAACCCGCGCCTCAGCTGCCGCTGCTGGTTGCGGATCACGTGCGGGCCGAAGTCGCGATCGGGCCGGTCGCGGTTACGGTCCTGGCAGAGGCGCTCCGGCAGGTTGAAGACGATCGCGACCGGCAGAAAGTGGTGTTGCCGCGCGAGCGCCACGAACGGCTTGCGCGCCTCGGGCTGCACGTTCGTCGCGTCGACGACCGTCAGCCGGCCGCGCGTCATCCGTTTTGCCGCAATGTAATGGAGCAGCTCGAACGCATCACCGGTCGCGTCCTGGGCGTTCTCGTCGTCGGACACGAGACCGCGGCAGAAGTCGGACGAGACGATCTCGGTCGGCAGGAAGTGCGTGCGCGCGAACGTCGACTTGCCGGAGCCCGAGGCTCCGACCAGCACGACCAGCGACAGCTCGGGAATCTCGAGCGTGCGGCTCATGCGGCCTCGAACACGGCCATCTGCGTCGGCGCGCCCAGCTGCGGATCCTCCGGACCTACCGGTAGGAAGCGCACGGCATAGGCGTGGTCGGCGGCGACGCGGCCGGCCCAGGACTCGAACTCGGAGCGCGTCCATTCGAAGCGATGGTCGCGATGCCGAAACGCGCCCGCCGGCAGCCCCTCGAACGTCACGTTGTACTCGCGGTTCGGTGTCGTCACGACGATCGTCTTCGGCCGCGCGTGCGCGAAGACGACGCGCTCGAAGCTGCGCAACCGCGGCTCGTCGAGGTGCTCGATCACCTCGACGACCGCCGCCGCGTCGAATCCGCCGAGCCGTTTGTCGCGGTAGGTGAGCGCCGTCTGGAACAACTCGAGCCGGTCACGCTGGCGCGGCGCCAAGCGATCGAGTCGCAATCGGTTCTTCGCCGTCTCGAGCGCGGCGTACGAGATGTCGACGCCGACGATCTTCGTGAAGGCCGGTTCCTCCAGCAGCGCCCGCAACAGCTTGCCGCTGCCGCAGCCGAGGTCGAGCACGCGCGTCGCGCCGCTCGAGCGAATCGCGGCGACCACCGCGCCGTGCCGCTTCTCGTTCAACCGCAGTGGCTCCTCGACTGCCTCCTCCTCGGCGGCCCGCTGCTCCGCGTCCTCGTCGACCGCGGGGTCCTCGTCGACCAGCAACTGCTCGAGCGCCGCCCGTGCCAGCGGCCGCTGGTACTTGAGGTAGCGGTTCACGATCAGCTCCCGATCGGGATGGCTCGGCAGCCAGCCCTCGCCGCGCGCGAGCAGCTTCTCCACCTCAGCGTCGCCGACCCAGTAGTGCTTCTGCGCGTCGAGCACCGGGATCAGGACGTAGAGGTGCGTCAGCAGGTCGCGCAGTCGCACCTCGCCGCGCAGGTGAATGGTGTGGTACCGGCTCGCGCCCCATTCCGGGAACTGCGGGTCGAGCGGGTGCTGGACCGCGTCGAGTGTGTAGCCGAGCGGCTCGAACAACCGCCGCGCGATCTCCTCGCCGCCCGCGACCGGCAAGACTGCGAGCCGCGCCTCGAGCGGCAGCGTCTGCTCCGGCAGCTCAGGCCGTGCGTCGCACCTGCCGGCCATCGCCGTGCCAAACACACGCGACAGTGCCACGCTCAGGAACGAAGACGCGACGTACGGGCGGTCGTTCACGTACTGGTCGAGCCGCGTGAAGCGGACGCCGCGGCGGATCAGCCCGACCGGATCGACGTCGAGCAGCAGCGCAGCCGTGCAGCGCTCCTCGCTCGCCTTCGGGTAGAAGACGTGCGCGCTCCCGAACGGCAGCGGGAACTGCTGCAGACGCTCGGGGTGCTTGTGCAGCAGATAGCCGAGGTCGGTCGCGGGCGGCCGGGTCAGTGTCAGCGTCAGAAGCATCGTCGGAAAAGCGAAAGGGCGACCCTCTGGTCGCCCTCTACCCGCTTGGTGGCGTTGCGCCAATGCGAGTCGAGGGCTAGATCGCCGGCGCCTCCCAGTCCAAGGCCGGGTGGGGGTGGCCGAAGAAAGCGAACGTGCCGACCGTGCTCTGGGACCCGCGAGCCATGGAGCCGAACACTACCGGGGTCAACGCGTAACTGAGGCGAAGCGCGACAGAAGCCGGGAAGGCTGTGGTTCGGTCATCGCTTCGCAGGTAGCGAGCGGGCGTACGTGGTCCCGAGTCTGACCCATTTGTCGAGCTGGCGTTTGGTGCGAAGGTCCTCCGGGTCGACTCGTAGCCAGCCCTGCATCGACCGGCCGCGCATTTCCATCAGCCGCGCTCCTGTCGTCGCTATGAGCTTGTCTGACTGCGCTGGGTCGACGCGCACGAGTATTCCGCCTTGGCCGCTTGCTGCCACGGCCATGTTGCCGCCGATCAGAAACGCGAGCCCGCCGAACATCTTCTTCTCGGTCAAGCCGGGCTCACCGGCGATCAGTTCGCGTATCCGATCCGCAAGATCCTCGTCGTAGGCCACCGCGCCGCGATCGTACGGCAACGCGACGACGAGCGGTCCCGCATCGGCGGGGCCTCGCTCCCTCGGTCCTCAGGCGCCGGAGCTCGCCGAAGCCCTCACCGCCTCGAGCCGCTCGAGACTGGCGGCCGGCCACAGGGCTTTCGAGTCGTAGTAGACGTCGAACGCCGGCACAGCGTCCGGGAGCGTGATCCAGGGCAGCTTGGACCTGGTGTAGATGTGCGCGTCGGGCGCAACGCTCGAGGGCTCGTCGAGCGTGCCGCCGCGGACGAACCGCACTCCCGGGTGGCCGTAGTGGCTGAAGATCGCCACCTGGCAGCTTGGGCAACGGAAGACCTGCTGCACGCTGCCGTCGTCGCGGGGCACGTCGACCGGCTGTGGGGCTCCCGCGAGCAACTCGAGACGGTCGGACTCGATCAGCAGGTTGATGACGAACGCGCTTCCGGTCTGCCGCTGGCAGTTGAGGCAGTGACAGCAGTTCGTGAAGAGCGGATCGGACGTCAGCCGGTAACGAACCGCTCCGCAGGCGCAGCCACCCTCACGTGCGACGCTCATGATCTCCTCCTCGAGGACAGGCGACGGTTTCGGGACTGCCACACCGTGCCAGACTGAGCGAGTGCCTGTGTCGGTGGTGATCCCGACGATCGGCCGCGAGACGCTCAGCGCAACGCTGGCGAGCGTGGCCCCGCAGCTCGAACGCGGCGACGAGGTGCTCGTCGTCGGCGATGGACGGCCGGCCCGCGCGCGAGAGATCTTCGTCCGACAGCGGCGCCGGCGTTGGCGCTATCTCGAGACCGATGGGCCCTGCAACGACGGCGGCGGCACGCAACGCGACCTTGCCGCCACGGTTGCGCGAGGCGACCACCTCTGCTTCATGGACGACGACGACGTCTTCACGCCCGACGCTCTTGCCGCGATCCGCCGCGGCGTCGCCGAGCATCCCGAGCGCGTGCTGCTGTTCCGGATGGACGACTACGGCACCCTGCGCTGGCGCGACCGCGAGATCCGATACGGGAACGTCGGCACGCCGATGGTCGTCGTCCCGAACAATCCCGCGAGGCTCGCGAGCTGGCGCTTCGGCGACTACGAGTTCATCCGCGACTCGTGTCACCGGCTCGGCGAGCCGGTCTGGCGGGACGAAGTTATCGCGGTCGTCCGCCCACACGTACCTCGCTGAAAGTCCCGATCTGTTGTAGCTTCTGGATCGGGGGTGGATTTGCCCAGTCGTGATGAGCGCAAGGAGGAGCGCCGCCGCCGCGACCAGGAGGAGGCGAAGGCCGCCGAGCTTCGCCGGGCCGCGGTCGAGGCCGCACGCGAGCGCGAGCGCGAGCGGCAGCGCGCTGAGGAACGTCTGGCCGAGGAGCGCGAGCGTCAGCGGGAGCTCGACGAGGCCGAACGCAAGCAACGCGAACGGCACGAGCGGGCGATCGCGCGCCTTCGGGAGGAGCGACGAGGCGAGCGCCGCGACGAGCGGCGGCGCGCCGAACGGGAGGCCGACCGGGGGGACGACGCGCGTGCGGATCTGCGCCGGCGCGTAGTCGAAGAGCGCGCCGCCGCCGACCGGGCCAGAGAGCAGCGCGAATCGCTCGGTGCGCAAAGGCGGGCATCGCGGACGGCGGAGCAGCGTGAAGCGACGCGTCGGAGTGAAGCGACAGCCGAGAAGCGGTCGCAGCGGCTAGAGGATGCGCGTAAGGCGCGGCAGGGCGAGCTCGACGGCGGCGCCCGCACGCAGACGAGACGCGGAGAGCAGCGTGCGGAAGAGACGAGGAAAGCCACGTTGGACCGCCTGCGGCTCGAGCGGGCGGGACAAGCTCGAGAGGCCGAGCGGCGCGCGGCACTCACCGAGGCGGCGAAGGAGCAGAAGAAGCTCGAGGCGGCCGACGAGAAGCGCCGGTCGCAACGTGAAGCGGCGCGTCGAGACGCCGCCGCCGCGGATGCCCGAACTGCACGCCGCCGGGCGACGGACGACGCCGCTCGAAGGGAGCGCGCGCAAGACGCGGCGCGCGCGAGCAGGCGCAGCGAACAAAAGGAAGCGGCGCGCGTCCTCGAACGGCAACGGGCTCGCGAAGAAGAGCGCCGCAA
>WNGE01002448.1_pt1 | contig 22681 bp, 19 predicted proteins | sample 5400651 | NCBI WGS metagenome assembly WNGE01 (sample SAMN13153370, study PRJNA577476) | soil metagenome | isolation source: 60 cm soil or saprolite under grassland replicate 2 | place: USA:California | collected 2016-06-15
TGTTGTCAACGGTCGAAAATTGACCCCCTTGCAACGGTCGAAAATTGACCCCTCTCACGCTCTGTTGGCAGTAGGCCTCACCCTCCCCATGTCTCGGTCCTTCAGCCGGTAGCTATCCCCCCGGAGCGAGATCACCTCGGCGTGGTGGATCAGCCGGTCGACCATGGCGGTGGCCACGACCTCGTCCCCGAAGATCTCTCCCCAGGCCGAGAAGGGCTTGTTCGACGTCACGATCATGGAGGCTCGCTCGTAGCGGGAGGACACCAGCATGAACATGACGTTGGCGGCCTCGGGGTCGAACGGGATGTAACCGATCTCGTCCACCACCACCAGGGGGATGCGTCCCAGCCGGCGGAGCTCCTCGGCCAGTCGACCGGCCCGGTGGGCGTCCCCCAACCGGGCCACCCACTCGGTGGCGGTGGCGAAGGCCACGCGGTGTCCGGCCAGACAGGCCCGGATGGAGACGGCGATCGACAGGTGGGTCTTGCCCGTCCCCGGCGGGCCCAGGAACACCACGTTGCCGGCCTCGTGAAGGAAGTCGAGCTGGCCCAGGTGGGCGATGACCTGACGGGACACGCTCTTTTGGAAGCTGAAGTCGAACTCGTCGAGTGACTTGCGGGCGGGGAACCGGGCGGCCCGGATCCGGGACTCGCCGCCGTGAGCCGATCGGGCCAGGTGCTCGGTCGACAGGAGCTCCTCGGCGAAGCGTTCGTAGCTCCAGTCACCCTCCCTGGCCCGCTCGGCGAGCGCCGGCAGGGCGTGGGCGGCGGCCGGGGCCTTCAGAGCCCGGAACAGGTGGGTGAGCTCCGCCTTGGCGCTCATCGGGTCGCTCCCTCGAGCAAACGAGGCCTCAGGGGGCCCGCAGAGCCGTTTTCGGAGCCGGGGTCGACGTCTTGGTCCACCCCGTCACCGGGCAGGACGCCCAGGGCCCGGTCGTACACGGCGAGGTCGCGGACCTCCACCTGTGGCTCAGGCGGCTGCCCGGGCCGGGACCGGGCCTCCCGGCGCTCCCTGACCGCCCGGCCGTGCTCCGCCGAGGTGATGGTGCGGTGAGGAGCGAAGGACCTGGCGTGCCGGGCCACCTCCCGGCCGTCCTTGGTCACGCAGGTGACGTTCTGCTGGGTCACCCGGACCTCCACCACCAGCCCCACGGCGTCGGGGTGGACCGAGTAGTCGCAGGTGTCCACCCGGACGTAGGGGTCGGGGCGGACCGGAGCGTGAAAGCGCCAGGTGAGGTCGGGTCGAACGGAAGGGAGAGGTCGAAGGGCCTGGGCCTCCTCGGCGTAGCGGTCCAAGGGCCGACACCGCAGGGTCCGGTGGAACCGGACGTTGGCGACTTCATCGAACCAGCAGTCGAGCTGGCTCTGGAAGTCCTCCGGCGAGCGAAACCGCCTTCCCGGCAGGAACGATGTCTCCAGGTAGCCGTTCAGCCGCTCCACCACCCCCTTGCCCTGGGGATCGGCCCGGGGCCGGAAGTGCACCCCGAAGCCGATGGCGCCGGCGTAGCGGGCCAAGGGGTCGGTGGGCCGGGGGTTCCGGGCCGCCTTGTCCGCGCACAGGGCTCCCTCCCGGTCGAACACCGACGTCCGGGGGACGCCCCCCAGGCGGGTCAGCCCCCGATCGATCCCGTACAGCAGGTCCGGGGCGGCCTTGGAGAACACCAGGGTCCCGGCTCCCATCCGCGAGTACCCCAGGGCGCCCGTCACCACGTAGGCCCGCCGGCGGTGGCCGAACCCCACCGGGATCGGATCGGGCTCCCACAGGTCCCACTGGGCGAGCTCCGCCGGCTCGTAGGTGGTGCGCTGGAACACCCGGGGGGTCTGGAACAGGGGTCGGACCTGGCGAAGGTAGTCGTTCACGATGGTCTGGCCACCCCGGAAGCCCTTCCCGGTGAGGATCTCCCACACCCGCTGGCCGGGGATGTCCTCCTCCACCTTCAGCAGACCGCAGATCTCGGCCTTGTACGGATCGAGCTTGGAGCCCGGCGTCGGCCGTTCGTACGCCGGTGGCTCGGCGCTCCTCACCGCGGCCCGTACGGTGTTGCGGGCCAGCCCCATCTGCCTGGCGATCGACTTGATGCCTTGCCCGTGTGCGTGGCGCCGACGGATCTCTGCCCACTCCTGCACGTCGATCATGTCCCTCCCCCTGGTCGAGCAGTGCCCGACCAGGCTCACGGCTCCGGGCCCCGAAGTCCCGGAAGCCTGGCCTAAAGGGGGTCAGAATTCGAACGTTGTAGAGGGGTCAAGATTCAAGCGGCGTCGACAATTGGGCTCTCTTGTCCTCCAGAGGAAGAGGAGAACCAATGTTGTGCAAAATCCGCCAAGCAAAGACATCAACATCGCGATCACCTGGACGATGGCTGGAGAAACGGTCAGTACCAGGCCAAGTCCTGCCCCTATGGGTGCCGCAATCCAGATGGCTCGCTGGACGCGGCCTCGTTCCATGCGCTCGGGCCGCCCTAGCGAGGTGTGGATAGCTCGAATCCGCATGGCCGCCACCAGACTCCAGGAATCGCTCCCAGTAGCGCACATGCCGCTAGGGTGCTCCAACCTACGCCTCGATCCTCGGGCGACATGTCATGGATCGCCCAGATGGCAAGTCCCATCGCCCCGAGGGAGAAGATGATCAGAATCGCTCCGCCCACGCGCTTTGGAAACGCCGTTTTCGACTCCGGGCTCGGTGGCACCTTCATCGGCGCAGCCCTCTTCCTCCGTCGACGGCGGGTCGGAGGAATCGCAAGGCGAATTCGTGGCGACTCACCTTGGAAGATGTGTGCGCTGCAGACGCCGCGTCTCGGGCCTGGCAGCCCTCCTTCGATGTGGCGCTCCTCACAGGCTTCACGTTGGTGCGCGTCGTTCCCTGGTCCCTCGATGTGGAGCTGGCCGACGAGCACGCCTTGACAAAGCCGGCGCGAGTTGAACGAGGGTCGCCACCAGAGAGATGAAGACCGTGTGGCGGGGTCAACTGGTCTCCGTTCCTTGGGACCTCCCAGACTAATCCGCCGCCAGGCCTTCGAAGAGGCTGCCGCGGGGCGGGCCGCCCGGCTCGGTCACGGGAGGCCACGCCTGGACGAAGGTCTCCTCCCGGAGGAACCGCTCCTGCATCTCGGCGGGCATCATGCCGAACTCGGCCCACTGGGTCCGGTGGGCCTTGATCCCGGCGAGCTTGCGGTCCATCACCGATCGGCAGTCCACCCGGACGGCGATGGTCTCGTCGGGGACCCCGCGCGGCATGAATGGGTCGTCGGGGTTGCCGATGTCCACGCCCGCCTCGCGCATCACGCTCCAGAACTCGTCGATGCCCGACTGTGGGATCGAGCTGTAATACAGGGCCTGGAAGGCGTCCCCGGGATCCCCCTCCCCGCGGGCCCGGTGGAACGCCTCGGTGGAGGCCTGCCCGGTCGTGATGTGGTCGTCGTGCTTGGTCACGCCCTCGGGACCGAACGTCACCACCACCTGGGGCCGGGCCCCCTTCAACAGCTCGGTCACCCGCTCGACCAGCTCGGCCCGGTCCGCCCCAGCAACGCCTCCGTCCGGGTACCCGAGGAAGTGGACGGTCGCGTCGGGCACGCCGAGCTCCTCCAGCGCGGCCCGCTCCTCCGCTTCGCGAACCCGGCCCAGGTTCTCCGGCGTGGCCAATGCCGAGTCGCTGATCTGCCCCGCCTCCCCGCTGGTGGCCAGGACCACGGTGAGCTCGAGGTCGTCGCCCTCCAGGGCGAGGGTGCCCCCCACGCCATAGGCGTCGTCGTCGGGGTGGGCGAACACGACGGCCAGCCGGCGGGTCACGCCTTCGAATCCTCCGGCGACAGCCCCAGGATCGGCTCCAATCCGACCGTCAGGCCGGGCCGCGAGCCCACCGCCTTGATGGCCAGGATGACCCCCGGCATGAAGGACTCCCGCTGGGGGGAGTCGTGCCGGATGGTGAGCGTCTGCCCGGTCCCGCCGAAGATGACCTCCTGGTGGGCCACCAGCCCGGGCAGCCGCACCGAGTGGATGCGGATCCCCTCGACGTCGCCGCCCCTGACTCCGGGGATCGTCTCGTTGGCCGGTCCCTTCCACGCCTCCGAACGGGCCCGGGCCATCCGTTCCGCCGTGGCCAGCGCCGTCCCCGACGGGGCGTCGAGCTTCCCCTCATGGTGCAGCTCCACGATCTCAGCGGAGGGGAAGAATCTGGCCGCCTGCTCGGCGAACCGCTGCATCAGCACCGCTCCGATGGCGAAGTTCGGAGCCACCACCACGTTCGAGGCGCTGCCCTCCAGGAGTTGCCGGATCTCCTGGAGATCGTCGGCGCTCAGCCCGGTGGTCCCCACGACCATCTGGACGCCGTGGTCGATGGCCCACCGAAGGTTCCCCATAACGGCGTCGAGCCGGGTGAAGTCCACGGCGACCTCGGCGCCCGCGTCGTGGAGGGCGTCGAGGGAATCGGCCAGCGAAAGATGGGAAAAATCGGACGGGGTCTCGGCGCCGGGTCTGACGATCCCGGCCACCAGCTCGAGGTCGGGGTCCGCCGAAACCGCCGCGCAGACCATGCGGCCCATCCGGCCGGCCGCCCCGATGACCCCCACCCGGATCACGGCCGCCGCGCCCTCGTCACGTCGACGGGCCCGTGTGGGCCGCCACCGCCTCGACGGCCGATTCTGGACCCCCGGAGTCGGCAGGCTCCAGATCCCAACCCTTGAACGCGGTCCCCCGGAAGGGCCCGATCACCGCCAGCGCCATGGGCCGTTCGAACACCCGCCGGGCCGCCCGCTCGGCCTCCTCGCGGGTGACCGAGTCGACTCGTTGCAGGAGCTCGTCCACCGACAGGATCTCGCCCTGGGCCACCTCGGACTTGCCGATCCGGCTCATGCGCCCGGAGGTGTCCTCGAGGGAGAGCACGAGCGACCCTTTCATGTGACCCTTCGCCCGGGCCAGTTCCTCGTCCGTCATGCCGCCGTCGGCGACATCCTCGATCTGGCCTCGGACGATCCGCAGGACCTCCTCGGCCTTCGACGGCGTGGTCCCCGCGTAGGCGGCGAACATCCCCGTCTCGGCGAACATCGAGTGGTAGCTGTAGACCGAATAGGCCAGCCCTCGCTTCTCCCGGACCTCCTGGAACAGACGGGAGGACATCCCTCCACCCAGCACCGAGTTCACCACGCCGAAGGCGAACCGCTCCGGGTCCCGCCTGGAGAACGCGCTGGTCCCGACGCAGATGTGCGCCTGCTCGGTCTTCCTGTTCCTGACCAGCCTGGCCGGCGAGACGCGAGGCACACCCCCGGCGTTCCGGACCTTCGGCTTGGCGCCCGTGGAGATCCTGTGGCCGGTGTCCACGTGGCGTTCGAGCTGGGAGAGCAGCTCCTCGTGCCTCAGGTTGCCGGCCGCGGCCACCACGAACCGGGGCGAGGTGTAGTGGCGCCGGTAGAACCCCCGGATCTGGTCCCGGGTGATCGAGCCGATGGTCTCCCTCGTTCCCAGGACCGGCCGGCCCAGCGGGTGGCCACCCCACAGGGTCTCGGCGAACAGGTCGTGGATCAGGTCGCCGGGGTCGTCCTCGTGCATGTGGATCTCCTCGAGGATCACCAGACGCTCCGCCTCGACGTCCACCTTCGCGATCTCGGAGTTCTGGAGCATGTCGGCCATGAACTCGACCGCCATCGGCAGGTCGCGGTCCAGGACCCGGCAGTAGTAGCAGGTGTACTCCTTCGCGCTGAACGCGTTGAGGTCCCCGCCCATCGCGTCGAATGCGTCCGCGATCTGCCGGGCCGTCCGGGTCTTGGTGCCCTTGAACAGGAGGTGCTCCAGGAAGTGCGAGGACCCGGCGATGGCCGGCCGTTCGTCGCGCGAGCCGATCCCGACCCAGAACGCGAAGGCGACCGAGCGGGTGCCCGGCATCTCCTCGGTGATGACCCGGAGCCCGGAGCCGTACTCACTGCGAGTCGGCTCGGGGAGGGTCCGCGCCGTGGGACTCAAGGGTCGCGCCGCTCCCGGTCCCCGCGGTCCCGGCGCGGCCGGAACCCGCGGTCCCGATCCCGGTCCCTCGGGCGGCCACCCTCCCGCCGCTCGCGGAAGGAACGCTCGCCCCGGTCCTCGCCCTCGACCCGCGGCCAGCCGCCCTCGGGCGGGTCCCAGCCCTCGCCCACCGGCTTCAGGCTGATCTTCCCCTGGGGGTCGACCTCCTGGACCTCGACGGTGAGCTTGTCGCCGACGTTCACCGCCTCCTCCACCGACGACAGGCGCTTGCCCCGCCCCAGCTTCGAGATGTGGACCAGCCCGTCGCGGCCCGGAAGGATGTTGACGAAGGCCCCGAACGTGGTGGTCTTCACCACGGTGCCCTCGAACCGCTCGCCGGCCAGGATCGGCCGCGGGTTCGCGATCTCCTCGATCATGTGGACGGCCTGCTGGGCTCCCTCGCCCTCGCGGGATCCGATGAACACTCGGCCGTCGTCCTCGATGTTGATGTCGGCCCCGGTCACCGCGATGATCTCGTTGATCCGCTTGCCCTTCGGCCCGATGACCTCGCCGATCTTGTCCACGGGGATCTGGATCATGATCACCCGCGGGGCCTTCGCGCTCAGCACCTCCCGCGGCTGGGCGATGGTCCCGGCCATCGTCTCGAGGATGAACAGACGGGCCTCCTTCGCCTGCTTGAGCGCTCCCGCCAAGACCTCGGCGGGCAGCCCGGTCACCTTCGTGTCGAGCTGGAGGGCGGTGACGAAGTCGCGGGTCCCGGCGACCTTGAAGTCCATGTCGCCGAGGGCGTCCTCCGCGCCGAGGATGTCGGTCAGCGTGACGAACTCACCCCCCTCGGCGATCAGGCCCATGGCGATCCCCGCCACCGGGGCCTTGATCGGCACCCCGGCGTCCATCATCGACAGCGTCGAGGCGCACACCGAGGCCATGGAGGTGGATCCGTTCGACGAAAGCACGTCGGACACCAGCCGGAGCGTGTAGGGGAACTCGTCCTCGTCGGGGACCACCGGCACCAGGGCCCGCTCGGCCAGCGCGCCGTGCCCGATCTCCCTGCGCTTCGGGCTCCCGACCCTGCCGACCTCTCCGGTCGAATACGGCGGGAAGTTGTAGTGGTGGATGTACCGCTTCGACTCCTCGGGATCGAGGGTGTCGATCATCTGGTTCATGCGCAGCATGCCCAGCGTGGTCACGTTCAGGACCTGGGTCTCACCGCGCTGGAACAGGCCCGAGCCGTGCGCCCTCGGGACCATCCCGACCTCGGCCAGGAGCGGCCGGATCTCGTCCGTCTTGCGGCCGTCCAGCCGGATACCCTCCTCGACGATCCGGCGCCGCATGGCCTTCTTCTGGAGGTCCTTGAACGCCGGCGAGATCTGCCCGGCCACGGACTCGAGACCCTCCGGCCACCGCTCCTCGATGTAGGCCTTGAGCTCCGACTTCAGCGCGTCGAGGTTGGCCTCCCGCTCAGCCTTGCCGGGGACGAGCGCGCCGGCCAGCCGCGGGCCGGCGAACTCCTGCACCGCGGCGTAGAGAGCGGGATCGAATGCCGGCTTGGGCTCGAACGGCCTCGGCCCCAGCCCCGACTCCGCGATGAACCGCTCCTGGACCTGGATGATCTCCGCTATGGCTGCCTTGGCCGCCTCCAGACCCTCCGCGACGACGTCCTCCGTCGGGGAGGTCCCGCCACCCTCGGAGATCCGCTCCCAGGAGCCCTCCGGGGCCTCGCCCTCGACCATGAGGATGTCCACCGTGCCCTGATCGTTCTTCCGGCCCGCCACCACCACGTCGAACGTGGCCAGGTCGAGCTCCTGGTACGTGGGGTTGACCTTCCATTGGCCGCCGATCAGGCCGACCCGGGCCGCGGCCACGGGGCCGTCGAACGGCAGCCCGGCCAGCATCACGGCCACACCCGCGGCATTGATGCTGGGGACGTCGTAGGGGTTGGCGAGGTCGGCGGACAGGACCGTGACCACCACCTGGACCTCGTCCCGGTAACCCTCCTTGAAAGTCGGACGGAGCGGCCGGTCGATCAGCCGCGCGGTCAGGATCGCCGTCTCCGACGGCCGCCCCTCCCGGCGGAAGAACCCGCCCGGAATCTTGCCCGCGGCGTACATCCGTTCCTCGACGTCCACGGTGAGCGGGAAGAAGTCGATCCCCTCCCGCGGGGCGGCGCTGGTGCACGTGGCCAGCACCTGGGTCTCGCCCAGGGTGACCACCGCGGCCCCGTGCGCCTGGAGCGCGAGCTTGCCCGTCTCGAACGTGAGCTCCGACCCGCCGAGGGTCATTCTTGCTGTGTTCATGGATAGCCTCCTTGAAACCGAGTCGCCCCTTTGGGCGGCTGCTTGGGATGATTCAAGGAGCGGGCGGCGGGTGGTTGGCCAGTTGTCAGTGGTGGGCCTCGGCGCGTCCATTGTGGTTCGTCCGGGACCCGCAACTGATAACTGACCGGCCCTTGGCCTCTCGCTCCTTCGGGTTCGGGTCCTCGGCCTACCCCCTTCCAACGAACAGAGCGGCTTCCGCCGCCCCGGTTCCTAGCGCCTGAGCCCCAGGCGCGAGATCAGCGCGCGGTATCGCTCGACGTCCTCGCGCCTGAGGTAGTCGAGCAGCCGGCGCCGCTTGCCCACCATCAGCAGGAGCCCTCGCCGCGAGTGATGGTCCTTGGCGTGGGTCCGGAGGTGCTCGGTGAGCTCCTGGATGCGCCTGGTCAGCAGGGCGACCTGCACTTCGGGCGAGCCGGTATCGCTCTCGCCCCGCCGGTAGTCGCCGATGAGCGCGCTTCGCTGTTCTTTGGTCAATGCCATCTGGATCGCCAATGAGGTTACCACAAGGGCTGTCACCGTCAGCTCAGCCCCGCAGCACGGGGTGGCCTGAGGACTGGATGTAAGCGGGGATCATTCGAGCGGTGAACGTCCCCCTCGAGCGCACGGTGACCTCGGCCACGGCGGTGGTCGAACCCGCGGAGGAGAAGTTCGGCCAGACGAAGTTCCCCAGCGAATAGAAGATCGGCCGGCCACGGAACATCTCCAGCGGTTGGAGCCGGTGCGAGTGGCCGCCGAAGATGACGTCCGCACCCGCGTCGATCAGCTGGTGGCCCTGGTCGACCTGGTAGGACTCGGGCTGGGTGTCCAGCTCGACCCCCCAGTGGATGTCGACCACCACCAGGTCGGCCTGCTGGCTCGCCGCCCGGACCTCGGCCAGGGCGGCCTGGAAGTCGTGCCCGGCCGCGGTCCCAGGCTTCGTGGCCGTGGCTACCTCGTCGTTGGGGTCGATGACCTCGTCGACGCCCACCACTGCGATGGTCCACCCGTTCACGTGGAAGATGGCCGGCTGGGCCGCCTCGGCGGCGTCCTTGCCGGCCCCGACCGGTTGGATGCCGGCGCGCAGCAGGTTCGCCCTGGTGTCGACCAGGGCCGCGGGGCCGTAGTCGTATGCGTGATTGTTGGCCAGGTTGCCGACCTCCACACCAGCCTTCCGCATGGCAGGAAGCGCCGCGGGATCGCCGCGGAAGTTGAACTGCTTCCCGGGGACCTTCGTCCCCAGGTTCGACACCGGGGACTCCACGTTGACCACCGTCAGGTCGTCGCGCTGGAACAACCCACCCAGCCCCGACCAGGCGTAGCCGTAGCCGTAGGTGCGATAGGTCGAGATGTAGCTCGGATCCAGGCTGACGTCGCCGGCCCCGTGGATCACCAGGCTCCCCCGGGGCGGGGCCTTCGTGGCCCGGGGCGAGGGCGACGGGGGCGACGCTGACGCCCGGGTCGGGGATGGCCGGGCTGCCCGCAGCGGCGACCGGGCCGCCAGGGTCCGCTCCGGGGGCCCGTTGCCGGTCGCGGCGGAGATCAGGGCCCTGGCGCCGAACACCACGACCAGCAGGCCGGCCACAACGAGCACCAGCGATAGCTGGGACCTTGGCCCAGGCAAGCGCCCTCCGGTCCCCCCTTCGCCCACCCGCTCCTCCTTCGCCGGCCCTCCCTTGTCTTTTCGGAAGGGACCCGCGTACGGTACACGCACCCAGACCCCCGTCGAAAGGATGGTCCCGAGATGCGCCGTCTGTCCCTGCCGCTCGCGGCGGCCCTGGCCGCTTGCTTCATCACAGCCCTGGCCGGGCACGTGGCCGGGGCCGCGCCGCCGAAGGCGCCGGCTCGGGTCGCGTCAGGCTCGATCGGGGACTTCAACGGCGACGGCTTCGCCGACCTCGCCGTCGGGGTGCCCGGGGACGTGGTGAGTGGGAAGGACGAGGCCGGAGCGGTGAACGTGATCTATGGGGGCTCCGCCGGCCTGACGTCCGACGGCAACCAGCTCTGGACCCAGGACACCTCCGGGATCAAGGGAACGGCCGGGGCGATGGACCACTTCGGCGAGGCCGTCGCGGTGGGGGACTTCAACGCCGACGGTTTCGACGACCTGGCGGTGGGAGTGCCCGACGATGATCCCAGCACCGTGACCGACGCGGGCGTGGTGAACGTGATCTACGGATCGGCGTCCGGCCTCACCTCGAGCGGCAACCAGAAGTGGAGCCAGGACAGCTCCGGGATCAAGGGCACGGTCCAGAAGAAGGACGCGTTCGGCCGGGCCCTGGCGGCGGGAGACTTCGACCGCGACGGCTTCACGGATCTGGCGGTCGGCGTGCCCCATGACAGCACGGCCACCGTCCACGACGTGGGCGCGGCGAACGTGATCTACGGCTCGGCGGCGGGACTGACGTCCACCGGCAACCAGGGGTGGGACCAGGACAGCTCGGGCATCAAGGGCACGGCGGAGACCGGGGATCTGTTCGGCCGTGGCCTGGCGGCCGGCGACTTCGACGGGGACGGTTTCGCGGACCTGGCCATCGGCGTCCCGGGTGACAATCCGGGCGGCAAGAACGACGCCGGGGGGGTGAACGTGATCTACGGCACCGTGTCGGGACTCGACTCCACGGGCAACCAGGGGTGGACCCAGGACTCCTCGGGGATCCCGGGAACCGCCCAGGCCGGAGACAACTTCGGGCTCGGAGTCGCCGCCGCGGACTTCGGGACCAGCTCGCAGGCCGACCTGGCAGTGGGAGTCCCTGGCGAGGACCTCTCGGGGGCCACCGACGCCGGCGCGGTGAACGTGATCTACGGCGGGACCTCCGGGCTCTCGTCGAGCGGAGCGCAGTACTGGGACGAGAACACCGGCGGGATCGTGGGCGGGCCGGCCGGGACGGGCGACAATTTCGGGTACTCCCTCGGCGCCGGCGACATGGGCAACGGGGGCCAGGCCGACGTGGCGATCGGCGTGCCCGGGAAGGACATCAGCCTGCAGGACAAGGCCGGCGCCGTAAACGTGATCTACGGCGGGACCTCCGGGCTAACCACCAGCGGAAATCAGCAGTGGAGCCAGGACAGCCCGGACATCCTGGGGACCGCCGACGCCGGGGACAACTTCGGCTACTCGGTCGCGGTGGAGGATTTCGGCAACGGCGCGCCGGGGGACCTCGTGGCCGGGGTGCCCTTCGAGGATGGGTCATCGGCGGCCGACACGGGCACGGTGAACGTCATCTACGGGACGGCCACCGGCCTGTCCTCCACCGGCAACCAGAAGTGGAGCCAGGGCGCCGACGGGATCCTGGGGACCGCCGACCCCGGCGACCAGATGGGCTCGGCCCTGGCCTGACCACAGGACCGGCGCTCAGCGCGCCGTTTCCGCCCGGCCCACCAGGTCGCGGGTCCGTTCGACATCCTCACCGATCTGCCGGGCCAGCGCCTCGGGCGAGTCGAACCGGACTTCCTCCCGGAGCCGGGCCCAGAACTCGAGCGCCACCGGCCGGCCGAGGAGGTCGCCCTCGAAGTCGAGCAGGAACGCCTCGACGTGGACGGGCTCCCGGCCGAACGTGGGGTTGGTCCCGACGTTGATGGCGGCCGGTCGCTCTCCCTCGGCGGTGAGCGCCTTTCCGGCGTACACGCCTTGGGCCGGGAGCAGGAGCCGGGGCGACACCTCGAGGTTCGCCGTGGGGAATCCCAGGCCGGCCCCGCGCCCGGCTCCCGGGACCACCACGCCGTCCAGGACGAACCTCCGCCCGAGGGCGCGCTCCGGCCAGTCGAGGTCTCCGGCAGCCAGGGCCTCGCGGATCGAGGACGACGAGACATTCCTCCCGTCGATCGACAGCAGAGGCATCCCCTCCGTCGTCATCCCGCTTGCCGCGCCGAGCTCGGCGAGCGTCGCCAGGTTCCCGGCCGCCTGATGTCCGAAGGTGAAGTTCGATCCGACCACGGCGTGCTTCGCCCGCAGACCTTCCAGAAGCACCCGGCGGACAAAGGCCTCCGGCGGCCACTCGGAAAGCTCCCGGGTGAACTCCAGCACGACGAGGGCCTCCACCCCGAGGGCGGCGATCAGTCCGGCCTTCCGGTCGAGCGTGGTGAGCAGCGGAGGCACCTCGTCAGGGGTGAGGACCTCCCGTGGATGCCGGTCGAACGTCATCGCCACCGGGACCAGCCGGCGGCCCCGGGCCGCCTCCACGGTCCGCCCGATCACCGCCTGGTGCCCGCGGTGGACACCGTCGAAGAACCCCACCGTGACGGCGGCGGGACCGCCCCGGGGAGCGAGGGAGTCGATGCCCCTCACCACGTCCATCCGAGCAGGGAGGGTACAGGATGAGGTCGAAATCCCCGGGGCCGCTCGCCCTGGTCGATCAGGCCGGGGCCACGATCACCTGCGGGACGGCCTTCGCCCCCTCGTCGAGGTAGATACCGATGAGGCGCCCGTCAGGCGCCACTCCCCGGTACGGGCCCTCGATCCCGGCGGGGCCCAGGCAGCAACCGTGGACGGCCACCTTCGCCTCCTCCTCGTGTAGCGTGACGGAGGGCAGGTGCGCCACCGCCGCATCGACCGGGAGGGGCGCTCCCGGGTCGTCCGGCGGGCGGGCGGCGGAGGCCATGAACGGCCCGATGGCGATGCGCCGAAGGGCCGTCAGGTGAGCCCCCGACCCCACCGCGGTTCCCACATCGGCCACCAGCGTCCGAACGTAGGTGCCGGCCGAGCATTCGACCCGGAAGTCGAAGGCCGGGGGTTCGAACCGCAGGAGGTCGAAGGCGTGGACCTTCACCCGTCGAGGCGGCGCCTCGAGCTGCTGCCCGCGCCGGGCCGCCCGGTACAGCTTCTCGCCACCCACCTTCACCGCCGAGTACGCGGGGGGCGTCTGCTCGATCTCCCCGACGAGGGTCGCGATGGCGTCCCGCAACTGACTCTCGCCCACGTCGACCGCCGACTCCCGGACCACCTCGCCGTCGGCGTCCAGGGTGGACGTCTCCACGCCCAGCAGGCCGGTCCCGTCGTACGTCTTGGGCAGGTCCCCCAGGAAGCGCAGCAGGCGGGTGGCCCGGCCCAGCCCAACCAGCAGCAGGCCGGTGGCCATGGGGTCGAGGGTGCCCGAGTGCCCCACCTTCCTGGTACCGAAGACGCGCCGGATCCGGTCCACGGCGTCGTGGGAGGTGATGCCGCGCGGCTTGTCGATCAGCAGGAGTCCGCTGGGACCGGAAGGGCCGAAGCCGTCGGAGACTGCCACGTCAGCTCGGGGTCCGGACCGCTGCCAGCGCCTCGGTCAGCAGCCCGACCGACTCCTCCAGCCCGGCGCCCGCCGTGTATCCGGCGGCCAGGCGATGGCCGCCGCCGTCGAACGACTGGGCCACCGCGCCCACATCCGTCTCGCCTTTCGACCGCAGGCTGACCTTGAACCGGCCGTCGCGCTGCTGCTTCAGCACGCACGCCACGTCGGCCTCACGGGCCATCCGCACCAGGTCGATCAGGTCGTCGGTGTCGGCCATGGCCGATCCGGTCCGTTCGAGGTCTCCCTGGAGCAAGTACGTCCAGACCAGGCTCGACTCGGGCACCAGCACGGCCCGTTCGAGGGCCACGGCCGCCGCCCGCAGGTAGGCGAAGGGGGCGTCCTCGAACAGGACCTGGCCCATCCTGGCGTGGTCGAAGGCGTGCGTGCGCAGCTCGGCGGCGACCCGAAGCGTCTCGGGCGTCGTCGACTCGTACTGGAACCGGCCCGTATCGGTCACCACGCCCGCGTACAGGCACGCCGCGGCCCGGTCCGGCAGCTCCCCGCCCATCCGCTCCACCATCCGGAACACAACCTCGGCCGTGGAGGACGCATCGGGGTCCAGGACCACGATCGAGCCGAACCCCGGATTCGTCCGGTGATGATCGACCATGATCACTTCCTTCGCCCTCTTGGCATTGGCCCCCAGGATGCCCAGACGATCGGGCGAGGCGGTGTCGAGGGTGACCATCACCTCGGGAGCCCGGGGAAACGCTCCCGGCTCCACCACGAAGGCCGAGCCGTCGAGCACCGACATCCACCGGGGGACGTCGAACGGCTCGTTGCCCCAAGAGCAGACCACCTCGGTGCCGCGAGCGGCCAGGTAGCCGGCCAGCCCCAGCATGGATCCGGCGGCGTCCGGGTCCGGATTGATGTGGCAGGCCAGGGCCACCCTGGGAGCCGACTCCAGCGCCCCGATGGCCCGGTCGATCTCCCCCGCCAGCGTTCGGGGAGGCGAACCCGGCCCGGTGCCTCCCGCGGGGGCCTCGAGGCCGGTCACTCGGCCTCCTCCGCTTCGGAGGCCGGCTGGGGCCCGATCTGCTTCAGCAGCTCGGTGACCCGTTCGAGCTGGGCCAGGCCCACGTCCTCCACGAACTCGAGCTCGGGCGTGAACTTCAGCCGGACCTGCTGCCCGAGCGTCTGGCGAAGGTGCGAGCGAGCCGACGCCAACCCGGCAGCGGTCCGCCGGTGGTCCCGGTTCTCCCCCAACACGGTGTAGTACACGGTGGCCCTGCGGAGGTCCGAGCCGATCTCCACGCGGGTCACCGTGACGAACCCCACCCGGGGATCCTTCAGCCGCGGGATCTCCTCGGCCAGGATCTCGCGGAACTCCTCGGCCACCCGTTCGGGACGAACCTTCTCGGCCATCGCGTCGACCTCCCTCGATCCCCGACTCCCACCCACACCGAACTCAGTCGTCCGGGCCGTGGAGGGACATGGTCCGGTCGATCATCTCCACCGCGGGGAACGTGCCGATGTGGCGCTCCACCTGATGCATCACCCGCTTCACCTGGAACCCGTCCCCCGACACGGCGGACACCGCGATCGTGGTCCGCTGCCACAGGTCGTGGTGATCGACCTCGGCCACCGAAACGTTGAACTTCGACCGCAGCGACCCGGTCAGCGCCTTCACCACGTGGCGCTTCTCCTTGAGGGATGAGCACCCCGGGATCCGGAGGTCGAAGCTGCACAGCGCGGCACGCATCCCTCAGCCACCCCGCTCGTCACTGAAGGCTTCGGGCGATCTCCCTGACCTCGAAGGCCTCGATGACGTCGCCCTCATGGACGTCCTGGAAGTTCTCGAGCCCGATCCCGCACTCGAAGCCCTCGTTCACCTCCCGCACGTCGTCCTTGAACCGGCGAAGGGAGCCGATCCTTCCCGTGTACACGATGACCCCGTCCCGGACCAGCCTGGCCTGGGCTCCCCGGGTGATCTGCCCGCGGAGCACCATGCACCCGGCGATGACCCCGCGCGGGGTCCGGAACAGCGCGCGAACCTCCGCCCGTCCCAGCTCCACCTCCCGCTCCTCTGGGGCCAGCAGGCCGGACAGCGCCTGCCGGATCTCGTCGAGCGCCTGATAGATCACCCGGTACAACCGGAGATCCACGTCCTCCTTCTCGGCCAGGTCGGTCGCCCCGGCATCCGGCCGGACGTTGAAGCCGATGACGATGGCGTTCGAGGCCAGAGCCAGGGAGACATCGTTCTCGGTGATCCCGCCCACGCCCCTGTGGATGATCTGGATCCGAACCTCGTCCTGCGGGAACTTCTCCAGTGCATCCACGATGGCTTCCAGCGAGCCCTGGACGTCGGCCTTGATCACCAGGTTCAGCACGGGAAGCTCGCCCTCCCGCGCCCGGACCAGCAGGTCGGCCAAGCTCGAGGCCGGCCTGGTGGCGACCAGGTCCGCCGCCCGCTGCCTGCTCTCGCGCTCCTGGCCCTGGTGACGGGCCTCCCGCTCGTCGGTGACCGACCGGATCTCGTCGCCCGCGGCGGGGACGTGGGACCACCCGAGGACCTGGACCGGCTTGGCCGGCCCGGCCTCCAACACGGGGTTGCCGTTCTCGTCGAACATCGCGCGGACCTTCGCCCAGGCGCTCCCGCACACCACCGCGTCGCCCACCCTGAGGGTGCCCCGCTGGATCAGCACCGTGGCGATTGGCCCCCGCCCCTTGTCCAGGTGCGCCTCCAGGGCGATCCCCCGGACCGGCGCATGTGGGTCGGCCTTCAGGTCCTGGAGGTCGGCCACCAGCAGGATCGTCTCGAGCAGGTGGTCGAGGTTCTGTCCGGTCTTGGCCGAGACGTCCACGAACTCGTACTCCCCACCCCACTCCGCCGGCACCAGCCCACGGTCCGCGAGCTGCTGGCGTACCCGCTGGGGATCGGCGTCGGGCTTGTCGACCTTGTTCACCGCGACCACGATGGGCACGGCCGCGGCCTTCGCGTGGCTCAGCGCCTCCAGGGTCTGGGGCATGACCCCGTCGTCGGCCGCCACCACGAGCACGGCGATGTCGGTGGCCTGCGCTCCCCGCGCCCTCATGGCGGTGAACGCCTCGTGGCCGGGCGTGTCGATGAACGTGATCTCCCGCGAGTCCCTGTGGGTCTGGTAGGCCCCGATGTGCTGGGTGATCCCGCCGAACTCGCCGGCCACCACGTCGGTCTTGCGGATGGCATCCAGCAGGAGGGTCTTGCCATGGTCGACGTGTCCCATCACGGTGACCACCGGAGGTCGCGGCACGAGCCGCGACTCGTCGACCGCCTCCTCTTCCTCGGCGCCCTTGGCTTCCTGCTCGACGTCGACGATCTCAACGGCCCGGCCCAGCTCGCCCGCCACCAGCTCGATGGCGGCGTCGGTCAGCGACTGGGTGATGGTGACCATCTCCCCCGCCATGAGCAGGGTCTTCACGATCTCTGCCGGCGTGACCCCGAGCTTCTCCGCCAGGTCCTGGGGCGATGCCCCTCGGGCCACCCGGACCACGGCCCGCTCGGGCGCCTCGGCCGGAGCTTCGGGCGCGGGCTCCTCGGGGATCGCGGATGGCTCGGTCTCTTCCGCGGGAGCCTCGACCTCCGGCTCCGCCACCGGCGTGGGTGCCTCGGCCTGGCCGTCGCCGCCTTCGGTCGGACGCCGACGGGGCAGCAGGTCCTCGGTGGCGGTCCGCGGCTTGATTCCGGGCCTCACCCGTCCGCCCGCCGCCCGCAGCCGCGGCACGGCTTCTTCGGGCACGGTCGAAGAGGCCGTTCGGCCTTCGTATCCCATCTCGTCCAGCGAAGCCAGGATGTCCTTGCTGGGCACCCCCAACTCCCTGGCCAGCTCGTGGATCCTCACGTTCCCTCGCTCACCGCCCTCAATGACTGCTCCATAAGCCTACCGGCCTCCGACGGCTCCAGTCGTGCCCGCAGGCCCCGGGCCACCGACCCGTGACGGAAACCGGCCACCACGCATTCGGCGGTCCGATGGAGGTAGGCTCCGCGGCCCCTCTCCCGTCCGGTGAGATCGACCCGGATCGAACCATCGGCTCTGCGGACCAGTCGCAGGAACTCTCCCTTGGGACCGGCGACCCGGCACCCCACGCAGGTCCGCTCGGGTTGACGCCGCTCCATCCCGATCCATCCGGACTCGCCCTCGCCGCGCCCTGCCCCCGACCGGTCCGCGGTCAGGCCGAGGCCGAGGCCTCGCTCTCCGCGACCGAACCCTCCTCGGACGGGGCCGTGTCGAGCTCCGCTTCGGCGGCGGCCCCGGCGGCGGTCCCAGGCCGGGCCTCGTCGGGCACCGAACCGGAGCTCTCGCCGATCTCCACCACCACCTGCTCGGCGGGCGGAGCCTCGGGCCGTCGCTGCTCGCGGCGGGTCCGGTCCTCGTCGGCGGCCTGCGACTCGCTCCTGATATCGATCCGGCAGCCGGTCAGCTTGGCCGCCAGCCGAGCGTTCTGGCCCTCCTTCCCGATGGCCAGCGAGAGCTGGTAGTCGGGAACGACGACCTGCGCGGTGCCGGTGGCCGTGTCGACCCGGACCTCCTTCACCTTGGCCGGGGCCAGCGCGTTGGCGACGAACTTGTTGATGTCCTCGGTCCACTGGACCACGTCGATCTTCTCGCCGCGGAGCTCGTTCACCACGATGCGGACGCGGGAGCCCTTCGCCCCGACGCAGGCGCCCACCGGGTCCACCCCCGGCTCGTGCGAGAGGACGGCCATCTTCGACCGGTGTCCGGGCTCCCGGGCCACGGCCTTGATCTCGACGATCCCTTCGGCGATCTCGGGCACCTCCAGCTCGAAGAGCTTGCGCAGGAGCCCGGGGTGGGTCCGCGACACGATGATCGACGGCCCCTTCGTGCTCCTTCGCACCTCCACGATGAACGCCTTCAGCCGCTCCCCGTGGCGGTACGGCTCCGATGGGACCTGTTCGGCCTGCGGGAGCAGCGCCTCGACCTTGCCCAGGTCAAGAAGCGTGTACCGGTGCGAGTCCTGCTGGATGATCCCCGTGACGATGTCGCCCTCCCGGCCGGCGAACTCCTCGTAGGTCATCTCCCGCTCGGCATCGCGAAGCTTCTGGTAGATGACCTGCTTGGCCGTCTGCGCGGCGATCCGGCCCAGGAAGTCGGCCGGGACCTGCTCCTCGTTCTCCGAGACGACCTCGCCGGTCTCCTCGTCGAGCTGCTGGAGCCAGACCCGCATCTCCCCGCTCTCGGGGTCGAGCGTGGCCCGGGCGCCGGTCAGCTCCTCGTCCAGCTCCGGATCATGCTGGCGCCGGTAGCTCTTGTACGCGGAGGCCAGGGCATCCTCCAGGCCGGCCAGGATCGTGTCGAACGGGATGCCCTTCTCCCGCTCGAGCTCCTTCAGCGCCTGGATCAGTGCCTCGTTCACCGTCTCCCGCCCTTCGCCTTTGCCCTCGCCTTCGGGACCGCCCCCCACTCGAACACGGTCCGAGCGACGGTGATGTCGTCGAACGACACCGTCCGCTCGCCCGCCTCCGTGGCGATCCGCACCTCCCGCGGCCCCGTCCCCACGATGGTCCCCGTGATGCTCCGGGCACCCTCGACCGGCCGTGCCGTCTTCATCCTCACCTTCTCGCCCACCCGCCGGGCAAAGTCCTCCGGCCGCCTGAGCGGCCGCTCCACCCCCGGCGAGCTCACCTCGAGCGTGTACGGGCCCGGGTCGAACCCCTCCAGGTCGAGCCGGCGGCCGATCCGCTCGGCCGCCTCGGCCGTGGCCTCGAGGTCGATCCCACCCCCCCGGTCGACGAGGACCCGCAGGATCGCCCGCCCCGGCCCCCGCTGGAAGCTCACCTCCACCAGCTCCAGACCGGACGCCCGGACCACCGGTCCGACCAGGCTCTCCAGGTCCATTTCGGCCCCATCGACAAAGAACGTGGGCCCGCGCCCACGTTCGGGTGTTGCCCTAACCTTCGAGGCCGATTATAGCACCGGCCTGCGCTTTCACGATCGCGCAAGCTCGTCCAGCACAACCGGGATGCGCATCGAGTTCCGGGCGGCCTCTGCGGGGCAGCGCTCAGCTGGGCCGGGCCCAGCGCACGTCCTGTTTCGTGAGGTCGTAGTAGGAGATGTAGGCGCTGGCCGAGGAGTTGAAGGCGAGCGACGGGAAGTCCCCGACGTCGTTCGTCGATTCGAGCGTCTTCAGGCTCCATGCGGTTGAGCCCAGGGAGGCCCACCGGAGGTTCCCGTTCGTTTCGTCGTAGTAGGCCACCCGGAGCTTGCTTCCGGTGAACGCCGCCGAGGGCTCGACGCCGGTCACGGTCGAGGTCGAATCGACGTTGGTCATCGTCCACGTCGAGCCGGTCAGCTGGGCCGCCTCGAGGTGCGAGGCGGTATCGGTCCCTTCCTGGAACGCGATCCAGGGCGTCCCATCCGGCCCGAACGTGAGCGACGGCACTCCCATGGCGTCGGTGACGATGCCGAACGTCTTGGTCCAGGTCTTCGTGGCGGAGTCGTAGGTCGCGTAGTCCAGCGAGGTGGGGATGTCCTCCCGATACAGCCACGCCACGGAGGGCTCCCCCGTCACCGGATTGAAGGCGATCGTGACGAGCGGCCCCCGCACACCGAAGCCACCCGGGCCGTCTTGCACCACGTTCTGGAGCCACGTCGATCCGTCCCAGTGGAGCCACGTGACGTCCGAGTACCGCCGGTCGCCGACCACGATGTTCGGGTACGACGTGTCCGGGTCGAAGGCAAGGGCGACGTTGGTTGCGCCGCCGGCCAGCCCGCCTCCGGGCTCCTCCGTGACCCACTTCTTCTTGGACGTGGAGTAATACGTCCAGCGGACCGCCATAGTCCCTTCGCCCAGATCGGTGCCGCACGCGCTGGCGATCCGGGCCTTCCCGTTGTCGGGCTTGAATCCCGCGCTCGGGCCGTAGTCGGGATATCCAAGGCCCGAGATCTCGCCGTAGCAGGAGATGAAGCTGCCGATGCCCCCCACCTGCTTCTTCGACCAGGCCGATCCGGTCCAGTTAGCCCACCAGAGATCGTCGCCGTGGTTCTCCTCCCAGGCCACGAACACGGTGCCGGACTTGTCGATGGCGAGCGACGTGCCCTGCGAGTCGCCGTCGTTCGAATCCACCAGGCCGAACTGCCACGCGAATGCGGGCGTCGCGAGTGCCGTGACCAGGAAGAGCGACAGGGCAGCCACGACCAGCGGGGGGCGCTTCATCGGGGAACCTCCTGTCGGTGTCGACGAAACAGGGGGACAACCGCCCCCCTATCACAGCTCAGCCGCACGTAGGCTAACAGGTGGGATCGGCGGTGCCGTCCAGGGTGTATCGCCCCAACACTGGCGCTAAGACCGGGGCGGTCGACTGTGCCCGAAGGCTTCATCGACCTCACGCCCGAAAGCGACGGCGTCGACGGCGTCGACGGCGGGGAATCGAAACAGATCCGGCCGGATCTGTTCGAAGAAGGCCCGCGCCCGGCCGGGATCGACGAGGCCCCGCCCGACCATTTCGTGGACGTCAGCGCGGTCCTGGGCATGGCCCCGCTCGACCTTGGCCAGGGCCTGCGCATGGAGATCGAAGTGGTGGAAGCTGAGCCTTCCTTCCCTGGTCTCGAAGATGCTCCTGCCCTCCCAGCCCGGCGCCACCGGGATGAAGTCGGCCGGCGGAGGCCAGTTCCACGTTGATCTGGGCCGCCGCCTCACCCGAGACGACGATCTCGTGACCCCATGGTCGGGGGAAGGTCGAACCCACCTCGGCTACAGGGCACGGGGCTGTCCGCCGGGCTCGTTCCAGTGGTCCCGGCGGTTCATCCGCTTCGCCATCCGGTCGTCCCATCTCCGATGCAGGGGAACCTCGAGATCGCCCGCCGCGGCCTCGGCGGCCTCCTCGGACGTGAAGACCCACCTCGTCCAGTTGCCGGAGGCGTCGATCAGCACCAGGTCGTACGTGCCCAGCCCGCACCGCTGGAGCACGGCCTCCACGTCTGACCGGAGCTGGGCGAACCTGCGGAGCTCCAGAGGGGTCCCGGTCATCAGGGGGCGAGCGTAGGGGCGGGCTCTTCCGCCTGCAACTTCGCCGCACGAGCTCAGCCGGCTACGACGATGGCTCCGGGCGCGATTGCTACCCTGTTCGGATCATGGCGCTGCCCCGACAGTCCGAGGACTTCCCCTCCTGGTACCAGGAGGTGGTGAAGCAAGCCGACCTGGCCGAGAACTCGCTGGTCCGGGGGACGATGGTGATCAAGCCCTACGGGTTCGCCATCTGGGAGCGAATCCAGGAGGCCTTCGACGAGCGGATCAAGGCCACGGGCCACCAGAACCTGATGTTCCCCATGTTCATCCCCGCCCGGCTGCTCGAGAAGGAGGCCGAACACGTCGAGGGCTTCGCGCCCGAAGTGGCGGTGGTCACCCACGCCGGCGGAAGCGAGCTGGAGGAGCCGCTGGTGATCCGCCCCACCTCGGAGACCATCATCTGGGACGCGTACAGTCGGTGGATCCAGTCCTACCGAGACCTTCCGCTCCTCTACAACCAGTGGTGCAACGTGGTCCGGTGGGAGCTGCGGCCGCGGCTGTTCCTGCGGACCACCGAGTTCTACTGGCAGGAGGGCCACACCGCCCACGAGACCGCTCCGGAAGCCATCGCCGAGCAACGCATGATCCTCACCGACGTGTATCAGGACGTGGTCGAACGGGTCATGGCCATGCACGTCGCCCCGGGGCACAAGACCGAGTCCGAACGGTTCCCCGGCGCCCTGGACTCCATGACCATCGAGGCGCTCATGCGCGACGGCAAGGCGCTCCAGTCCGGGACGTCGCACCACCTGGGGCAGAACTTCGCGAAGGCGTACGGCGTGCAGTTCCAGGGACGGACCGGCGAGCTTGAATCCCCATACGCCACATCGTGGGGGGTCAGCACACGGCTGGTGGGCGGGCTGATCATGCAGCACGGCGACGACCGGGGACTCAGGCTGCCGCCGGCCCTGGCGCCGTATCAGGTGGTGATCGTCCCGATCCACCGCACCGACGACGAACGCTCTCGGGTGCTCGAGGCGGCCGCCAAGATCGTGGCCGAGCTGGGCGACCTCCGGGTGAAGGTCGACGACCGGGAGGAGCACCGCCCGGGCTACAAGTTCAACGAATGGGAGCTGCGCGGGGCGCCGGTACGCCTGGAGCTGGGAGCCAGGGATCTGGACCAGGAGCAGGCCACGGTGGTCCGCCGCGACACCATGGA
>WNGE01002450.1_pt1 | contig 22671 bp, 24 predicted proteins | sample 5400651 | NCBI WGS metagenome assembly WNGE01 (sample SAMN13153370, study PRJNA577476) | soil metagenome | isolation source: 60 cm soil or saprolite under grassland replicate 2 | place: USA:California | collected 2016-06-15
GCCTTCCCAGTTCACCTTGTGCTGGGATAACAAGCGTCACGCATAGCTTTACTATCATCGAAAACTTGAACGGGTACAACGATAGCGCGTACCACCCGGGATCGTGGCTCACGAACCCCTGGCCAGTCATGAATGTTCGTCAGTGCGAGATGGTGGTCATCAAGATCATGAATACTGACATCCAGACCCACGGCTTCGCGGTGGACTTCTACGCCACGCGAGGAACCGAAGTCCAAGGCGGTCAATCTCTGACCGTCCAATTCCTAGCGTCAAAGATAGGTCAGTTCAGAGTGTATTGCATTGTCCCGTGCAGCGTACATTCCTCCATGCTATACGGATCCTTAAACGTCACTTAGAGTGGGCTGTTACGAACCGCATCGGACCCTTTACAATCTCGATAATTCTCCTGACGATTTCCTTCAGCTTCGTCGTAGTCCCCCTAACTGGATCGATTCATGTTTCATCGCCAGTTCTCTACCGGAATAGTCCAGCGGGAACTAATCCTTATGTGACCACATTTCCTATTTCGAAGAACTCCTCGGACTTTACGCCGTTTGTCCTCTATCCAGCCAGCAACAAGACCGTCTGGGTTGTCACGATAAAGGAGGGCAATATTGTGAATAATGTCGTTCAGCCTCCCCAAGCACAGATAGTAGACTTCACAATTGGCTCAAAGCCGCATCCAGTTTTCAACCTCACGAACGCGATTCCGTCCGACATTTTCTACGATCAGAGACGTAACAGGGTATGGTTCCTCGAAAATAACAGCCTCGCCTACTACGATGCTACCAAGGGATACACGACCATAGAGCACACATTTCCCGGAGGTAGCCCTCAATACATGACGAACGATACTTACGGAAGGATATGGATCACACTCCTAGGAAGCAACCAGGTCGTTGCATACGATCCCTCGGGGATTGTGTCTCCACAATTTTTTGACGCTCCAGCAGCTAGCGCGTCGCTACAGGGAATTACAATCGGACCAGACGGCACAATATGGTTCGCGGAGACGACCGCAAAGAGGATCGGACACATCATTCCCTGCCTGACAGGGTCTTGCAATGTTACTGACTATGGTCCGCCGCCCAACGTAGAAATTGCCTTCCCTATTCAGTTAGCAGTCGACCGTGGGGGAGTAGTCTGGTTTACCGATCATGGCCGTGGCCAGTTCGGTAGCTTCAACCCTTCGACTGGAGAGTGGAGAGTGTTTGGCATTGGATATTGTTCAGAGTCATATAATCCAGACTGTCCTGTCGGGCTTCCTAACGCGATCTCTCTCGATTCCAATGGGATGATATGGTTCTCTGAGCATTTTGCCGGAAGAGTTGCGAAATACGATCCAACTACTGGATCACTAACCGAGTACTTCGTGCCTGCTACTACGATCCCCTACGTTTGGTGGATGTGGCCTGGGCCAGGAAATCTGGTCTGGTTCACAGCATTTGGACTCGGAGAAATTGGATACGTCAATGCCAGCCTACCCGTCCCTATCTCTATTAGAGCAGAAGTCGAGACTGTCAAAGTCGAACAGGGAACATCTCAGGTCATATCTGCCTCCATCACGGACCAAGCAGCGGGTCCTGTTCATCTGAATGTCTCAACTAACGGCCACGACGGGCCGTTCGGGTTGCCACCGTTATTATACGGATTCGCCGTCCCGAGCGGGATGGGGCCGACCGCGAGCGCCGTAACGGCCACGTTCAGGGTCTCGGCGGCCTGGACCGCGAACGTTGGAGAGAGGTACGTTACTCTGACAGCCTACAACAATAACGTCGCTGTGAATGCGTTCGTGACTGTTAACGTGACTCTTACAACCCTTCCATTCATCTTCCGGACAAGCGCGCCATACGCCTCAGTAGGGTTCGCGTCCAGCATAGGCGTCGGAAGCCTTGCGCTCTACCTGTTTAGTCTGCCAAAGAACTCTCAGCAAGACCAGGATAGGAGAAAGGTCGCAACGAAGACTGACAGCGAGATGAAAGATGGCCCAGAGAACGTGTCTTAGGGACTGAGTAGCCCGGACAGAAATCCCCGAGAGAATTGGTTCATCTTCTCAAGATGCAATTCATTTTAGACAACAGATTCAAATAATATGTGGCTCATAAATATGCTGAATAGTATGAGCGTACCGTCGAAACCAGTAGCTGCCTTCGCTCTCAGCCTCGTTGCAGGAGTCTTCATCCTTCTGGGCTCCGCTGTCATGTCCATGTTCGCGCTCGGCGTCCCGGAAATGATGATGGGTGGGACGGAGGGTATGCACGTGGGGACGGGGATGACCGGTAGCATGATGGGTGGCATGATGATGACTTGGATGCTGGGATCTGTCCCGGTTCTTGCGGCGTTCGGAATAGCCTCTGGGATAATGGTGATCTTAGGCTCTGTTATGCTCTACACGCGCTCCGCAGAGAACCAACTGTGGGGAGCCATCATCCTCGCCTTCTCGGTCGTAAGCATCTTGGGAAGCATGGGCGGCCTTCTGGCAGGACTGGTCCTGGGAATGCTTGGTGGAATCCTCGCGCTTACATGGACCGATACCGGGAAGCTTATTCAGCAGACCAGCATTAGTCTCCCGACTAGTGCCTAGTCCCGTAACCTGGTTTCCCAACCGAGGGGTCCGTCCAGTATCGGTAAAGCTCTTCGAGGCCGTTGCAATTTCCGGTGCGGGTAGAAAATCCAATAAGATGTATCTCCAAGATCACAACATGCTACCAGAGAGCTTTGAGAAAAAATTGCGGAGAGGATTCTTCTACTTGCCTAGCCTGAGAGCGTCATGGCGATCTGCTGGCCGTCCTTAAGAACTACATCACTTGTAGGCGATGCTTGCTGGACTCCGTCTACTGTAAGGGAAGTTACCGGATGCCCATCAATGCCGCTCCCGTCACTCGGCTGACCCCAGATCGCGAGAAACTCGTGGAGGGTAAAGTCTCGATGTGAGGTGTTGACCTCCACATGGATTTTTCCTGTCGTGTCATGAGTATGTAGAGGTGCCATCCCTATTCCGTACTGGTCCAAAGAGTGATCCTTCCATAAACTTGCAACTATCCCTATATCCGCGGGTACCGTGAAGGGGCTTCCGTTCAGTGTCACGGACAGGATGGGATGCCAATGAACCCCTCTGTCATAGCTGGCGGCTGCGAAAGCTACGCCAATTACTGCCAGCGCAACAAGGGAAAGCACCAGTAAGTTCCTACGACGATGACTTTTTCGGAAGACGGACCTCTGTCCAGAGTACGTTACCGTCTTGGATTCAGCGTTGACTGATCCAGACCGCTTGGGATGAACTCTGTCATAATGGCCCCCAGATTCTCCTTCTTGACAGAGGCCCCACAGACGGAGCACTTCTCGGTCACCAATGCTACCCCTCGATTCGGTCTGAGTCCCCAAAAAATCTATCGGCTGTGTTGCTACCATGCAAGCCCTTGCCCTGAAACTTCCAGTCCCAAAGGACTCCTAGTTGGCAGTCTACGCCGCTCATATTGTATGAACATGAGAAAGGTCGGTAGAAAGACTACACGAGTTCAATCTCGATAAAAACGTCGTCCGGAGCTCGAATCCTCATCAGCCTTTTCAAAAATCGCTCGTTCGGGTCCACATCGATGAGCCGTTTATGAATCCTCATCTCCCACTTGTCGAAAGTGTTTGTGCCTTGGCCCGCGGGAGATTTTCGGGTCGGGACCATCAGCTTCTTGGTCGGAAGGGGAATCGGACCCTTTAGCTTGACGCCCGTCTTGTCCGCGATCTCTTTGATTTCCGCGCATATTGTGTTGATATCCTGGGGGTCCGTGCTGGACAATCGTATTCTAGCTTTGGAGACCATTCCAAGACACCTTCATGATTCTACATTTCTCGCGGAGTTCACAGCCCGGTCCTGTACTGTTAAAAACATTGGTATCTTGAGAGCAACGATGATCCATTCTACTCAGGTACTTGTTGATGAAAATAGCCGCTACGCTATTCTTGAACAAGTGACGAAAATCCTCTTATCTAAAATATGGAATAGGAAGTGTTCGTGTTGGATTCTAGGCTTTCGGAATCTCGCCCTTTTCCTTGATCTCCTGAACGACTCCTACGCCAACCGTAGCTCCCATATCACGGATGGCGAATCGTCCAAGTTCAGGAATGTCCTTGAAGTTCTCGAGCACCATTGGTCTGAGTGGCCTCATCTTGACGAGAGCGCTGTCGCCTACTTTGAGGAATGAGGGCTTCTCCTCAACCACCTGGCCGGTTCGCGGGTCCAGCTTGCGGATCAGCTCCTCGAAGGTTACCCCTACCGTAGCCGTGTGAGCGTGTAGTACCGGAGTGTATCCGGCTGCGATGGCGGTTGGATGGTAAATGACGATGATTTGGCCGACGAACGCTTTTGCGACGGTGGGTGGGTTGTCCGTGTGGCCCATGACCTCGCCTCTCCCAATCTCATTCTTGGCGACACCACGAATGTTGAACCCAATGTTGTCACCGGGTTCGGCCTTAGTCATTCTGACATGGTGTGTCTCGATCGTTTTGCACTCGCCAACTTTGCCTGAGGGCATGAAGATCACTTTGTCACCGTCCTTCAATATGCCTGTCTCGACCCGTCCCACCGGGACAGTCCCGACTCCGGTTATGGTGTAAACGTCCTGGATAGGAACTCTCAACGGCTTGTCAAGAGGCTTGGCCGGTGGAACGATAGCATCCAACGCATCAAGTATGCTGGGACCCTTGTACCATGGAGTATTGGCACTCTTCTTGGCGAGGTTATCTCCTAACCATCCGCTGGTGGGGACGAAATTGATCTTGGAAACATCATAGCCGACCGTCTTTAGCAGTCCTTCCAGTTCCTTCCTCGCCTCCTTGTAACGCTCTTCAGTGTACTTGACCGTCTGATCATCCATCTTATTGATGGCTACAACGAGTTGCTTAACGCCGAGGGTCCTTGCGAGGTATGCGTGTTCCCGCGCCTGACCTCCAGGGCCAATGGCCACTTCGAACTCTCCCTTCTTTGCGGAAATTACGAGTATTGCAACGTCCGCCTGGCTGGCACCGGTGATCATGTTCTTGATGAAGTCACGGTGTCCCGGTGCGTCGATAATCGTATAGAAGTTGTGAGGAGTCTCGAATTTCTGGAATGAGAGGTCAATGGTGACTCCTCTCTCTCGTTCCTCTTTGATCGTGTCTAGGACCCAAGCGAACTTGAAAGTGTCGCCGGCTCCAGTCTTCTCTGATTCCTTCGCGTAATTATCAATCGTTTTCTGATCGATGTAGCCGGCATCGAAAAGCAAGTGGCCTGTCAAGGTGCTCTTGCCATGGTCTACGTGACCCATCACTATTAGGTTGAGATGGGGTTTTGCGGACATTGTCTAGCTCATTCTCTCCTTACGTGAAACAGAGAGAAGAAACTCGCGGGTCTTTATAAAAAGCCTTGTCCATCTGCAAAAACGTCCGACAACTTTTCATCCAAACATTTTCGGTTGTGAGTGAAGAAAGGTCTAAATGGAGAATTTCTCGGTGGCGTGTCCGATTTAGAAGGCCCGTTCGTTGCTGGAGACTACATCAAAACACGACGCCGCCCCAGTTAGCATGGGGATGCAGAAGACCCAGTACGACATGGCGCTGGAACAATTCCAGAAAGCCGCCGACATAATGAAACTAGACCCGAACGTTCAGGAGATCCTACGAAAGCCCAGACGGATTCTTAGCATCAACTTTCCAGTCAAGATGGATGATGGCCGAATTCTCCTCTACCAAGGCTTCAGGAGCCAGCACAACAACGCCCTTGGACCCTACAAGGGCGGAATAAGATTCCATCCCAACGTCACGATAGACGAAGTAAAAGCACTTTCAATGTGGATGACTTGGAAGTGCGCGGTTGCGGGCATCCCATTCGGCGGAGCCAAAGGAGGAGTGACAGTCAACCCCAAACAACTCTCTCACTCGGAACTAGAGAGACTGTCGAGATCGTTCTTTTCTTTAATCAGCGAGATAGTTGGTCCCTTCAGAGACATTCCCGCACCTGACGTTTACACAGACTCTCAGACTATGGCATGGTTCATGGATGAGTACAGCAAGAACGAACGAAACAATCCCTTCGCTGTCGTCACCGGCAAACCGTTGATAATCGGAGGATCGCTTGGACGAGATTCTGCCACCGGCCGAGGTGTGTCCATCAATGTCGAAGAAGCGGCTCGGCACCTCAAGATGGACCTCAAGAAGGCGACGTGTGCAATTCAAGGCTTTGGCAATGTTGGATCTTTTGCTCACATGTTCCTTGAAGAAGCAGGCGTAAAGGTCGTGGCGGTCTCCGATTCTAAGGGCGGAGCTTACAAGAAGAACGGAATCTGGTTCAACGAAGTCTCAGCTTACAAGAAGAAGACCGGCAACATCGTCAACATGCCTGAGAGCGAGCCTATTACGAACGAAGAGCTACTGGAGCTTGACGTAGACATACTAGTTCCAGCCGCCCTTGAAGACGTTATCACAGAAAAGAACGCGTCCAAGATCAAAGCGAAGCTCGTGGCCGAAGGCGCCAATGGTCCGACTACACCGGAGGCTGATGAGATTCTTTTCAAGAGAAATGTGACGTTGATTCCGGACATACTTGCGAATTCTGGAGGGGTCAGCACAAGTTATCTCGAATGGGTCCAGAATCTCCAGCATCTCTACTGGAGCGCGGAGGAGGTTGACCAGAGATTGAAAGCGATAATGATCAAGGCCTTCGCTGAAGTGTACAAGACAAGCCAAGAGAACAACGTTGACATGCGGACTGGGGCTTACATCTACGCTATCGGCAAGGTAACCGCCGCGATGAAAATCCGCGGATGGGTCTAACACCCCTCTAACAGGGCTATTCCACTAGAGCAGAAATTCTCTGCTCGTCGCGGGCCTCTTCAGCCATAACATCCATGGCCATTCTGTAGGTTATCAGGTCGCTGTCTCTGGTCTTCAGAGCTAGCTTCGTGAAGAAGTCAATGGAGGCCCTCTCCAGCTTGAGACTATCCTTGATTAGAGCTTTCAAATCGTTTCCTCTCCTAGGAGGCTCATAATACGGAAGAAAACTTCGCTTCTCCCACTCGGCCGGCCTTGCAAGGGGCACACCCCCTAGCTGAATTATTCTCCCCATCAAGGTCGAAGCATGAGCCCACTCTTCTTTCGCGATCTCTTGAAAGATTGACGAGAGATGGGCAGAGTTGATACCGTTAGCGATCTTGCTTAGGTAGAGATACCGGAAGGCGGCCAGGGTTTCCCCCGCCAGGGCCTGGTTTAGGTCTTCCAGTAAGGTGGACTCTTTCTTGACGGACATATGTCGATATCGGCATGTGCCTCGCCAGTTTATTTAGGCTTATTCTGAAAGAATGTAATTGTGGAAACCACAAATCCCTCAGATGAGCGGCGACTGAATCCGCCCAGCCCTGCATCCTCGGCTCGACTAGCTCCGTTCCTGACGCTGGTCAGAATTCCCAATTGCCTCATGATCGGGTTGGCTGTCCTCGTGGCGGAGACGATAGGCCTTGGTACCCTGCCTTCCGTCATACAGGGAGTCTTTGGCTTCCTCACAGCGTTCTTGCTTCTAGCTGGGACGATGGTGTTTAACGACATTCAGGATGTTCAAGTGGACAGAGTCAATAGCCCTGACCGGCCAATCCCCTCAGGCAAGGTGACAATCCGAGAGGCTTACGGATTGTCGATCGTTTTGTCGGCCCTTGCGCTGATATCGTCACTGGTTCTCGGTATCCTGACCTTTCTGACGGCGCTGGTTGCCCTGGCCCTGATGGCGTACTATAACACGCATGGAAAGAAGACTGGGCTGTTAGGAAATGTCGTCGTGAGTTTCAACGTCGCTCTACCCTTCTCTTTTGGGGGCTTGGCAGTCAATAGCTTGCGCCCTTTGCTCTTCATCTTCTTTCTCCTCGCCTTCTTGGCTAACACTGCTCGTGAGGTTGCGAAAGGGATTGCAGATGTTGCAGGTGATAGTTCCAAGGGAGTCATGACTATCGCGGTTACGCAAGGACCGAAGCGTGCCGCGGAACTTGCAGCTGCATTCTTCGTCGTAGCTGTTCTCTTGAGCTTCCTAGTTCCTATTTTCGATCAGAGAGTCTCGTTGTTCTACTATCCTATAGTCGTCGTTGCGGATCTTGGTTTCTTGTACTCATCGTACCGGCTGGTTCATGACCCTACAGCCACAACCGTTCGTAAGGTGAAAAGTCAGGTCTTAGTTTGGATGCTTCTTGGCCTGGTGGGGTTCTTTGTGGGAGGCATCCCGGCTCTTTGAAGACCCTATCTCTGTGACTAGCTCTTTCGCTCGGTCCAATCTCACCTTCTTCTCTTCTACCATCGCTGCAGCGACCTCGTCGATCATGTCTCCTTCAGCTCCAGCCATGGCGGCGATGTTTCTTGCATGGAGAGACATGTGACCTCGCTGGATTCCCTCTGCGGCCAAAGCCCTGAGTGCCGCTAAGTTTTGCGCCAAGCCGACCGCTGCCATAACTTCTCCTAGTTCCTTTGCAGTCTTAACTCGTAGAATCTTTAGGCTAATCCTTGCTGCTGGATGCACGGAGGTTATTCCTCCTACAATCCCAACAGCAGCAGGTATCTCTATGAATCCTTCAAGGTCACCATTCTCATCCTTACTCCAGCGTGTCAGAGGCGAATAGTGTCCTGTCCTGGCCGCGTAAGCATGTGCACCCGCCTCTATCGCGCGAGTATCGTTTCCTGTTGCGAGGCAGACCGCTGTGACGCCGTTCATTACTCCCTTGTTGTGAGTGGCACACCTGTACGGATCCGCGGCCGCAAAAGCATAGGCCTGCACGATTCCATCGACAACTTCCTCCCCGCCTAGATCATCTTTCGAGAAGTGCGCTGTCGCTCTAGCGATTCGCCGATCTGCTAGATTGGACATGATTCTGAGATTTGCGTTTCCTCCAGACAGCTTCTCCAAGATCGGAGCTACTGCTTCTGCCATCGTGTTGACGACGTTAGCTCCCATAGCGTCTCGACAATCGACGAGTAATTCGGCGATCACCATTGTGCCCGTGAGTGAGGGGAGTATTCTGACGCGTAGATCCTTTGCGCCCCCGCCTTTAGAGACAAGTGTGGGGTCCTGCTGGTTCGCCTTGCTCAGGATCTCCTGCTTGGAGGAGAGAATTGCTTTCTCCGCGTCTCTTGGTGATAGGCATTTGACAAGTTGTACTTGTCCAATCATGATCGGCTCGGTGCTACTGGTCTTGAACCCGCCCTTGGCTCTTGCCATCTTAGCGGCGTGACTGGCTCCAGCAACCACCGAGGGTTCCTCGATCGCCATTGGTATGAGATAGTCTTTGTCGTTGACAAGGAAGTTCACGGCGATTCCTAGTGGTAAGGGCAGAAAGCCCACGACGTTTTCGATCATTCGCTGTGCGGATGGGACCGGCAGAGCCCCAGTTTTGAGTGTGTGTACTTCTTCGTCTGAGAGTCCGGAGAACTCTTGAACGATGCGCAGTCGTTCTTCGACCGACAGCTTGTAAAACGAACCAAGGTTCGATCCTCTAGCCAAACTCTTCACTTCCAATCTAGCATTCTCCTAGAATCAAACTCAGGATTAACACTGAAGATGCCCTTGGTCTATAGCTTGATCCCGTTTCGCTCGACCAGCCCATCGAAGACCGGCTTCAACCAGGGAGTGTAATGTTCAGGATTCTTGCTGAGATCCTGTTTGAGTTCTGTTGGAGTGACCCATTTCCAATCGTCAATTTCTTGAGGATTTGGCTTTGGAACGCCGTTGTATTCCCCGAGGAACACGTGATCAAATTCGTGTTCCGTTAGCCCGCTCTTTGGGTCGTCCGCTTTGTATACGAAGCTGAAGACCTCCTTCAGCTTTGTATCAAATCCAAACTCCTGTTTCAGTTTTCTATGGGCAGCTTTCTCCAGCTCTTCGCCTTTTCTGGGGTGACTGCAACATCCATTGCTCCAAAGGTTCTGAAAATGGTGTTTTGCATTTGACCTCAACTGAAGAAGCATCTGATTCTTGGAATTGTAAATGAAAATGGAAAATGCTCGGTGCAGTTTTCCACCATCGGAATGAGCCTTCATCTTCTCCTCGTAACCAATCGGATGATCCTTCTCGTCAACGAGGACAACCATCTCGGACATGTTTCAACTCATTTGTCTGAGACCATAAAACCTTTCTTCACCATCGAGGATTAACAATCGGCCTCTTGTTTACTCTGGAGCGATAGTTAGGTCCGCTAGTATCTTCCATCCCTTTGTACGCCATGGGCGCCGCCGTTTCACATGCAGCCATTACGTTAACATCGTCTCTTGTGTGGAATGATGCTTCAGACGATTCCGCATGATCAATTCTGATAGGGTCATCACTTCTACATGAGAATACCGCCACGATCTCGTTCTCGGGTGGGACATGGTATGCGAACTTTCCGAGGTACGTGAGGGATGCTGAGACCCCGCCTTTTCTTTGAGTTCGCGTCTTGCTGCCTGTCCGTAGGATTCTCCGAACGTGACATGGAAAGAGCTGGAAGAATCCCAGCAGCCCGGGAAAGCTGCATTGCTGGGACTACGACGTTGAAGAAGTATCTTGCCATCGGAGCGGATCAAGAATATCATTCCAGACCAGTGAAGAATTTGGTCTAGATGAGCCTTTGATCTTTCTATCGATCCGAGAACAGAATCGTCACTTGCCACATGATAAAGTAATTCCAAGTATCTTTTCAACGCGCTCTATGGGTTAAGCATTATCAGCTGGCTATGAGACTGAACTCTCGATCTTCTACTGCAGCCTTCTGACAATCTAAGCCTAGGCTGGCCATGATTCTACACCACTAGTGTCCATCGAAATCTTGTACGGCGTCCCGCCCTCTCTTCTAAGAACGCGAGCGATCTTATCTCGGACAACCCTGCTCGGGCTAAGGATAATCACGCAGCCCCCTCCCCCGGCCCCGGTCAGCTTTGCGCCTAACGCGCCCGCTCGTCTTGCTACCTCGACGAGGTGGTCGAGTTTGGGATGTGAGACCCCGATCTTTCGGAGAAGTTCATGATTCTGATACATGAGTGTGCCTAGATGATCGTCGTCGCCTTCTCTCAAGGACCTGGCAACTCCACTGGAAATCTCTCGAACTTTTGCGAGGTAGTTTCGAAAATTTTTCTTCTCATTCTTGGATTTCTGAACAACACCTCCGACGAGTGTTCTGGTTGCATGGTGAATACCGGTGTCACAGACTAGGAGAATGGGGTCCTTCTTCGGTCGAACAGTCTTTACATTTGAGGGCCGGCTAAATTGTATTGTACTTCCATAGATACAGGTGGCCTGGTCGACTCCGGAGGGTTTTCCGTGGAGGAAGTTCTCCGGGACAAATGCGAGCTCGAAGATTTTCTTTTTGCTCAGTTCTATTCCCTTGGACCTTGCGACAGCCGAAATGATTGCTACGGTTGTGGATGCTGACGAGCCGAGGCCTGCGGCGACAGGAATCTCGCACTCTACATTTACTTGAAGCGCGTGATTATTGCTCCCAACATGTTTCAGTGTCGCCTCGGCGGCCAGTTGAAGGGGGCGTAGAAGTTCTACGGGATCAGTGACTACTGGGTTTCCTGATCTCCCAGCTAGAAATCGAAGTGGAATGTCCGCCGTAACGCTTACCCCGGAACCGCTCTTTGGTACCACTTGGACGTGAGAGTACAGGTTAATCGCCATAGCGACAGCAGGTGCGCCTAGGACTACGAAGTGTTCTCCCGCCAGGATTATCTTACCTGGAGCTCGTGCAATTGCGGGCGAGGGATCGCTAGTCGACCGCGAGGACTCTTCACTTCTCGAATGAAGCCGCGGCGTAGCCTACGACCGCGCTCTTGTCTCCTGTGACGTCTCCACTAGTCTGATAGGAGAGTAAATTTCCACCTTTCGCGCCGCGTAGCTTTGCCGAATGGATCATCGCAGTCACTGGACCATATCCGCAAGCTGAGACGGGTCGTTCTTCGATTATTTCTTGGAATTTTTTCTCATCCATCAGTAACGCTGCTTCGATTGCTTGTTTGTCTTTGGATTGAGCTTCTTCTTGCGGTTCGTAATGGGTCCAGTCGGACGAAGCTAGGACGGTTGCCCGATGCTTCTCCGCTGCCTTTGCTATGGCCCTGCCGACTTCGATGCTGGTCTGTAGGTCTTGGAGCATCATGCAGATAGGAACAAACTTGAATCGTCTTGGATAGATGAATTGTAAGAATGGCAGCTGGACCTCGATGGAGTGCTCGTTTCGATGAGCCTCGTCCTCGACATCCACAAGATCGGAACTATCGACAATCTCTCGTGCGAGATCTGTATCAATAGGCACATCTCCCAGAGGAGTGCTCCATTCACCTTCAATCATCGTCGAGACCCCACTTCCAAGTCCCGTGTGGTTGGGTCCGAGAATGACTACGGATTCAACGATTCCTGATTGCGCGAGGTGGTAGAAGCTGTGAGCGGCGACGGGTCCAGAGTACCTGTAACCCGCATGTGGAACGATCAATCCGAAAAGGTTCTGGTTTCGAGTTCCAGGAATCGTCGGTATGGCTCCTGGTCCCAAGGGATGGAGGAAGGATTGTTGGATCTGGGTTCTCAGGGCTCCTTCAGTGTCCGGGTAGAATGTGCCTGCTTGGGCTGGGTGGCGCTTCTTCACGCCTCGCCACCTGAAGCTCGTCCCACGGGCATGGCGGCGAGCTTCGTCTCGAAATCGTCTATCGTCAATGGGATGGTCCCATCTTGTGGGATTTCTCCTCTTTCTCTGAGGACCTGGCGTGCGAGTAGCCAGTAGACTACCGCTAAGGCTCTTCGTCCCTTGTTGTTTACTGGAATTACCAGGTCAACTCCCGAGAATACGTTGTCTGTGTCACAGAGTGCGATGACTGGTATGCCGACGGCTGTTGCTTCTTTGATGGCTTGCCAGTCCGCCCTAGGGTCAGTCACCAGTACGACTTGTGGTTCGGCGTGTTTTGGCTGTAAGGGGTTTGATATGAGGCCGGGCATGAACCGACCGACGATCGGCATGGCCTTAGTGAGCTCGGCAAATCTGTCTATGGGAGTCTTGCCATAGAGTCTCGATGACACGGCCAACACTCTGCCCGGTTCGAACCTTGCCATGAATTTGGCGGCTACTCGGATCTTCTCGTTTGTCTCTCCGATGTTTAGTATGAAGAGCCCGTCGGGTCTGACTCGGAAAATGTACTTTTCCATATCCACTGTCTTGATCCGGGTTCCAATGTGGAGACCGGCGGCCAAGAGCTCTTCCAGGGAGAGGAGAAGGTTCTCCGCTCGGGGGATTGCTTCTCTATCCTCAAACTCTTGGCTCTCCATTCGACCAAGATCCTAAGCGAGTTCAGCCCGTCTCTTCGCGGTCACTTGCGGATATTTCAGAAACTCGTCGATCAGCTCGACATGAGTTATGAGCATTCGTCTACAGCAGTATCGCCTGATTCCTAGTTCGTCGAGGACTTTCTGGGGCTTGTCGCCTGCTCTTACCCTCTGATTGAAGGTTTCCCACCTGTCGGCGATCTGCTTCCCACAGGTAAAGCATCTTACTGGTATTATCATCGCGCAACCATTTACCTGTACGATTTCTGTTTTCTTCTTCGCGCGCTGGGTCCGCCGAACTTTTTGGGTTCTGCGACTCTCTGGTCTCCAGCTATCATGACTCTATCGTAGGCGAGGAACGTCTTTCTCAACTCACTGCCCTTCGTCCAGCCTGCCAACGCCCGGGCGATTGCTATTCGTGCAGCTTCTGCCTGAGCCATCACTCCCCCACCCTCGATGCTGACTCTAATATCGACGCCCTTCGACCTATCCCCAGCGATCAACAATGGCTCCTCGATCTTCATTCTTGCAACTTCTGGATACATGTGATCGAGCGATTGATCGTTGATGTAAATGCGTCCCTTCCCAGGCCTCATTACTGCTCTCGCTATTGCAGTTTTCCTCTTGCCTGTTTCAAGCGAGAGTTTCTTCTTCTCGCTCACTGTGGATAGCCCCCAATCTCACCGGATAATTGGGCGATCGTGATGTAAGGAACTCTCAGTCTTGAGGCGTCAGCGTCAGCGACTCTGGTTGCTGGACGATCCTGATATTCGCTCGGGGTCCCGATGTAGACTTTGACTCTATGGAAAGCGTCTTTGCCTCCTGGTTTTTTCCAGGGTAGCATTCCTCGTATGACTCTTCGGACGTAACCGTCAGGCTTGCGCGGATGCGTCGGGCTTTTCTCCAAGTTTCCGAGCGTTCGAGTCTTTAGTTTGAGCTTAGCTCTTGCGACAACTCGCTCTTTGGTCCCGGAAATGACTGCGCGTTCTGCGTTGATGACCACCATGCTTTTTCCGTCAAGGGCCTTCTTGGCAACGTAGCTAGCCATTCTTCCGAGGATGAGATTGGAAGCGTCAACAATCTCTTCGGGTTGGGCGACGGCTACTGTCTTTTTCACTTTTCAGAAATTCCTCCGAGTCCTTCCTCGAATCCCAAGGTTTTCGCGCTGATGAGCCGAGCGGCGTCTAGAACCAACTTCTCGGGCGGTAGGGTTCCAGTTGATTCGACAAAAAAATTGAAAGTCTTCGCCTTCGGGTCGTAGCTGTAGGTGCATGCTGATGCTGGTTGCCACTTTGCATGGTCTCTTCCTCTTCCAAGCTTCGCGTATGCTTCAAGCTTGATTCTCTGGCCTTGAGCCAATTTAACGATCGGGACCTTGTCGGAGACAGGTTTCACTTCAGGGTTCTCAGGTTTCAGGTTTGAGGTGTACACAACCTCAACAGGGTCCGAGGCCTCGACTTCCAAAGAGAGTGATGCTCTGCACTTTTCGCAGCCGAGTTCGCTCTTGCAAGTGCATTCCTCGGGAAGATTGTAACTCTGATCTGTTGTGATGGGGATGAGTCCGAGGCGGTGGGCCAGAATCTCATCGTACATGACCGAACTGTTTTCAAGAATCATGACGTCCTCGATCGCCATCACCGGGACCTCGGCGAGGATTATGCGGCGAAGCGCGTTGGCAAATGCCGGGGAGACATCAGAGAGGACAAAACGTATAGTGTCTTGTTCTTTGGTAAGGAGCTTTATGTCCATCTAGTTATCATGCTTCCAACGCGAAGTGTCCAGCCGAACCGGTCGGACTTTATTTAAAGCTGACGAGTTTTACGAGGATTTTGAACGCAATTATCCAAATTCTATCATGATCGTAGCACTGGGTACTGCACGTCGTGGTCCCGGCCTCGCTTCACATCATGCTGCACGGAGCCATACTGGGAAAACAAAGGAGGGGCCATTGCAGTTTCGGTTGATCATGATTGACTAGGCGACGCCGGCGACGATTCCAAAGTATACGCTTACGAGGCCTACAACTATGGCGATGGGTGAGAAGGCAAGGACCGAGCCGATCGTCTCGAGAATGTCCTCCACAAATCTCAGAAGGGTGTAAAGGATCAGAGTAATGATCAGGAAAATTATGCCCAGTTCAAGATTGTTCAGCAAGCCCGGAAACGCAACTCGGAGATAAGCCGCGACAAGTATTCCGATGCCGAGGGATATCAGTGATGCCCAGCGCAGGTTTTTCAGAGGACGGGAGATAAGTAGTATTCCGAGGACTGCCATGACCGGGAGATAGTACTTGAGATATGGATAGTTCGAGTTTGTATTTGGCTCGAATACTATCCCGAATATGTTAGAGAGAAAGTTGAGACTGAGCGCCAGATCTATGGCCACTATGATTACAGCTATGCCCAAAAAGAAGCCGATGATCGACAGGAAGCGCGCGAGATCCTTTGATGCGCGTTTGAAGAGCGGTGCGGTTGCGCATACTCCTCCGACTATGAGGAGGATTGCTGTGGAGACGACCATTGGTACCGAGTCTGTTAGGAAGGTTGAGGTTTAAGCAGGTTGCTACTGTTTCTCTGTTCCGGGCTCCGCAGGTGCTTCCTCTTCGGTCTCGGTCTCAGGCATTACGAGGGGTTCTTCGGCCAAGACTTCTTCCTTAACTTCAGGTGGGACTTCGGGAAGAACGGGAGCAGTCGGGGGGGCTACTTCCTCTATGATTCTAGAGATTCTCTTGCCTGTTGCCGCCGCTCTGGCAGGGTGTTGAGCATTGCTGAGGGGACTGCGGGCGTGGAAGGCTATTCTGGATTCTTGTTCGCGCTGAACAATGTAACTTGGCACAGAGACAACGTCTCCGGCGATGCTGATGTGTCCGTGAGTGACGAACTGGCGTGCCTGGTGGATTGACTTGGCGAGACCTGTTCTATGCACTATTGTCTGTAGTCTGCGTTCCATTAGATCTTTGACGTTGAGGTCTAGAATGTTGTCGACGGTTGCTGATTCTGGGAGGATTCCGAGTCTTGCGAGTCGTTTCAGGTACTGGCTTTCGAGTGGGCCTCGTTCCCCTGCTTCCGCGCCGAGTAGTGTTCTAGCGATACCTCTGATTTGTGAGAGCTCGGTCTCATGGCCGCGTAGTTCTCTCTTGTTTCGTAGTCCGTATTCGCCGACTAGGTGTAGTTCTTCTTCAAGCTGGTCTTTTCGCCATGGGTGGCGCGGAGTCTGGTACGCTTTTCTAGGCTTTCGTGGATCTCCCATGGCTTTACCCTAGTCTACTTTTTCTCTTCTTCTTTCTCCTTCCTCCCTGCAGCTCTTGCCGCTTCCATGAGAACCTTCTTCTTCACTCCTACTGCCTTTCCTGATCTGCCTGTGGTTCTTGTTCTCTGGCCTCGGACTTTGAGGCCGAGGGAGTGTCGGATTCCTTTCCAGCTCTTGATGTCTTTCATGAGGTCAATGTCAGATTTGATCTTCAGAGCCAAATCAGCCCCAACAAGATGCATGTCTCGACCAGTCTCGATGTCCTTGCGTCTGTTGACCATTCTAGGGGGTATGCCGTGTTTCAGAGGATCCTTGATTACGTCTTCTACTCTTGACAATTCGCCGTCTGAGAGGGCTCCCATGCGGGCTTCGGGGTTGATCTTTGCTGCTCTGACGACTGCAAAGGCAAGGTTGGGTCCTACGCCCCGTATCTTGCCGAGACCGTAGGCTACTTTCTTGGTCCCGTCTATGTCGGTTCCCATGAAGCGGAGTATGAGCCTGAACTCTCGGGACATGATTTCACTATGAGACTGGGAATCGCCAGTCTCCTCGCGTAATTTAACGTTTCCACTTTGCGGATCCCTCTTGACTCTGTCGCTTACCTTTCAAACGATATGCTGGAAGCTGAGACCCTTAGTTGATAGGCATCTCGATTGTCCGCAGTTGTTTCCAGGGTCGAAAAGGGTTGAACATTGCTAGGAAGTTCAAGCTTCTCAAGGATTTCCGAGAGTCCAAGAATCGTCGGAACGATTGACAACTCGCACGTCAAATTGTCTGGTGAAGGGCAAATTTGTTGTACACGAGACGCCCGAAGAACTCGGCAGCGCCGACTTTGCTACAACTATGTGTGTTTGTCTCACTCCGACGTCAGTGCACATCTAGTTGTCCGATTCTGCCGTTGCCTGCGGAATTTTTATCTACGATTTCTTGCTCGCAAGCAACCGGATGATCTTTTTTCGGTGAAAAAGTTCGTGGAGAGAAAATTTTCTCCGTTGACTGAAAAAAATTCTCGCGGAAAAAATTACTGTCGCGATCGATCTGCGCGCAAACAATTCTTAAATACGCGTCGAGCAGCAATTGTTATCATCCGGAAAATTCGGACTAGAAAATCTTCCAGAAATGTTTGGACCACACCTTACGCTTGATTTGTCGGAATGTGACCGTCAAAAGCTCTCCGACCTCTCTCACATCTATGATCTCTTAGATGAGCTTCCCGACGTTATCGGGATGCACAAGATCACCCCGCCCTACACTTTCATCTATCGACCAGGCGACAATCCTTCTGAATGGGGAGTCAGCGGCTTCGTCATAATCGCTGAGAGCCACATCAGCATTCACACCTTCCCAGACAGAAACTCGGCCTTCGTCGACATCTTCAGCTGCAAACAATTCGACATTCACAAGGCCGTCGACTACATCGTCGCCAAACTGGACGCGCACAAGGCAGACAAGAAACTCTCCGGACGAGGAAAAGAATACCCCCGACAGGTTGAAGCTGCTAGAGAGATCGTAATACGATCCCGCCCCAGCCTAAAGCAGTAGGCTCAGCCTGGAACATTCTCTCTATATCTTATCTTTCTTTTTTCTACTAACTATTTCCTCGACCCCCCTTGGGTATGTCAAAACAAAAAAACTCCTTCACACTTTACAGACTAGAACCGTATGGTGCGGGAGGTGGGATTTGAACCCACGAACCCCTACGGGACAGGCGCCTCAGGCCTGCGCGTCCAAGACCCTACGGTCGACGGGTCTCTTTGACCTGGCTTGGCAACACGAGCCGCCCACATACCAGGCGGACTCCCGCAAACACCAGGCCCGCTCCCGCAAAGACCCAAACCTAAACGACGCCCCTAATTGGCTTTCGCCAATCAGACAAAATCATCAGAATCCTGATAATGTTTAATTCAAGCCCGCCCCGGAACCCAACACAACCGAAACCCTGCTTATCCCATACAACAGGAAACATGTTCCCATGGCCACCCGACGCAGAAAAACCCGACGCCTACGAGGCAGCAGATGCCACGGCTGGGGACGATCCGGACAACACCGCGACAGCGGAATGCAAGGAGGACACGGAAACGCCGGCTGGAAACGCCACCGCTGGAGCAGCGTCATACGCTACGGCTGGGAGATCGGAAAAACAGGCTTCACACCCATCAACCCAAAACACCAACGAACCATTAACATAGACCAGCTCAGCCAGAACCTCCAGACACTATCCGAACAGGGCAAGACAAAACCCGCTGGGAACCGGATAGAAGTAGACCTTGGCCAGATTGGCTACACCAAATTGCTAGGCAACGGAAAAGTCACTCAACCTCTCAGAATCATCGTCGCGCAGTGCACCGAAAAAGCAGCCAATAAGATATCCGAGGCAGGCGGCGAAGTAGTACTCCCCAAACCCGCTGAAGCCAGTAAAGAAGGCTGATCCCAAACGGTCCGCTTCATCGAAATCTTCAGACCCCTAACCCGTATTCTCCCCAGCGTCCGCCCCCCCGACCGCGAAGTAGGATTCACGGAGAAACTCATCTGGACAGCCCTAGCCCTAGTGATCTACCTCATAATGGCCGAGACCCCGATCTACGGCGTTCCACACACCGGAGGGGTCAACGATCCCTTCGGACCCCTACGAGTCATCTTCGCCAGCCAGAGAGGCACACTCGTCGAACTTGGAATCGGACCAATAGTCACAGCAGGACTCATACTTCAAGTCCTATCCGGCTCCAAGATGATCAACGTCGACTTCAGCAACCCAGGCGACAGGGCACTCTTCACCGGAGCAAGCAAAGTACTCTCCGTATTCATGACCCTGTTCGAAGGACTCGCCTTCCTACTCGGCGGAGCATACAACGTCACCAGCTCCGCAGGAGTCCAGACACCGCCAAGCCTACAGAACGAGTTCTTCATCCTCGTACAACTAATCTTCGCCGGAATAGTCATAATACTACTAGACGAAATGCTCCAGAAAAAATGGGGCTTCGGAAGCGGAATCAGCCTCTTCATCGCCGCAGGCGTATGCCTCCAAATAGTGTGGAGCAGCCTCGGACCAATCTCGCCTGTCTCCGACGGAAAATACCTGGGAGGAATAATCGCCTTCTTCCAGTCGATTGCCGCACCGGGCTTTAGCTTTCTGAGCACCACTTCCTGGCAGGGTGCACTCTACAGAGGCGGCAATCTACCCGACATGCTCGGATTCATCACGACAATAGCAGTGTTTCTAATCGTCATTTACCTTAACGGACTCCGAGTCGAAGTACCAGTCTCCTACGCTAGATATCGAGGATTCAGAGGCCGATTCCCCATCAAATTCTTCTACGTTTCAAACATACCCGTCATCTTCGCAGCCGCTCTCTTCGGAAACATATTCTTCATCGGCCAACTCATCTTCAACAGATACAACCCCGGCTGCTCAAGCACGGGAATAAACTTCTGGCTAAGCCTAATCCCCGGATGCTACCAGTCCCAACCACAGACCGGACAGCTAATCCCGATCAAGGGCCTAGCATACTACACGTTCGCCCCACGCTCGCTGGGAGTTGTGCTTGGCGATCCGATAAGAGCAGGGGTCTACATGCTCATCTTCGTACTTGCCTGCGTATTCTTCGCCGTAACATGGGTCGAAGTCGGAGGAATGGACTCGAAAACCGTCTCCAAACAACTCATCGACTCTGGAATGCAGATAGAAGGATTCAGAAGATCCGGCTCAACCATTAGACAAATTCTTGACAGATACATCCCTGCGGTTACAGTGATAGGCGGAATCACAATCGGAGTAATAGCTGCCAGTGCAGACTTCCTCGGTGCCTTCGGGACGGGAACAGGAATCCTGCTCACCGTAGGCATTATACAGCAATACTATGAAATTCTTGTGAAAGAAAGAATTACTGAGATATACCCGGGAACCAAAGGCCTCTTGGGATAGTGAGAGGCCAAGCCTTGCAGGCAACAATCATAGTAGCCGGTGTACCGGGGGTCGGCAAGACAACAGTCCTCCAAGAGCTAGATTCTGTGGCCAAGGAGAGAAAGGTCCCACTCAAAATTGTCAATTTTGGAAATGTCATGAATGAGCTTTTCAAAAAGCAGGGGGTTGAGATTCACCGGGACCACATGCGTAAGGAGGACATCACCCTCCAAGCGAGGATACAAGAACAAGCCGCGCGAATGATTTCCAAGACTCCAGGAAACTCCACCCTGGTCGTCGACACTCACATGTTCGTAAGAACCAATGATGGTATATGGCCGGGGACTCCGCGAAAGGTTCTCGAAGCTTTGGACCCCAGCATGATCATCTTGATAGAAGCGGATCCAGAAGAGGTCGCTCGAAGAAGAGCCGCCGACACCACCCGTTACCGTGACAGTCAGAACCTAGAAGATGCCAAGGCCGACCTCCAATGGTCGAGGAACATGGCAAGCGCAATAGCGGTCCTGGCCGGAGTTCCGATTCAGATATTGCAGAACCAAAACGGCCAGCAGCGACAATCGGCTGAGGAACTCCTCAGGATTATCGAGAAGCGTAACTAGCATGAGCTTCATAGACGACATCATCCACTTCCTCGGCGGTCCAGTTGAGAACCTCTGCAACCCAAACCACGTCTCACCCGCCCCGTCCTGTGCACCCCTCTCAGCCTTCATTGTACTCACAGCCGCGCTCATTCTCTCCCTCATCGCTATGCTAGCTAACCGGTTCCTTGTGAACTACAAGATGGTCGCGAGCTACAGACGAGAATATATGAACTGGATGAACGCCGTAAGAAAAGCCCGCAAAGACGGAGACGAAAAACAGTTGGACAAACTAATGAAACGCCAATCAGCAGTCATGAAAATGAGCTCGAGAGCGACACTCGAACAGCTGAAAACGTATCCAATCACTATCGTCCCCTTCTACCTGATTTACGCAGTGCTAGGCTACGCCCTATCGTCAACCCCATACACGGCCTACGCCCCCTTCTTGTTTCCCTTCGCCACAATCATCGGAACCGGAGTCGCCGCTGGACTGCCCCTCTTCTTCTGGTACCTCGTCTGCTCATTCACAATCAGCATCCCCCTGTCGAGAATCTTCGGTGTCTCAGCCGCGTTCTCGATGGCACCGACCACGGGAGACACAAAGTGACAAACCCGCATCAGAGAACTTATGGCCGAAGAAGGCTGCCTGTGAGATTACCCTCAGGTAGGAGGACTCTACATTTTGAGCCGAGAGCCCCAGCCAAGGCACAGTGTTCCCGCTGTGGAAGGGAACTTCATGGAGTTCCAACGTTAAAGCCGTTGAGATATTCGAGGAGCGCTCGCGCTCCATCTAGGCCGTTTGGAGGAGTATTGTGCCCGAACTGTCTCTCGACGGAGGTTCGAGCCCTCGTCCGTTCTTCCAGCGTTTCAACATGATCATTACCGTGAGTGGGCCGCATGGCACGGGCAAGTCAACCTATGCTGCGCGACTGGCTGAGGCGTTGCGCATTCGGCATGTCTCAGCAGGGGCTGTGTTTCGACGAATCGCGAAAGAGAAGAAGATCTCTCTCGAAGAATTGGGCGAGAAGGCTTTGGACGATCCTTCCGTTGACAGACTGGTTGATGAGCGAACTACAGCTGAAGCCGACAAGGGTAATGTTGTTGTTGACGGTCAACTCACAGGATGGATTCTGAAGGACAGGTCGGATTTACGGATCTACCTCACCGCTCCCGAAGATGTCCGTTTGGAACGAATTGCTAGGCGGGACAAAGTAAGCCTTCAGGAGGCTCGGGCTCAGACCGAACAGAGGGAATCTGTTCAGCGGGAAAGATATCTCAGACACTACGGGTTTCAGGTTGAAGATCGCTCCCTCTATCATCTCATTCTCGATACGAGTCTCGGTTCGATTGAGGATACAGCCAAGGTTCTTGTCTCCGCGGGTGTGATGGTTCGAAGAGCGAAGAGAGCCCGGCGGAAATCGACGAAACCTTAAATGAGGATTTCGACCGCGAGAGTCTTCTAGGAAGATTGTCCCGATGCCCACCATTGAAGTCGGACGCGTCTGTGTTAAACTCAACGGTCGGGAAACGGGACAGAGATGCGTCATAGTTGACGTGATCGACAAGAACTTCGTCCTCGTCACCGGGCCACAAAAGATCTCGGGTGTACGCCGTAGAAGAACAAACGTAAAACA